>Ga0070726_10003333_pt1 | contig 13583 bp, 11 predicted proteins | sample tdAd471_FD_67275 | JGI IMG/M metagenome (GOLD analysis project Ga0070726, IMG submission 67275) | Marine sediment microbial communities from the Atlantic coast under amendment with organic carbon and nitrate - tdAd47.1 | ecosystem: Environmental > Aquatic > Marine > Coastal > Sediment | place...
TTGCTGCAAGGACAATCACAGACCGCTCATCGGACGCAAGGAGATCGACAGCTACAGAATTGAACCGAGACCGCATCGTGTCAGTCACTGTTTCCTCCCGACCCGAGCGACAACGGCGCGCGGCCTCCCTGCAACTCGTTTCGTAAGGGCTGTCTCAATCGCATCGTGATTCCTTCCATCGACCGTATCTGTCGACCAGCCTTCGACAGCGAACCGCTGGCTGATTCCTCCCGGCCAACCGTGACTCGATGATTGATTGTCAATCACAATCGCAGTCACACGGTCAAGCCCGAAGCGACTCGCTGCTGCGATCGCCTCGTGGTTCGAGCCTTCGTCGAGTTCACCGTCGCCCATGAGCACAAAGACTCTTCCTGTTCTGTGCATCAGGTCGATGGCAAGAGCGGCGCCGACTGCCAGTGAAAGGCCCTGGCCGAGCGACCCTGACGAGATCTCGACACCGGGAATCCTCCTCCGGTCAGGATGGTGCCCGAGAATCGATTCGAAAGCAGCGAAGTCGTGAAGAAGCAGCGGGTCAATGAACCCCTTTGCCGCGAGTACGGCGTAGTAGGCCATCGGCCCGTGACCTTTCGAGAGATAGAACCGGTCCCTGTTCGGATGATTCGGTTCGAGCGGGTCGACATGAAGCACCCTGTCGTACAACGTCCAGAGGACGTCAAGAGTCGACGTTGCTGCCTCAGAATGCTTCTCGTCCCCGGTCATCATCGACATGAATGGTCGAAGGTCGCTGTAGTCGAACTCCGTCCTCGTCTGTGCGTCTGCGATGTGGTGTGTATGTGCCATGATGTCACCGTACAACTTCAAGTAGACTTGAAGTCAAGCAACTTCTCGAGAGGGCATGGAAGACGAACTCACCATCGGCCAAGTCAGCGCCCGAAGCGGTGTCGCCACTTCAGCGTTGCGTTTCTACGAAGAGATCGGGTTGATCCAATCCCATCGAACCGACGGCAATCAGCGACGCTACGAACGCAGCATTCTGCGGACCGTCTCCGTTATCAAGGCGGCCCAAGAAGTGGGGCTTTCGCTAAAGGAGATTGCCTCCGCTCTTGATGCGCTACCAGAGGGCCGCACTCCAACCAAGAAGGATTGGTCGAGGCTTGCAACGCGGTGGCGGTCAGACCTCGATGACCGCATCGCAGAACTGATGGCTCTTCGCGACGACCTGGGCGATTGCATCGGCTGTGGATGTCTGTCGCTTCGCTCGTGTGCGCTCTTCAATCCCGGCGATCGCGTGTCTGCTGCTGGCACCGGGGCTCGATACATCGTCGGCGACGAGCGTCCTTCGATCCCCTAGAAACGGGGTCGGAAGCATTGCAGCCCTGTCAGACTGAACCCCACACGATCTCTGGCCAGAGGACACACGATGGAAGCACGAAAGGGAGTTTGGCTCGGTCTCGGCGCGTTCGTGTTCTGGGGACTCACGCCGCTCTTTTGGAACCTCGTCGACGAGGTGGACTCCACTGATCTTCTCGTCCATCGGATTGTGTGGTCGGTTCCGCTTCTCATCCTGGTTGTTGGGGTCCAACGTCGGTACCCCGAACTGCGGGCAACACTGCGATCGCCGAAGACGATGACCGTTCTCGCTGTGGCTGGCGGTTTGCTTGCGACCAACTGGACTATTTGGCTTTGGGCGGTGACGAACGAGCGCATTGTCGAGGCGTCACTTGGCTACTTCATCAATCCGCTCGTCTCAGTTGCGCTCGGTGTTCTGATCTTGGGAGAGCGCCTGCGGAGACTGCAGTGGGTTGCGGTCGGAATCGCCGCGATCGGAGTCCTCGGCATGGGAATCACCGTTGGAACGCCACCGTGGATCGCCCTCGGTCTCGCGTGCTCCTTCGGGCTGTACGGCCTCCTGAAGAAGCGAGCAGACATCCCAGCTCCGCTCATCTCCTTGACCGGCGAACTTCTGGTGATGTTCGTCCCGGCATTGGTCTTCCTGCTCTTCCTCCACGCCCCAACAGATGCCAGATTTGGCGACAGCCCGCCCATCACGGGTTACTTGTTCGCCTCGGCGCTCATCACGGTTGTTCCACTCCTGCTATTCGGTGCCGCAGCCAAGCGCATACCACTCTCAATGCTCGGCCTACTCCAATACGTCGCTCCCACGATCCAACTGATGCTCGGCGTCTGGGTGTACAACGAAGACCTGGCTCTTAGTCGCCTCGGTTGGTTCGGTGTTGTGTGGATCGCACTGGCGATCTACACATATGACAGTCTCCACAATGCTCGAAACCAAGGCCTTGCCCACGAATCTGTTCCAAGGCGCACCCTGATCTGACGCGCTTAAAGCTGTGACTGTTCGTGCTCGGGAACAGCGGATCGCGCGATCCTCCTGGTGAAGAAGTAGATGCGCTTGAGGTTGGCGATGATGTCCATCTCAAACCGATAGGTGGCCACTCGATTCGGCTCGTCGACGACGAGTCTTGCACCCTCGTGAAGCGTGGCGGAGCGTTCCATTGCCTTGATGTGGGACTTCATGCGCGACACAGTTCGGGCAGCGGCCTGGTCCTTCTCCGTGACAGCCACAAGGGCAAGATCGAACGCCTCAGTTACGGCGGCGTGATAGGCGGCGAGGACGTCCTTCGTCTGGTCGCTGACTTCAACGGATGACTCCAGTCGCTGGTAGCCGAGGGACACGATGTTGGTCTCGATGATGTCCCCGATCGCCTCGAGAGAGTTGGTCGCTTCGAACAGGTCCATTACTTCGGCGCTGTTGTCCTCACTCAAGGGCTCCTGACCAATCCGGCCGAGGTATTCGAGGAGCAGCCCGTGAAGGGTGTCGACTTCGTCATCGAGGGCTTCCACACCTGCAAGATCGTCGATCGTGCCGTCAATGGCGGCTGGAAGACACAGGTTGAGCATCTCCCCGACTCTGGTAGCCATCCGTCTCAGCTCACGACGAGCCGAAGAAAGGGCGAGCGACGGTTCCCGAATCAGCGAGTCGTCGAGGTACTTCGATTGGAGCGATCCGTCGTCACCGTCAGGCACGAGCCACGTTACGAGGTTGGCGAATTGGGTGACGAATGGCAAGAAGATCAGCGCGTTTATCACATTGAAGATGGTGTGGGCATTTGCAATTTCGCGGGCGGTGCCCCCTCCCACTGATCCAACCCAAGACGTCAGCAACCCGACAACCGGTATCCAGATGAGAACACCTCCGACGTTGAACAGAAGGTGAGCGACCGCAGCGCGTTGGGCTTCCCGAGGCTTTCCGATCGCAGCAAGGAGGGCCGTGACCGACGTGCCGATGTTTGCACCAAGAACCAGAGCGATCCCAGCCTCAGGCGAGATCAAGCCCTGCGTCGCAAGCACAATCACGATACCGGTCGTCGCCGATGACGACTGGACAAGTGCTGTGAGGATGGCTCCCGCCAGGATGCCAAGGAACACGTTGTCCAGCGTCTTCATCGCATCGATAAAGGGCTCGTAGGTGCGAAGCGGACTCATAGCCTCGCCCATCACGACCATCCCGAAAAAGACAAGACCGAGCCCCATGACAGCAGTGCCTTGGGCCTTCCGGCTCTTCTTCTTAGAAATCGAACCGAGAGCGAATCCCCCAGCGACGAACACGAGGGCCCAACTCGTGACATTGAACGCAATGATCTGGGCCGTAATCGTCGTGCCAATGTTTGACCCGAGAATGACGGGGATTGAAGCGACAAACGACATCAGACCCGCGGTAATGAACCCAACAACCAAGACCGTGGTCACCGATGAGGACTGAATGACGGCAGTAATCCCGGCGCCTGTGAGCAGACCGGCGAATCGGTTGGCGGTCAACTTCTCAAGGATGCGCCGCGCCTTGTCCCCGACCACGATGCGAAGCGCCGCAGTCATCCTGTCCATACCGAGCAGGAACAGGGCGAGACCCCCAACCAGCCCCACGACAAGATTGAACCAGTCGATGCTGTCAGTCGTGCCGGAAACGGCCTCCGCGGTGGCGAACAGCAACGACGAAATCATGGGGTCAGCGTAGACGGACCCGCGTCACCAATCTCTTCTGAAGTGTGCGGCCCATCGACCGCTGCAGCGTCAGACGGTCGATGCGTCCTCGGACTCGACCGCATCCTCGGTCTCGACGTCCGTCTCGGTTGATGCTTCAGCAGGAGCGACATCGTCCGACGAGTCGTCGGCGGCTGATGCTTCAGCAGGAGCGACATCGTCCGAGGAGTCGTCGGCGTTTGCAGCCTCAGACATCTCGGCGGCGACGGCTCTTGCGCCTTTTCTGATGCCGGTGATCGCTGCCTTCTGGATTGAGGCAAGCTGATCCTCATCGACCTTGCCATCGAGTTTGCCTGCGAGGTACTCGCGAATTTCGTCGTCGGTCATGGCCTCAAGACGCTTGCGCGCCATCATGGAAGCGACGATGCCGGCAACAACGCCGATAACGATTGCAAGCAGGAGGGCTGAGAACAGTTTCTTCATAATGTGCTCCACGGGTGGATTCAGATTGAACGGTGCGTCATCGCTGTGGGCGGCACTTCCGACACGGTTACGAACTGGAGGCGAGCCACCTGATGAATGATGAAAGTGTACGGAGCGTCTCGGCGTCATCATCACCTTCGACGAATCTCGTTGCAGCGCCATCCAGTTCGGCTCTGGTCCACGGCCCAAAGGAGCCTCCCGTTCCACCGGCAAGGGCTGCTGCGAGTTGATCCATTGTGAACCGGCCAGCCGTGACCTCTCTGCCAACGACGATCCCTCCGAGGCGCTTCGCATCGGTACCAAGCTTCATGAGACTGGTGACGTCCTGAAGATCACGCACGCCACCGGCAGCGATTACGGATTCGTCGACGAGCTTGATTGCGGACTCGAGGACGTCAAAATACGGAGGTTCCTGTAGTGCATCGCGGCCGACTTCTGTGATCATGAACGCCGCTGCCCCACCGCTGGAGAGGTTGATGAGAGTCTCCTCGAGGTATTCGCCTGTCTCCTCGGTCCATCCGCGGATCACGATCTCCGTATCCGGCTTTACATCGAGGGACACAGCGATGCGGTGTGGATACCGGCGGCACAACTCCCAGAAGAGAACTTGGTCGATCATGGCGAGAGTTCCGATGACCACCCTCCACGCACCCATACCGAGCACACGCTCGATCTCGGCCTGGGACCGAATGCCGCCCCCGACTTGCACGGGGACGTCGACGGCCTTGATCATGCTTTCGATAACGGACCTGTTGGAGTAGTCGCCATGGGCGGCAGCGTTGAGGTCCACGACGTGCAATCGGTCTGCGCCCTTGTTCACCCACCCCTTGGCTCGGTTGACAGGGTCGTCATCGAGCGGAATGGCTTCGGCGATGTCGCCATGAGGAAGACGCACAGCCATGCCATCGAGAATATTGACGCGTGCGTAGAGCTCCATGGTTGAAACTTACTCGCTGCGTGCACCCCACGCGCCGGTCAGACCGTCGAACAGGGGCATTTGGCGCATTCTGTGGGCTGGAGATCTCATCAGACCCGTCACAGAACCCAGGGTACGGAGACTGGGTCGTCGTCTAGCGGTAGCGCCAGACGATGCGTCCCATGGCGGGGTCGTAGGCCGAGACGTCGACCTCGACGGAATCTCCTGGAATGATGCGAATCATGCGGCCTTTGCGCATCTTGCCCGACGCGCGCGCAGTGACTTCGTGACCGGTTTCGAGCTTCACACGGAACGTGGCGTTCGGTAGTGTTTCAACCACAACGCCTTTCGCCCTGAAATAGTCGTCCTTACCTGCGATGAGAGTCTCCAATCGTTCGGTCGAGAGCAATACCTGACTTTGACAGGTTCTCCGGACCGCATCCGACTGGGAGCGTACCGCTCCTGCTCCCTTTCCGGCACCCCCGCCTGGGATATCGGTGTCTCCTACTCGCCGGACTGGTCCGTTCCTCTGCCTTGAAAGAAGCCCGATACCGTTACCGTCCACCGGATGCGCAACAAGGTGATTCTCGCAGTCCTCGCCGCGTCCGCTGGCTGGGGACTCGCGGGCGTCGGAACAAGGGCTGCATACGAGGCTGGGGCTTCGACACTCACCATTCTGGCAATCCGAACCGCCATCGCGACCTTGGCGCTTGCCGTCTTCGTGCTTGTCGTTCGCCCGAATCAATCGACTGAAGCGTGGAAACACGGCACGCTCATCGGAGTTCTCCGCGTCGGAATCAATCCGATGCTGTTCATGGCCTCGCTCAACTACATCTCGGCCGGCGTCGAGGGGTTGGTCATCACATTGATTCCTGCGACAACTGCCGTGCTCGCCTCGTTGACGATCAAGGAGACGATATCTCCCCGCCAGGTCGTCGGTCTTGTGGTCGGACTCGCCGGAACCCTCGTGATCGGCGTCTCCGGAGACTCGGGACTCGGCGCCGACGGCAACATCGCTGCCGGATTTGCCTTTGCTGGCGCAGGCGTCCTTGTCGGATCTGCTTCCGGCATTCTCCAGCGTCACTACGCACCACGCCACGACACCATCTCGTTGGCCTTCCCGATGTTCCTTTCGGGCACGGTTGTCGCTGTTATCGGAGGCTTCTTGTTGGGCTTCGACGACATTGGCACCTACAGCACCAACCTTTGGGTCCTCCTCACTGTCCTCGCTCTGGCATCGACCCTGATGCCATTCGGGCTGACGCTGTATGCGTCAAAGCATGCAACGGCAACCTTGGTTGCGATGACCGCATACATTGCACCGCTCATCGCGGTAATCGGAGGGGCATTGATCCTCGACGAAGAGATCACCGCCATCATCTTGGTTGGCGCCGCATTGGCGATCGTTGGCGTGGCCATGGTGGGAGTACAGAGGAGAACCACAACATGACGAATCAGTCCCGAAGCCTCGCGAGAAGACTCAACCCAAGGGACCGAATCGCCGACGCGACCGTTGGTCTCTTCGCCTACGCAAACTATCCCCTTGCACAGACGTTGGAGTACCGAGGGGACCCTGGTCTCTTCGGACCCGATTCTGCGACGTGGCGCGTCATGGGCGACATCACCGCGATGCTTGGAGGAATCAGGGCTCTGCTCATCCAGTCGGCCCATCCGGAGGTCGTTGCAGGCGTTGCACAGCATTCGGCGTACCGGACAGATCCCCTCGGACGTCTCTCGCGCACCACGGCCTACGTCACTGCGACCTCGTATGGGGCGATGCCCGAGGTCAACGCCGCACTTGCCGTCGTCCGGAGAGCGCACCAACCGGTCGAGGGCACGTCAGAGCGAAACCGACCGTACTCAGCAAACGACGCAGACCATGCCTCATGGGTGCACAACGTCCTTATCGATTCCTTCCTCGTAGCGCACCAGGTGTTTTCGGGATCGCCGCTGACACCAGACGATGCCGATCGCTTCGTTGTCGAGAACCACCGTCTCGGCGAAAGCCTACGCGCTGTCGATCTCCCCGCGACGGCTGGAGAGCTGTCGACCTGGGTCGCCGAGCACCCGGCGATAGCACCATCGGCAGCGATGTCGGACACGATTTCGTTTCTCGCTGACCCCCCGTTGCCGACGGCAGCACACATCGGATATCGGCGGCTCTTCGATGCTGCCGTGACCACGATTCCTGACCCTGTCCGGACGGTGCTCGGCCTCGAGCCTCGGCCAGGTGCTGCCCTGATGGGACAGTCAATCATGTCAGTTCTCCGCTGGGCAATGGGATCATCGCCATCTTGGTGGCTCGCCGTCGAACGTGTCGGTGCACCGTTGCCAACCGGCGTTGCATTCAGACGGCCGCCGCCCGTCGAAGGAATCGACGAACGATTCGCAGACACTGCCGGCTAGACGCCGTCGCCTCGATACGCCTCTGAGAGCTTGACTTTGGCTCCTGTACGCAACGCCGCGCCGCGGTATACCCGAGAGGCGAACCGGACAATCAGCCAGATCGTGACGAGCACAATCGAGATTGATAAAGCGACCTCCCATGCCTGGGCATCTCCGCTCACGATTCTGAGAGGCATGACAATTGGGGCCCAGAACGGTACGAACGAAGCGATCCGGGTCAGGGCTGTGATGTTGCCGCCCAACGACAGCGTCACAATCAGGTATGCAGGAACGATGAGGATTACTGGCACAAACGCAACACTTTGAAGGTCCTCGAGCCGAGAAACCGTGGCGCCAAATGCGGCGTACACGAAGCTGAACATCAAGAATCCGAGCACATACCAGACGAGCAGCGACAGGTAGGCCCCGATCCCGATCACCGAGAGGTCGACCTCCGCAAGACCATCCGTCGGCACAACTGAGATCGCAATCACCGCAGCACCGACGATCACAGCGACCTGCATCAGGCCGAGTAGGCCGATACCGATGACCTTCCCCGTCAGCAAAGACGTTGAATCTATGCGCGAAAGCAGCACCTCAACAACGCGATTCTGCTTCTCCTCGACAATGCCATACGCAACGAATTGTCCAAACATCATGATCGTCACGAAGAGCAGAAGCCCCCCGGCATACGCGACAAGACTCTTTGCGTCCTCGTCAGGGTCGGACTCATCAAGTTCGACGCTTTCGAGGTTTACGGGTTGGACGATGGCCGTGATCTGATCATTGGACAGTCCAAGGCTCTCACCCACAACGCGCCGTGCGGCCACATTCACCGCCGTGGAAAGGATGACGGTTTCACTCGTCGAGGGCCCTGACTTGCTCACAATGGTCGAGCTCTCCACCAGCGCGACGTCGACGGTTCCCTCACGAACAGCATCGGTTGCGTCGGCCACTGACTCATACGCTATGACCATGACCTCTTCATCGAGCGCCGACCCAACGGCCACAATGTCTGCTTCGATTCCTTCGATCGTCGTACCACCTAGCCCGATCGAGATAGCTTCTGTCGGTCCCCCAAGCAGGCTCAATAGGACGATGCCGCCTGCCACGAGTGCTGCCATGCCGATCATCGCGACTCGGAATACGGTCGATCGGGATCGCTCAACGATCTCGCGCATCGCGACGATACGAATGTCGCGCCAGCGGTTCATTCGCCCACCGCTTCACGGAAGAGATCCTGCAGGCCGGGCGGCTCGTAGGAGAAACGGGTGATGTTTCCGGCTTCCCGTGCCCGAGACAGCCAGGTGTCGACGGAAACAGTGCTGTCAACAATCGCGTGTGTGCGACCATTGGCTTCCACACGAGTCGAGCCTTCGACATCCGGAACCCACGGCGATCCTTCGATCGACACCTCAAGCCTCCGGTACGGTGCACGTTCCCTGAGGTCAGAGAGCGATCCTTCGACAACCACGGATCCTTCGTGGATAATCGCGATGTCCTCGCACACATCCTCGACAAGGTCGAGTTGATGCGACGAGAACAGAATCGACGCCCCCTTTGCGGCAAACTCCCGCAACACTGACGAAAGGGAAGCGACGCCGATCGGGTCGAGACCTGCAAAGGGTTCATCGAGCACGAGCACGTCGGGGTCATGAAGAATGGCTGTGATCAACTGAACCCGTTGCTGGTTGCCGTGCGAAAGATCTTCAAGCTTGGCATCCCGTCTGTCAGTGAGACCGAGTTCCTCGAGCCACCTGTCTGCAGCCGTCGCAGCCGCTTGCCTCTCCATGCCGGACAGCCGGCCGAAGTACACGAGTTGCTCGTGGACCTTCATCCTCAGATACAGACCACGCTCTTCCGGCATATATCCGAACCGGGATCGCATCGCGTCGTCGATTGGCGCTCCGTCGTAGGTGACCGTGCCCGAATCGGGATCGACGAGTCCGAACACGGTCCGCATCGTGGTGGTCTTGCCTGCCCCATTGCGTCCAAGGAATCCGACGATGCGACCCTCTCGCACGTCAAACGAGGCATCCTTGAGGGCGACGACGTCGCCGTAGCGCTTGGAAATATTGCGAACGGACAGCATGTCGCGCAGGGTAGAGAGTGTTCGGTTCCAGCCCGCCGCCACGACTCTGAGGTATTGACCGTGACAACGGTGCATCGTTCGACACGCAGAATGGGTCGTTCGACCCATGCTTGATTGATACAGGTTGGGCCGATTTGGCCCGATACTTAAGAACGGTGGGAGGCCGGCGAGGCAATTGTTCTCAGAACAAGGTGATCCAAACCAACCAAGCCAGTCCCCCGCCCCTTTTGATCGGAGCCCCCACCGCCAGGGGGCTTCGTCGCGTTCGGCCTAGCTCGTGCTTGCGGTGCTGCCTTCCCAATCGGCATGCATCGCGCTGTACAGCCCGCCTCTTTTCACAAGGTCGGCGTGATCGCCATCTTCAACGATGGCTCCGGCGTCAAAGACGATCACTCGGTCCGAAGCCTCGGCTGTTGAAAGTCGGTGTGCGATCGTGATGGATGTGCGACCCGTCGTCAGGTATTCGATCGCCGAACGGATCCGGACTTCAAGTGCCGGATCAACTGCAGAGGTGGCCTCATCCAGGACGAGGACCGCAGGATTGGCGATCCATGCACGCACGATGGCGACGAGCTGACGTTCGCCGGCTGAGAGGTTCGAGCCGCGTTCTCCAACATTCGTCAGAGAACCCTTTGGTAGAGCATCAACCCAATCGAGAAGTCCAAGATCACCAAATGCGGAGCGCACCACGTCATCGCCGACGCCGGGACGTCCGTATCGGATGTTGTCGGCAACCGTGCCATCGAACAGGAACCCTTCCTGCGGGACATACGCGACCCTGGACCGGAGCGATGCCAGCCCAACCGTATCTATCGGTACGCCTCCGACGGCGACAACACCGGTTTGGGGCGTGAGCAAACGAGTCGCAAGCTTGGCAAACGTTGTCTTGCCCGAACCGGTCTCTCCGACAACGGCCACCCTTTGGCCTGCGAGAATCTCCACCGACACATCCGACAACACCATCGGACCGCTCGGATACCGAAAGCTGACATTCTCGAACGTCAGGCCGATGCCGGATCCAGGAAGGTCAACAGGCTCGTTTGGTTCGGGGATCGAGATGGGCGTGTCGAGGACGCCGAGGATCTTACGCAGACCAGCACCTGCGGACTGTGCCTGATCAATGCTCTCCACCAATCGTTGCACCGGCTCAATCAGCAGGTTCACGAGGAAGAGGAACGCGACCAGGGTTCCTGCGGACATGCCCCAGTCGTTGCCAAAGACAACGCCGACGCCGACCACGACAGCCGTCAGGATTCCCGCAAACAGCTCTGCGCTGGAAAACAGACTCGAAGCGAGGATGGCCGTCCGGACTTCGGCGCTGAACTGGTCATCAAGTGTGCGATCAACCTTCGCGGTCACCGCCGTTTCAATGCCGTACGCTCGCACCGTCGGAAGCCCTGCGATAGCCTCTCCGGTGGCGGACAATGCATCCCCAACTCGCTCGCGGACCCGGTCATGGGCACGTGCCAACACCTTCTGGAAGACCAGTAGCAGCAGGGTGTAGAGCACGACGCCGAAGGCAACAAGGGCGGCGAGTTGCCATCGGTAGATCACCATGACGACCATCGCGAGGGTGATTTGCGCCGATCCGAGGATCATGCCCATGCCACCCCATTCCATGAAGTGCTGAATTGTCTCGACGTCAGACGTCACGCGAGAAACTAGGACGCCCCTTCGTTCCGACTGCAACTCAATGATCGAGAGACGATGAAGATGGTCAAATGTCTTGACTCTGAGTTGGGCGAGTCCGGAAGCTGACGAGACGACCAAACGTTTCAACGAGACCCAGCGAGCGAACGCAGCAATCACGATCGCGACGAGGGCAAAAGTGCCCTTGAGGACGACCGAACGCAGATTGATATCACCAGTACCGAGAATCTCGGAGTCGATGATCTGCTGAAGAACGACAGGCACGACGATCTGGAGGACCGTCCCAACCACTGCAAGAAGCAGTGTCACCCAGAGGCCGCGACCAAGCGCAGGCGCAACCCTGAAGCTCCGAACAATGGCCCCGCTTGTGGTCATTGGCTCCGCGGCGGCGACTACTTCCTTCTCGTCGATTCGGGAGTTGCTCACAGCTTCGCCTCCTTCCGAGCAGCGGCGTCTTCTTCGTACGCCATGAGAAGCCGCTGGTAACCGGGAGTTGACACCATGAGGTCGTCGTGCATTCCGTGTGCGACAACCTTGCCGTCCTCAATGAACACAACCTCGTCGGCCAATGCAATCGCAGACTTGCGATAGGCGACGATCACAACCGTGGACGGAAGTTCAGCTCTTCTCAGTCCTTTGAGGATCTCGGTTTCGACCGAAGGGTCGACCGCCGAGGTCGCGTCGTCGAGGACAAGAACGCGGGGTTTACGGACCAGAGCCCTCGCCAGGGCGACTCGCTGACGCTGCCCACCAGACAGCGTCGTCCCGCGCTCGCCGATCCTCGTGTCATACCCAAAGTCGAGTTCAGAGATGAAACGGTCTACGCCAGCGAGCCGTGCGGCGCGCTCCACAAGCTCCCTTGGCATGTCAACGCCGAGCGTGATGTTTCCCTCGATCGTGTCGTCAAAGAGAAACGACTCTTGGGAAACGAAAGCGACCTCGCCGGCAAGTTCGGAGCGTGCGAACGTGCGGAGGTCTCTGCCATCAAGCTTGATTGATCCATCGACTGGATCCCACAGGCGAGCGAGGAGGAGGGCGAGCGTCGACTTTCCTGAAGCTGTGGGGCCGACCACCGCGACCGTACGTCCACCGGAAATGTCGAGTGATAAGTCCTCAAGCACTACCTCATCGGGTGAGTAGCCGAACTTCACTCCCTCGGAGTCAACGCCACCACCGGTCTGTTCGTCCATCGCTTCAACGCCGCCGTGGGAAACGATCTCGTCCGAGTCCAGAATTGCCTGCACCCTCCTCCACGCGGCTAGGGAGTGCGCCATCTCCCAGATAACGAACCCGAGGAGCGAGATGGGCATCGTCATCAGGGACAGGAGGTAGGCAACCGTGACGATGTCACCGGCGGTAACCGCGCCAGTGGACAGGCGAACAGAGCCGACCATCACAACCAGAATGGTGAGGGCAGAGGGAAGCACCTCGACAATCGCCCTGTAGGCCATCCAGAGGGTGTTGACCGAGATCAGCTTGTCCCTGAGGTCGTCCGATGCCTCCGTGAAACGCTCGGTCTCGTGCGGGCCTCGACCGAGAGCCTTGACCGTCAATGCACCGTCGACCGACTCGTGAGCGATCTCAGAGACGTGACCGCGGGCGTGTTGCACCTCGACAAATGGCTGGAAAGTCCGAAACGCCCCGTGGATATCGATGGCAACGATCGCGACAAGCCCGACGCCGATCACAGCACCAAGAAAGGGGTCAGACCAGGCAACGAGCACGATCGTGCCAATGAGAAGCAGCAACGAACCGGTCGCATACGGGAATGGGGCAAGGACGAACGTGCCCTGGTTCGTGTCGACCTCGCTCACCGACATGAGGTCGCCGGTCGATCGAGTGTCGTGCCACGACAGGTCAAGGTTCATCTGGTGATGAATGAGGCGCTTACGGGCATCAGCGCGAGTCCCGAACTGGAGCCAACCGGCCGAAGCCCTTCGGAGAGTGATGCCGAAGGCCTTCCACAGCGATACGCCAGCAATCAATGCCATCGCTTGCCACAGCTTGCCTTCAGTCGATTCTCCGTCCTGAAGAACAGGGATGATCAGCGAGTCCGTCACAGCTCCGACTACGACCGCCGACGCGACAATCGCGGAG
>Ga0070726_10003335_pt1 | contig 13570 bp, 13 predicted proteins | sample tdAd471_FD_67275 | JGI IMG/M metagenome (GOLD analysis project Ga0070726, IMG submission 67275) | Marine sediment microbial communities from the Atlantic coast under amendment with organic carbon and nitrate - tdAd47.1 | ecosystem: Environmental > Aquatic > Marine > Coastal > Sediment | place...
GAAGACATGGGTATCCAGGTAGGTTTTCTATCGGGTAGTGTGAAAGGGAAGAAAAGAAAAGCGGTCTTGGAAAAGTTAGCAAGTGGGGAATTGCATATCATTATTGGCACCCATGCCCTGCTGGAAGACCCTGTACAGTTTTCCAACTTGGGATTGGCAATTACGGATGAACAGCATCGATTTGGGGTGGCGCAAAGAGCCCGGCTTTGGAAGAAGAACCCTACGCTACCACCACATATACTGGTGATGACCGCAACTCCTATCCCTCGTACTCTAGCGATGACCCTCTATGGTGACCTGGATGTATCGGTTATTGATGAGTTGCCACCAGGCCGGAAAGAAATAAAAACCATTCATCGCACAGAGAATCATCGGATGCGCGTGATTGGTTTTATGCGAGAAGAAATAGCCAAGGGACGGCAGGTTTATGTCGTATACCCCTTAATAGAAGAATCTGAAAAACTCGATTTACAAAACCTGGAGGAAGGCTTTGAAGCCCTGAGTCGGGAATTCCCTATCCCAGATTATCAGATAAGCATCGTACATGGGCGAATGAAACCTAAGGATAAAGATTTCGAGATGCAGCGGTTTGTCCAAGGTGTGACGCAAATCATGGTGGCTACGACAGTCATTGAGGTCGGCGTAAATGTCCCCAATGCCAGTGTGATGGTGATCGAAAACACAGAGCGTTTTGGCTTATCTCAGCTACATCAGCTAAGAGGGCGGGTGGGCCGTGGCGCCGAACAGTCTTTTTGCCTGCTCATGTCCAGTTTTAAGTTGAGTAACGAGAGCCGGCAGAGGATTCAAACCATGGTACAAACCAATAATGGCTTCGAGATTGCGGAAGCAGATCTCCGACTTCGTGGGCCCGGCAATATTGAGGGAACCCAGCAAAGTGGGATTTTAAATCTTCGGCTGGCTGATTTGGCCAAAGATGGGAAAATTCTAAAAACAGCTAGGGAAATTGCGATGCGCATCCTGGAAGATGACCCCAATTGGCAGCGACCTGAACATCAAGTTATTATGAAGTATTTGCTTCGATATGGGAAACAGTTGAAGGCTTGGAGTAGGATTAGTTAGGTGAGACCGTAAGGGGTGAAGAAGTGAAAAGATGAAGGGGTGAGATGTTGCGGGTTGAGAAGTTTCGAGTTTTAGAAGCGTCAGACTTCAGAAGTTTTCCTAGGAGTTGCCCAGCAAACTTCTGAAGTCTTGCTGCAAGATTTATTTCATGCTGCTCACGCGACCTGATCCGGCAATACTAGTACTCAAGCGAGGACTTCCCTTATAAGCTACACTTCCACTTCCTGCTATAGATACATCCAAACGGCCAGATACATTGACTTTGCAATCTCCAGAACCGGCAATTTCTACATTACAATCGGAAGAACTTAGGTCCGCTACATCTACTCGGCCGCTACCGGCAATTTCGATGTTTACGTCTTGAGCAGAACCTCCGACACTGATATCACCTGAACCAGCAATTTGCAGCTCCACATCTCCCAGGTTATTGAAATCACCATTTGTTAGGATTTCACTGGAGCCGGCAATGGCCAAATTCTTGAAAGTGGGCATGGTGATATTGATAATCAATTTATCATAATTCTTGGCATTGGTACCGTCAGGAAAACCAATATTCCAGGCATCTCCTTTCACTTCTTTCTTAATTAAGTCGATGATATTCTGTTGTCCTTGTATGCTTACTTTTTGACTGTTTCCTTGCGTCAAAATAACCTTAGCATTTAAGGCTACCCCAACTGAAGTAAAGTTGTCAATATTCAAATTTTGGGTCACCGAGGAGCCTTCTCCCGTGACAGATTGCTTATTCCATTTTTGAGCTTGTAATGGGAAAGCACTGATGGCTAGAAATAAAAGCGATAATGATAAAACGTTCCAAGTTTTCATGGTGGATAGATTTAATTCAAGTGACAAATGAATTCTTTCCTCTAAGGACGCGCAAAAAGACAGAAGGATGCAATTAATAAGCGCTATTTCGATGAATCGGCCACAACGTGGTGCAGATAGCGGGTATTTTTCGATGAAGGGGAGGGGGAGGTTGGAAGTGGGAAGTGGGAAGGTTGGAAGTGGGAAGGCGGAACCGTGGCGGCATCGTCGACCGTGGACTATCGACTGACAGCACTTCTGGGAAAGTTTCAGCGTCAAAACATAGATTCATCGAATTTAGGATATTGGGGTAGATTCTCTATTTTCGCTATTAGAATTGAGCTAAATGAAACCCACAAAACAAAAAATACTTGAGTCGGCCTTACGCTTATTCAATGAGAATGGGATTGTCAATGTGCGTTTACAACACATTGCGGATGAAGCTTTTGTGAGTGTCGGAAACTTGGCTTATCACTATTCTAATAAGGAGGCCATCACCAATGCCTTATATGATGCTTTGACAAAAAAGCAGAAAGACTTGTTGGCGGAATACCGGATTGTCCCGCTATTTGATAACATTGATCGCTTGCTTCAACACACCTATCAATTACAGGAACAATATATCTTCTTCTATTTGGACACGCTTGAGATAATCAGAGCCTATCCCACTATTGGACAAACTCACCAAGGGCATATCGCTTCACAAATAAGCCAATTGAAAACTATTTTGGACTTCAATGCTTCAAGAGGAGCATTGCGGCCTGAAGCCGTCGAAGACAGCTTTGAAAAGCTTGCTGTGCAGATTTGGATGACGATGGATTTATGGATGACCCAACAGGCCATAAGGAGTAGTCTAGCCAATAGTGCCCAAAACTATACCAAAGCGATTTGGAACCTTCTTATCCCCTACTTTACAGAAATGGGAAAACGAGAATATGAGCAAATGCTAGAACGACCTTATGATTTTTACTTTTAAGTCTTAATCAAAACGTCCCCCTTTGTGAGGGCCCCTTTTGCAGCTATACATCGGTAAATACCGAATGCTTTCGGTGCACCTTAGCTTGGCTTAGCGTTGCGTTTTTTGCCTGGTCTAACTTCAAAACAACTGCTTCAAAAAAGGGGACTTATTCTTTGTCCATTACTAAACGTGCTTTATTTTCAGTAATTTCGCAGGTACCTATTATTAGATTAATGTTCATATAATTAAATAATGGATAACTTCCATCTTGACGATGATGCTTATAATGTACTGCTAAACTTGCTAAATAATCAGCATTTTACAGGCAAACCAGGTAGTCAAGCAGATATGGAATTTCTAACTGATGACTGGTGGTTGAGAGATACGGCTGTGATTGAAAATATCGTGAAAAGAAATGGGATGTGGGAAATTCAATTAGTATTTGCTCACTACCAAGACCCGCAAAAATTGATCAAGCGAGTGATTTCTCAATACCCTTGTAAGCATAAAGCAGAATTGAATGCCTGGTATATGAGACGCTTGGCCGCAAAAGATCAACGCGGTACCTTGAAGGTGGACATCGCTGATTTTAGGCTTTGTTCGAGCTGAGAGCTTGTTGGCGTAAAGGAGGCACTTATTCTTAATAAAATTAGATCCTACTGAAATATTTGTTATAATGGCGGACTTAAATACCAAACAGAAAATATTGAAGGCATCTATCCAGCTATTTAATACAAATGGAATGGCTAATGTGCGTCTTCAACAGATTGCTAATGAAATAGGTATCAGTCCCGGCAACCTGGCCTATCACTTCCGAAATAAAGAAGCTATTGTCGAAGCCATCAATGATGATTTGTACCACGAGGCTTCTGAAATACTTTCTACCTACCGCATTTTTCCGAACTTGATGGACTTTGATAATCAACTTACAAAATACTTGTCATTTGTTCAGAAGTACCCTTTTTACTTTTTGGACTTACTAGAAATAGAAAGACACTACCCTGAAATACGTTCTAAACGCCAGGTTCACATCTCGAAAATGATAAGTCAGATTCGTAAGCGATTTGATTTCAATAATCAACGCGGATTAATCGTGGACGAGCCTCGCGCTGGTGTTTATGACAGTACGGCTAATGCCATCTGGATTTTGATAACATTCTGGGCTCCGCAAAATATCGTTAGAGGAGTAGAGGTACAGATCCAAACGAGCCAGTTTAAAGAAATGATCTGGAATCAAGTCTATCCTTATTTTACCGAAAAAGGAATTGCAGAATTTGAGCAATTAATTCGCCCCTTGCTAGAACAACAATCCTAGGAATAGCTAGATAAAATAGAACTCTCCGCTTATACATGTAACTATGACAAACTTAATCTGGTTAAAAGGCGGGGCATGTAGTGGAAATACCATGTCTTTTCTAAATGCAGAACAGCCTTCTGTCATTGATCTAGTAACTGATTTTGGTATTCGAATTTTATATCATCCTACCATCGCCATGGAAATAGGCGAACAAGTCAATGAAGTTTTAGATGATGCCCTGACGGGGCGTGTTCCTCTAGATATATTTGTTTTTGAAGGATCTGTCATCGAAGGGGCAAACGGTTCAGGCAATATGAATTATTTTGCCGGTCGTCCGATGAAAGATTGGGTCAGTGACATGGCCCAAACAGCTAAATATGTGGTGGCTATAGGTGATTGTGCCACTTGGGGCGGGGTTATTGCGGTTCCTCCAAATCCAACCGAGTCGACCGGGATGCAATTTCATAAAAAGGAGAAAGGAGGATATTTAGGTAAAGACTTTATCACGAAAAGTGGTTTACCTGTTATCAATATTCCTGGTTGTCCTGCACATCCTGATTGGATGACTCAAATGTTAGTCGCCATCGCTACCGGCCGGATGAAGGATGTGCTGCTCGATGATTTTCAACGCCCAAGAACTTTCTTTACCGACTTTGTTCAAACGGGCTGCCCAAACGTTAACTCATTTACAAAAAGAATAAAAGGAGATTTTGGAAAACGTGGTGGATGCTTGTTTTACGAGGTGGGCTGTAGAGGCCCAATGACTCGGGCTAGCTGTAACCGCATTTTATGGAATCGCACTTCTAGTAAAACCAGAGCCAACCATCCTTGCTTGGGTTGTACCGAACCTGGTTTTCCACATCACGATTTAAAAAAAGGAAGTGTTTTTAAGACGATGAAGTATTTGGGTTTCCTACCCAAGGAAGTTCCCGAAGGAGAAAGTAAAATTATGCACTATTTCAAAACAGGTGTAAATAAAGCACTTTCTTCCTCTAACGACACAGAAGCTTCAAAGTAGAACGAAATAAGAAATCACACACCTATAAAAGATACACCCCTTCTTTTCCTATTCCTTAGTACCGTGGAACACATAATTTTCTATACCTCGAGACGAGATAATTCCCATAAGAAATAGGTCAATTCAGTCTAGATAATCGACGAATTAGGGTTTAAATTCTAATTTTTAGGTTATTTTTTCTAATAATTTTAGAAAATGCTTTCTAACTTGATGGCTTTTACTATATTTGGCCTCAGAACTACTAGATGAAATAGAATTCTGTTTTCTTATCAAAGAGGAAATATTCTGCCTACTAATAAAAATACCAATCATCATGGCAAACGTATTATGGTTACAAGGAGGAGCATGCAGTGGGAATACCATGTCCTTCTTAAATGCCCAAGAACCAACGGTAGTAGAGTTGATCGTTGACTTTGGCATCAATATTCTTTGGCATCCAACCATTGGTTTAGAAATCGGTCATCAAGTAAGTGACTTGATGAATGATTGTATCTCTGGAAAGACAGAGTTAGATATTTTTGTATTTGAAGGTTCTGTGATCCAAGGTCCAAATGGAACTGGAAAAATGAACTACTTTGCAGATAGGCCGATGCAAGAATGGATCCGAGAATTATCTGATGCGGCACAGTTTGTTGTTGCTATTGGTGATTGTGCTACTTGGGGAGGAATACCCGCTGTTCCGCCAAATCCAAGTGAATCAACAGGTTTTCAATTTCATAAGAAAGATAAAGGTGGTTTCCTAGGCGCCAATTTCAAATCAAAAGGAGGTTTACCAGTCATTAATATTCCTGGCTGCCCAGCGCACCCGGATTGGATTACTCAAATTTTGGTGGCCATTTCCACTGGTCGAATCGGCGATGTATTGATCGATGACTATCATCGTCCAAAAACATTTTTCACAGATTTCGTACAAACGGGTTGCCCTAATGCTTCTGCCTTTGCAGAGAAGATTGATGGTAACTTTGGAAAACGTGGTGGTTGCTTATTTTATGAAGTAGGATGTCGCGGCCCTATGACTCGGGCAAGTTGTAACCGGATTCTTTGGAACCGTACTTCGAGTAAAACTAGAGCTAATCATCCTTGTCTAGGCTGTACCGAACCTGGCTTCCCTCACCACGATCTTATTAAAGGATCTGTTTTTAAAAGCATGAAATATTTAGGCTTTATACCCAAAGAAGTTCCAACAGGAGAGAGTAAATTAGGTTACTACTTCAAGGCAGGTATGCACAAAATCCTACCTTCTCCAAAAGGACTAAGTGAGTCTTCTAAGTAATTTCACACAACTAGTACGCTTGCAAACAGCGGCAGAGCGACAACTTAAAATCAAACAAAATGTCAATAAAAAAGGAACTCAATATATCTCCAGTAGGACGAGTGGAAGGTGATCTCGATGTAAAAGTTTATATGGAGAATGGCGTGGTTACTCGCGCCCATACACAGGCAGCTATGTTTCGAGGATTCGAAAAAATCCTGTCGGGTAAAGACCCTCAATCCGGTTTAATTGTTACCCCTCGAGCCTGTGGTATTTGTGGAGGTTCGCATTTATACTGTGCCTCTTCGGCCTTGGATGTGGCCTGGAAAACGACCTTACCCCCCAATGCTCTTTTGTTGCGAGCTATTGGTCAAGCTGCGGAAACCATTCAGAGTATTCCACGATGGTTTTATGCCATTTTTGCTACGGATATGGCGAATAAGAAGTTTGCCAATAAACCGCTTTATGATGAAGTGGTCAAGCGTTTTGCCGCCTATGTCGGCACCTCCTTTCAAACGGGTGTTACAGCTAGCGGTCGGCCTGTTGAAGTCTATGCTTTATTTGGAGGTCAATGGCCACACTCCAGTTATATGATTCCTGGTGGTGTGATGTGTGCCCCTACTTTAAAAGATATTACTCGAGCGCATGCGATTATGAATCAGTTTCGCAATGATTGGCTGGAAACAACCTGGTTGGGTTGTTCGATTGAACGTTATATGCAAATTCAATCCTATGAAGATTTGCTGGAATGGGTAGACGAAAACGAATCTCATAAAAATAGTGATTTAGGATTATTCATACGTGCAGGCCTCGAATTTGGTTTGGATAAGTTTGGACAAGGTGTCGGTAAATTTTTAGCGTGGGGAACCTACCTACATAAAGACATGTACAACCATCCAACCATTGAAGGCCGTAATCCTGCCACTATTAGTCCTTCTGGTTTTTGGGATGGTAAAAATTATTTTGATGCTGACCAGAAGCATGTTGCGGAACACGTCAAGCATGCTTGGTACGAGAATCAAGCCGATGGTTTACATCCATTTGATGAACCTATTCCCAGTGCATCCACCAACTCCATGTCTCTAGAACATACTGACTTTGGCGGAAAATATAGTTGGGCAAAGGCGCCTCGTTTTATGGGCCACGCTGCTGAAACAGGCCCTTTGGCTAGAGTTATCATGGCGGCTAATCCTGCCAATAAAGAACACCAGTTCCGCGACCCACTGTTTGGTGATATTATGGATAAAATGGGGCCATCCGTGTTTACACGGGTATTGGCTCGGATGCATGAAGCGCCCAAGATTTATACCATGATGAATGAATGGTTGTCTCAGGTTCGCTTGGATGATGAATTTTATATCAAGCCAACAGAAAGAGATGGAATCGGCTGGGGAGCTACCGAAGCAGCTCGCGGTGCTTTGGCCCATTGGATAAAAATAAAAGATGGTGTGATTGAGAATTACCAAATCATTGCCCCCACCACTTTCAATGTAGGTCCCAATGATAAAGAAGGGAATCCTGGACCGATTGAATCGGCCTTAGAGGGTACAGAAATCGAAGATCCGCATGATCCAGTGGAGGTGGGTATGGTGGCCCGTTCCTTTGACTCTTGCTTAGTCTGCACAGTTCATGCACATGACAATAAGACGGGTAAAGAATTGGCCAAGTTCAAATTATAAACTCAAAAATATTTATAAAAGAACCCGTCAACCAAAATTGGCGGGTTTCTTTTTTTATTAGAACATAGTCTGTATGTTGAAGTGGTTTAAGGAATAGCACAATCAAAGAAATGACAAAAAGAATTGCGGTATTAGGTTTTGGCAACCCTGTTCGAGCAGATGACGGGGTTGGGATTTATGTGATTGACCAATTAAAAAAACAACTAGTAGGGGAAGACATTGGTATCTTCGATATGGGGACTTCTGCCTTCGAAGTATTATTTAAACTAAAGGGTTATGATCGCATCATTCTTGTAGACGCAGTCATTAATACAGGGGAAGCCGTTGGCACAATTTATAAATTGCCCGCTGCCGAAATAGAAAGTGAAATCCAAGATGATCCATTGGTATTTTTGCATAGTTTGAAATGGAGTCAGGCGCTTTCTTATGCTAAGAAAATGTTGCTGGATGATTATCCGGAGGAGATTGATGTTTATTTGATCGCTATTGATTCTACCCAATTCAATGTGGGCATGACCGAGGAAGCCACCAAAGGAGGAGATCGAGTTGTGAACTTATTATTGGAAGAATTGCAGGGCGAAAAGGAATGAAGTTCATATGAGAGTCATTACTTAGGAATGAGGTTTAAATAAAGTATACAAGATTGAGATGGAGATTTTCGCTGCTGGCAAGGCAAAAAAGACGATTATAGCCTAGCTACATGAGTATTTTTTTAACGCCGCCAGCGGAGAAAAGAATATTTCAAGATGTATACTTTATTTGGAACTCATTACTTAAAAAATTAGCTGCATGTTTATACCGCCAAATCGCTTAAAAGACAAGTTTGAATCCACCTCAAACAAAGGTAGTAACGTTCGTTTAAAAGCTTCTCATCTCTTGATTGACCACGAAGTGGCCGCTGAGGTTTTTGGAGATGAACTCAATGTCCATGTGGTCTACTACGCTGATCGACACACCCTGATGATTGCGGCAAAAAGCGATGCGCTTTTTAAGCAATTACATAAAGCAAACCAGCATATGCTAAAGGATCGAAACCTGAAAGGAGATAAAACCATCGCTTTGCACGAAATTCTGATTGATCATGAAATAAATGATACGGATAGGGATTTGGCGTTTGAATTACAAAAAGGCTTGGGTATCTTAAATGTAAAATTATAAGATTTGTCACCACATCAAAACTAGGTATGTTTATTTCTCCTAATATTCCATTGAACTCAACGGCTGAAGTCCCGGGTGAACAAAAGGATTTAGGGTTATTGGTGAATGACAAATGGCTGCTGAACACAGAAGTTTGTTATTGGATACAGGAAAGAAAAAGTCAATGGCACTTAAGCATGATCTACATTGCCACCGACAACCCACTAAAACTCATTTGCAGAAAGATTGACATCTACTATTCTGAAAAAAAAGCGATGACTTTCGCCCGGATTCTACAACGAGGGATACGAAAGGATGAGCGAGGTACCTTAAAAACAAATCACGATGCTTTCAATATTTGCGACAACTGAACATATAAGTACCATACATGAAATCATACAATTGGAGGACAGGCTTTCCGAGTTGGTATCCGTGTATGATGTAATGGAGCATGCACCGAGTGCGAGTGGCCATTCTTTTGTAGTCAACTCCCGTGGTTTGTTACAACCTATTGATTGGCACAATGTCAGTCCACCCTATTTGCTGTCTAACCCCTTACCATTAGAAAAGGATATATTGCTCGGCTTAATTTTTAGCCGGTTGGGGAATGGCGAGAAAGCCTGGTATTACCTTAAAAACAAGGAATTACTACAGTTTGATATCGGCATGATCACTCGCCTTCAGCATGGCTATCAGGTTGATATGAACGAATTCTCATTGATGCTGAAAACGATTGATCAACAAGATGATTTTGAACAATATCGAATCCAACACAATACTGCAGTCCTTCGACATTATGGCTATATAGAGGAAGCCATTGAAATTGAAGCGGTACAGGATCTTTATCAGGTAGCCATTGAAAAAGCTCCCAATCCAGAATACAAAGCTTTTACGGCGAAACATTTTGCTACCTTCTTGCTTGATGCAGATGACTTACAGCAAGCCGAAGCAGTGTTAACATCCACTATTCAAGGTGCCATTTCGGAAGATGCCAAATTTGAGTTAAAATCTGTCCTGACTAACATTTGGATGAAGAAATTGACTGTCCCCTACGATCCTTTTTTAGTAGGAGAATTGAAGAATACACTCTGGGAAGTTTTACAAAATCTTGAAAAAAACAAACGCAATGCAGAAGCCGCCTTGTTATTGGTAGATGCGGCACACATTGCCAATATATCCGAGAGCTATACCGAAGCATTGGGCTATCTCAGTAAAGCCATCAAGTTTTTTGAAGAAGAGGAATTGGTCGAATTGGCAGGAAATGCACACTATCGAAAAGGTACCTTATTATATACTTGGGCCCAAAATGGCAACCCACAATTTTTCAAGCCTGCTGTGGAGAGCTACCAACAAGCCTTGAAAGTATTCACCAAAGAAGCAACGCCCCGTGTTTTTGCAGATATTCAACACAATTTAGCCGTTATTTTTACCGACATGCCCAGTGATCCCAAGAAAAAAGGGATCTGGGCAGGTGTCGCGGTTTCTTCTTTTTCGGAGGCGCTAGCTTTTTATACCAAAGCGGAATACCCCTACGAGTACGGTATGATTTGTAACAATTATGGCAATGCTTTTACCAAATTTCCACCGGCCGTCCTTTCTGATAATTTTGAGAAAGCCTTATTCTATTACCAGCAAGCCTTAGAAGTCAGAACAGCTGACTACCCTTACGAGAGAGCGATTACGCTACTTAATTTTTTGGAAGCGAGCTGGAATGTAGGTAATGACTCTGCTGACTTCAATGAAAATCGGTATATGGATATGTTGAAAAAAGCGGAAGAGGTAAAAACACTGGTGGAGAGCCCAGAGCTGGTGGCAGAAGCACAAAAACACCTAAGTTTGCTAAAAGAATTAAAGCAAACGGTTTCAAAATGAGCTAAATATGCATGAGATTTCATTGGTTAGAAGCATCTTCAATACGCTAGAGACTGAATTTTCGAAAGAAGAATTGACGACAATCACTGCGATTGATTTGAAAGTGGGTAAGCTTTCAAATGTGGAACCGATATTGATGCAAAATGCATTTGAGGCAGTGACCGCAGCGGAAGAAAAATTTCAAACGGTAAAATTGAATATTGAAGTCATTCCCATTGAGATTTATTGTGCCGACTGCGATTCCAACTCTTTTATCGATAACTATAAATTTGCCTGTAGTACTTGTGGAAAGCCCAATAATAATGTCGTAAAGGGTACTGAATTACTCATTCATCAGGTACATTTTGAGGCAGGTGAAAAAAGTGCCACTTCCTAATAGCTCATCTACTGGCTTTCTGAGAGAGGCGATCTGATTTTTCTTTCCGAAAATAGTCTTTTCAGAAATTAGAAAATATTTTCTAAACAATTGAAATGTTTTTCTAATTCACTTCTACTCGCTATATTGTAGCTAAGCTTAGCATTTTCATAATCAAGACAGATATGGATAAAATACAAAAATCAACAAAGGCGGCTAGAGGCACCGTGACCTGCGATAATACTACCATGCATTTATTAAAAGCGAATGACTTCGTTGCAGAGAGTATTCGCAAGCAGATGGCTGCTACAAATACGCTACTCATCAACATTACTTCTTCGGCTGGCAGTGGAAAAACTACCCTCTTACAGGAAACGGCTCGCCGCATTGGGAATAAAGTGAATATGAAGATATTGGTGGGCGACTTAGAAACTGAGCGAGATGCCATCCGTTTGCGCGAGACAGGCCTTGATGCTTTGCAAATAGTCACCGGAGGTATTTGTCATTTAGAAGCGCAAATGATCTGGCAGGGAATGGAAAACCTAGACTTGGATGGCGTAGAATTATTAATCATAGAAAATGTCGGCAACTTGGTATGTCCTGCCTCTTTTGATTTAGGAGAAGATTATCGCGTCACCCTACTGGCGACGACTGAGGGAGATGACAAACCCAAAAAATATCCTCGAATGTTCCTTACCAGTGAGATGATGCTGGTATCAAAAGTCGATTTACTCCCCTACTTGCCATTTTCGGTAGATGCGGTTGTAGCAGACGCTAGAGATGTCAATCCGGATATTAAAGTATTGGAAATATCAAGTACGCAAGATGTAGGTATCGATGAATGGTGCCAATGGTTATTAGAGAAAGTAAAAGAAAAGCAATTGGCAGCCAAAACAGTGGAAGAAGTTAACTAATGACTTGGCACATCCACATTAAAGGACAAGTCCAGGGCGTTGGATTCCGGCCATTTGTTTTCAGATTGGCTAAAAAGTATGGATTCAAGGGGGCCGTCAATAATACGACTGATGGGGTTCATATTGAAGTGAATGCCCCAGCCGATCTTGTCATCAACTTTTATAATGACTTACTAAAAGAGGCGCCACCTTTAGCTAGAATCACCCAGCACTCTATTGCAAAAATAGCAGATAAAACCTTTCTCGATTTTCAGATCATTCATAGCGAAACAGGCGCACAAGCCAAGCTTTTACTTACCCCTGATTTTGCCATCTGTTCCGATTGCAGATCTGAATTATATGATGTTGCTAGTCCAAGGAATGGATACCCATTTATCACCTGTACCCATTGCGGGCCAAGGTTTTCAATTATTCACCAACTTCCATATGATCGAGTAAATACCCAAATGGATGTGTTCCAGATGTGTCCATCTTGCGTTAATGAATACGAAAACCCACTCGACCGCCGCTACTATTCACAAACGAACTCTTGTCCGAATTGTGCCGTTGAATTGTCATTACTTAATCCCCAAAAGGGGGAGTCTGCCAAAGATCAAGAACAGCTTATTGACCTGGTTATTCGGTATTGGCAAGAAGGGAAAATAGTGGCCATCAAAGGGATTGGGGGTTATTTGCTCACTTGCGACGCTGGCAACAAAGCCGCTATCTCCACCTTACGAGAGCGAAAACACCGGCCAAGCAAGCCCTTTGCCCTAATGTATCCGAATATTGAGTCATTGCCTAGCGTCAACTTGCATAAAGAGGCTATTCAAGAACTGAGTAATCAGGTCTCCCCCATTGTGCTCTTAGATTGCAAAGAGGCTAGCACTGCTGAGGACTTTGTTGATGTGGCTCCGGGCCTGCAACATCTTGGAATAATGCTTCCCTATACACCGCTGTATGACTTTCTACTATACAAATTCGGAAAACCTATTGTAGCAACAAGTGGGAATGTTAGCCACTCCCCTATTGTATTTCAAGATGAAAAAGCAGTGGCGGGACTTTCAGCCATCGCTGACCTAATCTTGAGCAATAATCGAAAAATTACCGTACCACAGGATGATAGTGTCATCAAATTCACCCTTTTTGCAGGGCACAGAATAGTGCTTCGTCGGGCTAGAGGATTGGCTCCTACTTATATCAACCCTAACTTAGCATGGCCGACTCA
>Ga0070726_10003337_pt1 | contig 13560 bp, 12 predicted proteins | sample tdAd471_FD_67275 | JGI IMG/M metagenome (GOLD analysis project Ga0070726, IMG submission 67275) | Marine sediment microbial communities from the Atlantic coast under amendment with organic carbon and nitrate - tdAd47.1 | ecosystem: Environmental > Aquatic > Marine > Coastal > Sediment | place...
GCATGTTCCAAAGGGAAGCTATGGTTGAGGTAAACGATGGACTCTTCGTCCAAATCCATGGCCACTAAATCCAAATCCCGTTGCAGTAAATGTTTGGTGAGTACACCCATTCCAGGTCCAATTTCGATGACATTGGAGTATCCTTCCAAGGAAAGTGTCTGAGCTATTTTTTCGGCAACGGATTCATCTTTGAGGAAATGCTGGCCCAAATGTTTTTTTGCCTTTACTGCACCATCTTCTTGCTCATATTTGTTTTTGTGAGAGGGGCCGTTGGAGTACTTCTTCTTTTTCTTTTTGGACACAGATGGTTTTTTTGCAAGTTAGTTGGAATTTTCGATATAGATCCAAGCTTCGTCACCAGATTCCAAGTGGAATTTTCCCCGTTTGTATGCACTGGTCTCGTAAATATCTGCTTTTTTAAGGTCCGCATCGTTAACCTCATAAGCCATTCCCGCTACTTTATCTTCAGGGTTCTTTGTGTTGACAACCAGAGGGTAACGACCATAAACTGCATTATCCATTTTTTTGAAACCCAATGCAACATCTTCTTTTCCTTTGAGCAGGCGCCCAAAAATATATTCCTGCACCTGCAGCTCTTGAAGCGTTCCGTAGGAAAACAGATATTTCAAAATTTAGGGTATTTGTTGACTCACGACCTCCAACTCTGTTCTAAAGGCAACGAATTTGTTCGGGAACATTTTCTGTGCATCGGCACGTAATCGGTCCGCGTCTTCTTTGTAATAAGCCTCCAAAGTATCTCTGCTTTGAGTTGTGTATTGCACGGAGTAGGTGATACCTCCCATATCCTCTTCCACTAAAACCTTAACCATTTTTGCGTGCGAAAATTTTCCTGTAGCGAGCATATCGGGCAGGTGTTTGTCTTTCATCCAATCCAACCATTGGTCGTGGACACTTTCGTCTATATTGATGGTAACGTTGTATATCAGCATTGGTCTTGTTTGTTTCTTTGTGGGGTGAAATTACTGTAATTTTTGAGAACTCTTATTCTGGGATTCCCGCCTTCGCGGGAATAAAGAATTAGTTGATAGCATCTCCACGTAGCCTCCTAAAATTCTTGCGAGCTTGGGGGAAATAGTAACTGTCCTGATAGTTATAGATGATTTTCTCGTAATGACTTTTCGCCTTTTCGGGCTCGTTCAAGATGTTCTCGTACAATTCTCCCAGAGCAAAGTGTGCATCATCGGCCAAGATGCCATCAGAATAGAATTCCACAATCTTTTGATAGTTGAACTCGGCACTTTCATAATTTTTCTGCTCTATCAATAGTTCTGCTTGTTTCAGCAGGGCTTCATCTTCAATTTTTTCTCCTTTATGGTTCTGCAAGATATCTTCCAGTGACTCAATGGCCTCTTTGTTTTTATTTTGATAGGCCAGCAAGTCGGCCCTGGCATATTTTTTCAACGCGGTTTGTGTGGAATCTTCGAGGGAGTTATCCGAAATCAGCAAACTTAATTGCATCGCATCGTTCGCAATAAGCTGAGAGGTAGAACTTCGCAACACTTTGAGTTGGGTGAGTGCCCAATCAAAATCCCCTTTATAAAAACTGGTCTGTGCCACTTTAAAACGGGCATCTTGTCCAAGTACATCGTTTTTTACGCTTTTTTGCACTTGTGTGAACAGGATCAGGGCTTCGTTGAACCTTTGGTCGAAAACTAGAATGTCACCAAGTGCCAATTTCACATAAGCCATTGTCATTCGCCCCATCGGGAGTTCCAAACTTTGTTTGAGCATGGCAATAGCGGGCTCGGGCTGCTCTTTTTTAAAGGTCAGGAAACTGGCATAGGCTATCTGAAGTTGCAGGGTTTGACTTTGGTTGCCGTATGTTTCCACCAAGTCTTCAAATTGTTTTTCCACATCATCCAAAACCTTTTTGGTTGGGTTTTCCAGCGCAATATCGATGAGATTGAGCTCTGCATTGAGTTTGGTTCTGGGATTTTCGGTATTGTCCACAATATATTCGTAGATGAAAGTAGCTGTTTCCAAGTCTTTATCTTCCAAAGCTATGCTTCCCAAGTTTTCCAATCTGTCCACGGATTGACCCTCGCTTCGTTTATAAATGGCCTTTTCTTGACTGAAAGCACTGTTGTATTGTTTTTGCTGTACAAACAGCCAACTTAATAGTTCGTTCCAGAGAATATCAGGTGCTTTCTGCGCATTTTGAAGCAGCACTTTTCGCAAGAGCACATTATTTTCGTCCGACGGGTCTTCAGAGATAAAATCGTCGATATTTCGAAGCACGTTGGAACGGGATGTCCGTCCCTCCCAGATAAGATTGAGGTAGGATTGGTACATTTTTGCAATGTCGCCCTGTTCGCCATAGATGCGCGCCAATTGAAAATCGTAGTTGAGATCTGGTTTCAATTCCATTGCCTTGGTGTAGGCTTGGATGGCATAATCCAACAGCGCATATTTTTGGAAACGATAGCCTACGCTGTAGCCGTAGTTGGGGTTATCCTCGATTTTATTGATGGCCTTATCGTAATAGGTGCTGGCCTTTTCAGCTTCATCTTTTAGGGTGAAATTGTACCCTAATTCAATATAAAAAGTGGGAAAGGCGTAGCTGTCCTCTATTTTTTGAAGTAAAAATGATTCGGCATCATCATAGCGTTCCAATTGTTGGTAGCAGGCCACTAAGCCTTCGGCATAATCGGTGCGTCTTGGGTTGGTCTCCACCAATTTCTCGTAGAACACCACCGCTTTCTCGTAATCACCATCCTGAAAGTATTGTTTGGCCAAGAAATCTTCTTGAGCCATTCCAATACTGCTGGATAGCATACATATGAAAAACAAAAGACGTCGCAATAGCTTGTTTTATTTCAAATATAACGCAGAAATGTGGGGGATTCTGTTAAGCGAATCCAAATTAATGGTTGAAAACCTTAATCGATGATGTCAAAACCGCAATAAGGAACCAAAACCTCGGGTATTTTTATACCCTCATCGGTTTGATAGTTCTCCAAGATTCCGGCCAAAACCCTTGGCAAGGCCAAAGCGCTTCCGTTCAAGGTATGGGCCAATTGGCTTTTCCCATTTTCATCTTTGTAGCGAAGCTTTAAACGATTGGCCTGAAACGTTTCAAAATTGGATACGGAACTAATTTCCAACCAACGATCCTGGGCGGTCGAGAACACTTCAAAATCAAAAGTCAACGCAGAAGTGAAGCCCAAATCTCCTCCACATAGGCGCAAAACACGGTAAGGTAATTTCAATTCACGAAGAATATTTTTAACGTGTTCCACCATTTCATCCAAGGCTTTATATGAATTATCGGGGTGCTCCAATCGCACGATTTCCACTTTGTCGAATTGATGCAAACGGTTTAAACCGCGAACGTGTGCGCCATAACTTCCTGCTTCACGACGGAAGCACGGGGTGTAGCCTGTATATTTGATGGGAAAATCACTTTCTGACAACAAATCACCGCGGTGCAAGTTGGTCACAGGTACTTCGGCGGTTGGAATAAGGTACAAATCATCGGCTTGTACGTGGTACATTTGGCCTTCTTTGTCGGGTAACTGACCTGTTCCGTAGCCAGAGTCTTCGTTGACCATAAGTGGCACTTGCATTTCGGTGTAGCCCGCGTCGGAATTTTTGTCCAAGAAATAAGCAATCAATGCACGTTGCAAACGAGCTCCTTTTCCTTTGTAAACAGGAAACCCAGCGCCTGTGATTTTTACCCCAAGCTCAAAATCGATGATGTCGTATTTTTTGGCCAACTCCCAATGTGGAAGTGCTTCTTTGGATAGGGTAGGGATGTTTCCTTCCTTAAAAATCTCTTCGTTGTCCTCTTCCGAGTTGCCAGCTGGGACAGATTCGTGGGGTACGTTCGGAATCAAATACAACTGCTGCTGAAGTTCATCGGCAGTAGTGTTTAGGTCGTCCCCTAGTTTTTTTGATGCTTCTTTGAGTCCAGCAGTTTTTTCTTTTAGAACATTGGCTTCCTGTGCTTTTCCTGTTTTGAAAAGTATACCAATTTCTTTGGAAAGTTTGTTGGATTCGGCCAAGGTAGCGTCCAGTTCGGTTTGGATGGAACGTCTTTTTTCGTCGAGTTCCAAAACCTTTGATATCATCGGTACGGTATCGAGGTTACGCTTTTTTAAAGCGGTAATGATACTTTCCTTATTTTCCCTAATGTTCTGTATTTGAAGCATGGCCTTGTTTTGAGGCGCAAATTTAATTCAATATTAAGAAGTGCCCAAGTTTATTCCTTGGTTGAGGGGAGAATCCAATCGTTGTGGGCAAAATGCTTCCACGGAACGTTGGCCAAATCTACGTTGGGGTCTATCAATTCTCTTCTTGGAGCTTGGTTCACCCTGACTTTGTTTTTGGCAAAAACTTGCACATTTTCTCCTTTTTGAGCGTACTCTTTTTTTAGGTACTGTGCAAATTGCCAGATAAAATCGGGATAGCAAGCCACTCTTCGTTGCTGTTTTTTGGTGAGATAATCGTTTAGGTTGATCAAGGTGGTATCCTTTGTTTCTGTATTTACAACTCTAAATGTGATGCTTCCCGAACGGCTGCGCAGCATCATCCGCCAGCTTAACCGGTGGCCCTCTTCGGTCCAGAGCACATCATCTTTAAAGAAATGGTGCCTAAGCGGCAAAACCAATTGAAACAGAAAGTAGATGCCTAAAACCGTCAAAATCACATTCTTGTTTTTGGGGATGATAATTTTGGTTTCTGGAATTATCTTTTTGGTTCTTAAAAAGATGTTCCGGATGGTCTGTGGTTCAAAAAAGAAAACGATAAATGCGAGTGACAAGTAAGGGAAAATGCCTATCTGAAATACGATGCTGTTGAACAAGTGGAAGAAAATGGACAGTACAAAGGCAATTTTTCGGGTGGGTTTCCAAAGTAGTGCGGGCACAATCAGCAAATCAAAGCAAATACCGAAAACCGCTATTATTTTATGCACCCATTTTTGTTGGAGAAGGTCGCCAATCACATAGTAATCCTTCTTGGAACTCATCAATACTTCGATCATGCTAAAATCCAACCAATCTGCATACAATTTAGCTACCGATGCGTAGGTGTATACGATGAAGAGCTGGAGGATAATAATCCACCGCACCCCGTTGAACATTGTCTGGGAACGGAGTTTCGGACTCAATTTCACATCTAAGGATGCATCTCGGTTTGCTGGTAGAAATGCCATAATGTAGGCAAGCAGCATCAGCAAATAATAGTGGTTGTTGTAGGATGTTTTTTGCATCAAATATACCCCCGACCATAAAATGGCAAAGGCCAATGCACCAAAGCGATATTTGTACCCAAAAGCAATCAAAAGTCCTAAAGTGCCCATCACGGCAAAATAAATGTACATCCCGTTGCCAGGTAAGGGTTGCAACCATTCAAAACCAATAAAGGAAAAAGTGAATTGGGGCTCCACTAGAGTTCGACGCACCCAGCCCGTGGCTATGGCTCCGTAACATTCCGCACTCACCAAAAGTCCATAGAATACTCTGAACACTATCAGTTGTGCGTTGTCAATCTTTTTAAATAGAAATTGGTCGAGCATTTATTTGGAGATTAGGTCCAAAGAATGGTCTTTGTCTTTTTGTAATTGTTCCTTAAGTTCTTCAATGGAATTGAACTTATGCTCGTCTCGAATGCGGTGCAACAATTCCACCTGGATTTTTTTGTCGTAAAGGTTTCCTTCAAACTCAAAAAAATTGACTTCGATACTTTTTTGAGAACCATCTACGGTGGGGTTGAAGCCAATGTTCATCATCCCGAAATATGCTTTGCCGTCAATCTTGCTTCGTACTACATACGCACCATTTTTTGGGATTAGTTTGTATGCTTCGGCAATATGAAGGTTAGCCGTGGGGAAACCGAAATCCCTTCCCAAGCCACGTCCTTTTTTTACGGTGCCCGTGAGCATATAGGCATAGCTCAGGTAGTTGTTGGCCGTTTCCACATCGCCATCCAACAAAGCCTTCCTGATTTTTGTAGAACTTACGGAAACATCATCAATTTCTTGCGCGGGAATCTCTTCCACTTCAAAATCGAAGGTGTTTCCGAAAGAAATCAGGTCTTGAATGTTGGCATTGCGGTTGCGGCCAAATCTATGGTCGTATCCAATAATTACTCTTTTTGATTTGATGTTGTTGACTAGAATGTCGCGAACAAAATCAATGGCAGAAAGCCGTGAAAACTGTCTGGTAAAGGGGTGGATGATCAAATAATCCAGTCCCAAGGTTTCCAAAATTTGCTTTTTCTCCTCTAGGGTATTCAGCAATTTTATGTCCACATCTTTTTGCAAAACCATCCGTGGATGAGGGAAAAAAGTAAGCACTGTGGACTTGAGCCCCGTGTTTTTGGCATTGTTTGTGAGGCGTTCCAATATCTTGCGGTGTCCAAGGTGCACACCATCAAAAGTGCCGATGGTCACCACTGTATGGTGCGGAATATGCTTAAAATCAGAAATGTTATGGATTGTTTCCAACGCAATATAGAAATAAAAAAAGGCTTACATTTGAAATTATACTATGCCCTAACCGTGTATGAAAGCTAAATTACATTTTGTTTTTTCAATAGCCATATTTTTTAGCTGCTTTTGCATTTACGGGCAGCAAGGTTATTGGAAAGGCATTCCCAAACAATCGAACCTACGAAGTGCTTCCCTAAAGGATATTTCTGAAGCCAAAAAGGTTTTGTCCTTTGATAAAGAAGGTTTTTCCAAGGAAATGAGATCTTTCGCAACAGCAAAAATGAAAGGGAAAATTGTTTATCTCCCAAACGCCGAAGGCAATATTGTTCCGTTTAATTTGAAGGAAACCGCGGTGCTGCATCCTGACCTTGCCAAGAAATACCCCAATATAAAGTCGTACTCGGGAGTCAGTTCCGATGGCAAATACAAAGTAAAGCTCAGCAGTTCGCACAAGGGTCTTCAAACTATGATCGTGAATTTGCAGAACCACAAGACTTCGTTCATGGAGCCTGTTTTAAATAAGGCGGATACCTATGTTTTGTATGCTAAAGAAGATGGGCTTTCCTCAAAAATGGATTTTATCTGTGAAACCAGCAAAGATTTATTCGGTACAGGAAGTAAGTCATCTGGCACTGCGTCAAAGACCATTGTTCCTTTGGTGGATGGGCAAGTATTGCGTAAATATAGAATTGCGGTTTCCGCCTCAGGTGAATATACCCAAGAAATGGGCGGTACAGTGGAGGACGCCTTGGCGGGAATCAACGCGACACTAACACGGGTCAACGAAGTGTTTGAGACAGATTTGGGCGTTACTTTGGAACTCGTCCCGAACAATGACGAAATCATCTTTACCAACGCCAATACCGACCCTTATGATGATAGTCTAAATTCGGAAGTGCAGTCGACCATTACCTCATTCATCGGAGAGGAAAATTATGATGTAGGTCATCTTTTTCACAAAGTGGATGAAGGCTTGGACAATGGTAATGCCGGTTTTATAGCCTCGGTGTGTATAGACAATAGGAAGGGAAGCGCTTTCTCATCAGGGTTTAATCCACAGGGAGATGTTTTTGATTTGGACTATGTGGCACACGAACTTGGGCATCAATTTGGTGCCAACCATACTTGGTCCTTTGAATCTGAAGGTACTGGGGTCCAGGCAGAGCCTGCCAGTGGCTCAACTATTATGGGGTACGCCGGAATTGTTTCCGGAAACAATGTGGCGCCAAATGGCGATGATTATTTTCATTATAACAGTATTCTTCAAATCGCTACTTATTTGGTAACCACTTCTTGTGCTCAGACGGAACCATTGGTGAATTCGCCACCTGTTTTGACGCCTGTCGGTGATTATATAATTCCAAAAGGTACCGCTTTTGTATTGGAAGGTATTGCAACAGACCCAGATGTAGATGACGTGCTCACCTACACTTGGGAACAAATAGACGATGGTATAGTGACCACTTCATCTTTTGGGTCCACCAATCCAAGTGGCGCCAATTTTAGGTCGCTTCCGCCAAGTACAGACCCCATAAGATATTTTCCTAGGCTCTCCGAGGTAGTTCAGGGGAATCTTACCCAAACCAATCCCACAACAGGAAGCGCTTGGGAAACAGTATCGGACATAGAACGTAACCTAGGTTTTGCCTTTACCGTTCGTGATAATGCCGAAGGTGGGGGGCAGGTTGTTTCCGATGTCTTGCAAGTTGGGGTGATAAAGGCCGCAGGTCCTTTTGTGGTTACTTCGCAAACAGCTAGTGAAGTTTATCAAGCAGGTTCTTTGCAAGAAATTACTTGGGATGTAGCCAATACGGATGTTGCGCCCATCAATGCCCAAAATGTGGACATACTTCTCTCCTTGGACGGGGGATTGACCTTCCCCATCACATTATTGGAAAACACACTTAATGATGGTTCTGAGGAAATATTGTTGCCGGGCGATGTTACAGAAACAGGGCGTATTATGGTCAAGGCAAGCGATAATGTCTTCTTTGCTGTCAATTCATTGGATTTTACCATTGAACAATCCGAAGTAGTCCTCAATTTTGATAACCTGGTTTATGAAGTTTGCCAGCCGGATGACCTGATCATTCCATTTGTATATGAAACCTATTCAGGATTTAATGAAACATCAACATTTTCTGCAGATGTTCCTGTAGGCTTAACCGCTAGCTTTACGCCAACAGAGGCGAGTGCCGATCAAACAGCGGTCGATTTGACCTTATCCAACACCAATGGAATTGCTCCGGGTGTATACGATATTGTGGTAAATGCCACTTCCGCATCGGTGACCAAAAGCGTGTTGCTTACCGTTACAGTCCAAGATGGTACTTTTTCCGATGTGGCCCTTTTGTCCCCCGCCAATGGGGAAGGCGGTGTTTCTTTGGACGCACAACTTAGCTGGGAAGCCAATCCCTTGTATTCCAATTATGATGTTGAGATCGCAACGGACAATTTATTTACTGAAATCGTGGAATCTGCCACCATACCTTTCACCAATTATAAGGCCACCAGTTTGGAAGCTGAAACCGAATATTTTTGGCGGGTGAGGCCAAACAATGGCTGTGGCAGTGGAACTTTTGGAACTGCGTTCAACTTTATTACATCGCAGGTGGACTGCAAAAGCAAGGAGCCAAACGATTTGCCCTTGACCATTTCAGCTTCAGGAACACCAACGGTAACAACATCCATTTTGTTTGTGGAAGATTTGCCCATATCCGATGTCAATGTCAACTTGGAGTTGGATCATACTTATTTGGAAGATCTTATTGTTACACTCATTTCGCCATCAGGAACAGAAGTAGCTTTGATTTCAAATACCTGTGGAGATCTAAATAATATTAATGCAGTTTTTGATGATGACGGAGACCCCATTGTATGTGGAGAAAACCCGGCAATTTCAGGAACAGTGATCCCTTTAGGGTCCTTGGCCTCCTTAAAAGGAGAATCTATTTTGGGCGAATGGATATTGGAAATACAAGATACGGCGGCTAGTGATGGAGGTAGTTTAATTGCCTTTTCTTTGGATGTGTGTATCGAAGGAAGCTACCGGCCCGATGAAGATGAAGACGGTGTTTTTGACGATGGCAATGATCTTTGTTTGGGTACTCCAAAGGGGGTTGAAGTAGATACCAACGGATGTGCCATTTATAGATTTGCTTCTGATAATTTTGAGGTTGAGATAGAAAGTGAAACGTGCCGAAGCAGTGATAACGGTTCCATTACCATTACTCCGTTTGACACTTCCATTACCTATACGGCGGTTTTGGATGGTGCAGGTGGCGCGGAATCTTTTGATTTTACCGATTCTCAAACCTTTACCAATTTAACTGCAGGGGAATACTCCCTTTGCATTACCGGAACCAATGGAATGATTACCTATCAAGAGGTGTGTTTTGATGCCGTAATTACCCAGCCTGACGTGCTCGATGTGACAGCCTTGATAGATGCTGGAATACTAGGTGTTGAATTGGACGGTGCTTCCTTTTACAATGTGGAGCTGAATGGTTTGGTAACTCAAACGGAGGCATCAAAAGTTGAACTGGCTTTAAAGGAAGGCGTGAACACTTTGAGGGTTTATTCCAATATACCATGTCAAGGTGTTGTGGAAAAGACCTTGTTTTATTCCTCTCGACCCATAATTTCACCAAATCCAGTTGATGCGATTACAGAAGTTTATTTGGCCGGTTTTGAAGGTGATGTTGCGATTCAAATATTTACCGCCAATGGTAGGTTGGTGCGAACTGAAAACAGAAGGGTCGCTGGAGAAGACCTTCAATTGAATCTATCCGGCCTTCCCAAAGGAATTTATTATTTAGGTGTAGCAAAAGCAGGTGTAAAGGAAATGTTTAAACTCATAAAAAGATGATTCGGAATATAATTTGGCTCTCCATATTGGTTTTGTTGGTTTCTTGTGGGGGAGACGATGGACCGCCACCTGCACCGGAAGGAGCGGCTTTGGTTTTTCCTGAAGAAAACTCGGAATGTACCACCGGAACCGATATCAACCAAACATCTACCCAGGTTACCTTTCGTTGGATGGCATCGAATAACACGGAGAACTATACATTGAGCGTCACAAATTTGAATACCAATGTTCCGCAAAACATATCCACGGCATCAACATCGGCGAGTTTAACCATAACAAAGGGAACACCATATGCGTGGTCCGTTACTTCGCGTAACTCGAACTCCGATCAAGTGGCTTCTAGCCCAACTTGGCTGTTTTACAATGCGGGATCTCAAACTACCTATGCGCCTTTTCCAGCACAATTGGTAAACCCTTTGTCGGGTACTACAGTGCAAATGGATATAGCCAATGAAGTACTTTTGGAGTGGTCTGGCGCAGATGTGGATAACGATATTGAATCTTTTGAAGTATTTTTTTCCGAAACCAATCCACCGACAACATCGGTTGGAATAACCAATGCAAGCGCTATGGAAATCCCCGTAGGTGTCGAGTCTGGCAATGTTTATTATTGGAGGGTAGTTACTACCGATTTGGAGGGGAATACCTCAATCTCGGGAGTGTTCGACTTTAGAGTGCTCTAATGATTATTTGCCATTGAATAGGTTCATCGTATTTTTTACACCGGCAAACACAAAGGAACGAATAAGGTCTGTTGATTTTTTTAAGCGTTCGGGCATGGCCTTCTGTTGGTCATCATCCCATTTGCCCAAAACATAATCGACTTGGTTGCCTTTACTGAAATCGGAACCTACACCAAATCTAAAACGGTTATATTTAGTGGTCTGTAGTACATTTTGGATATCTTTTAATCCATTGTGTCCACCATCACTTCCTTTGCTTTTTAGTCGGATACTCCCAAAGGGCAGGTTCAGGTCATCGGTAATGATGAGTATATTATCCAGACCGATATTTTCCTTGTCCATCCAATATTTTACAGCTTTCCCGCTTAAATTCATATAAGTGGACGGCTTTAGGCAGACCACACTTTTACCTTTGTGTTTAAAAGTGGCAACTGCCCCCAATTTGGCACTTTCAAAAGTAAAATCTTCTTGCTCTGCTAAAAAATCTAGAATCTTGAAGCCTATATTGTGACGGGTTTCCCTGTATTCGGTTCCAATATTTCCAAGGCCAACAATCAAAAATTTTTTCATGGGGTCGGTTTCTTCCAGTAGTTGTTTTGATGCGCCAAAAAGCTGTTTGATAAAATTGAGCATCGGCTTTGTTTGATTGGTCTAAAAATACAAAAGCATCCCAAATTTTTACCAAGGTAAAAAGGGGATGCTCTTGCTAAATGTTTACAGTGCTATTCCGCAGCTTCCGCTTCAGGAGCTTCGCCACCTTCTGTAGCTTCTCCTTCTGCTCCTTCTACTCCTTCTTCATCTTCATCCTCGGCTAGCTCATCATCGATAGAAGTTCTAGATGCTTTAACCTGAACGATAGCAGTACTATCTGGATGCAAGAATGTGTAGTCGTCGTTAAGAATGGTTTCCACAGCGATGGTCTGTCCGATCCTCAACTTGGAAATATCAATAGTGATAAAATCCGGAAGCAAATCGGGCAATGCTCTAATGGAAAGCTTTCGCTTTCTAAATAGCAAGCGACCACCATTTTTAACCCCAGGTGAGTTTCCTTCCAAACGTACCGGGATTCTCATGGTTATTGGTTTGTCCTCGAACAATTGATAGAAATCAATGTGGAGAATATTGTCGGTAACAGGGTGAAATTGAATATCCTGCAATACGGCAGCAAACTTTTCGCCATCTTCCAATTCAATTACTACGGTGTGCGCATTTGGGGTGTACACCAAGTCTTTGAATGCGATTTCATCAGCTGAAAAATGCACTGGTTTATCCCCTCCGTAAAGCACGCAAGGGACCTTTCCAGCATTACGTAAGGCCTTGGTAGCAACCTTGCCCACGCTTTCTCTTTGGGATCCTTTGATTGTAATTGACTTCATTGTTATATATTAAATTGATTTACATTAAAAATTTTGAAGATATTGAGGTGTTGTGGTGTACCCTGTGCATGACATCTGCAAAAAGGTCGGCACAAGACAATACCTTAATTTTTTCCTTATTGTGATCTATTGGAATAGAATCGGTAACGATCAATTCCGATAATTGTGATTTTTCTATTCTTTCGTAGGCCTTGCCGGAGAGCAATCCGTGTGTGGTAACGGCACGAACGCTTTCCGCGCCTCTTTCCATCATCAAGTCGGCTGCTTTGGTGAGTGTACCTGCGGTATCCACCATATCATCCACCAACACCACATTCTTTCCCTGTACGTCACCAATCAGTTCCATGTGTGAAATTACGTTGGCTTTGGCTCTTTGCTTATAACAAATGACCACTTCGCACTCCAGTGCCTTGGAGTAGGCATAGGCTCTTTTGGAACCACCCATATCCGGGGAGGCAATGCACAAATTATCAAGGTTCAAACCTCTTAAATAAGGAAGGAACAAAGTGGAAGCAAACAGATGATCCACTGGTTTCTCAAAGAAACCTTGGATTTGGTCCGCGTGCAGGTCCATGGTAATAATTCTTGTGGCACCAGCGGTTTCCAGCATTTTGGCCACCAATTTGGCGGCAATGGGAACGCGTGGTTTGTCCTTTCTGTCCTGTCTTGCCCAACCAAAATAGGGCATAACGGCCGTAATGTGTCTTGCGGAAGCTCTTTTGGCAGCGTCCAGCATCAACAACATTTCCATCAAATTTTCTGAACTTGGATTGGTGGAACCAATGATAAAAATTCGTGCTCCCCGAATGGATTCCTCGAACGAAGGCTGGAATTCACCATCACTATAACGTGAGAATTGAACTTTCCCCAATTCAGCGCCATAAGAGGCAGCGATTTTCTCGCCCAGCTCAACGCTTTGGGTGCAAGCAAAAATTTTAGGTTCCGGAACTTGATAGGCCATTACAATCTCTTGTTAACTAGCGGTTTAAAGTGCTTTTTAATAAGGAGGTGCAAATTTAAGAATTAATTCGGGTTGCTAAAGGATAAATCAAAGTATTTTTTGGTGATAAATAAAAAATATTTTTTAGCTTTGCACTCGCATTTGAAAATGTGACACCAATGCCTTGGTGGCGGAACTGGTAGACGCGCTGGATTCAAAATCCAGTTCCTTCGGGAGTG
>Ga0070726_10003339_pt1 | contig 13557 bp, 11 predicted proteins | sample tdAd471_FD_67275 | JGI IMG/M metagenome (GOLD analysis project Ga0070726, IMG submission 67275) | Marine sediment microbial communities from the Atlantic coast under amendment with organic carbon and nitrate - tdAd47.1 | ecosystem: Environmental > Aquatic > Marine > Coastal > Sediment | place...
ACTTTCTCCCATCAACCCCACTCGCCATATCTTTCCAGCAAACTTTCCTAAACCGCCGCCAACTTCAATATTATATTCATTCAGTAATCGTTGTCGAATCGCCGCTTCATTCACACCATCAGGCACCTTCACGGCATTGAGCATAGGCAAACGCAAACCTGGCGTCACCAAGAATTCAAAACCTAATGCTTCCAAGCCCGTTTTTAATAATTCATGATTTTTGCGATGTCTGGCAAAGCGATTTTCCAAGCCCTCCTCTAATACTAAGCTATAGGCTTCTCTCAATGCATACATGGCCGAGACAGGAGCCGTATGATGATATGCCCTCTTGGCCCCGCTCCAATAATTCTTGACCAAAGTCAAATCAAGGAACCAACTTTGCACTTTGGTTTTTCTATTGTCCAAGACAGCCACTGCCCTGTCGCTAAAAGAGACAGGCGAAAGGCCAGGAGGCGCACTTAGGCATTTCTGGGTACCCGAGTAAATAGCGTCAATACCCCAATCATCTACTTTCAGTTCCGTACCACAATAGGAAGTAACGGCATCGACTACGAATAGGGCGCCTGCGTCATGTACCATTTTGCTGATCTCCTCTAATGGCTGTAGCACCCCCGTCGAAGTTTCTGCATGTACAATCGCCACCAATTTAGGTTGGCAAGTCTCCAAGGCAGCCTTCACTTGGGCAGGATCAATAGCCTCTCCCCAAGGCGCATTCACGGGTATCACCTTTGCCCCACAACGCTCTGCAATATCTGTCATGCGGCCACCAAATACACCATGTGTACAAATGACCGCTTCATCACCAGGCTCCAAAAGGTTGACTAAGCAAGTTTCCATTCCTGCACTACCAGGAGCAGACACCACAAAAGTTAAGTGGTTCTCCGTTTGGAAAGTGGTTTGTACCATCCCCTTGATTTCATCCATAATGGCTACAAATTCTGGATCTAAATGCCCTACTAGGGGCGTAGCCATGGCTTTTAAAACTCTTGGGTGTACATCGCTGGGACCTGGTCCCATTAAGATTCGATTGCTAGTATTTAGCGCAGGTACTACTGACATGAATGTGTGATTTATTCCTTGTAAAGTATGGTTTGAGAACAGTATAAGGAATATTGCCATAGATTCAAAAAAGATGATCGATATCTTTCTTGCGAATAGCAGACTGCGCCATGACGCCTAAGCCTTTTACCACTTGATTGAGGTGAGCAAAACGCTTATCTTGGGTGTGACCATGTTTGTATCTGTAATAAATCTGTTGTACAATAACGGCAATCTTAAACAAGCCATAAACAAAATAGAAAACCACATTACTCAAATCACGACCACTCCGATCAGCATACATTTTCACTACATCAGCCCTACTCGGGTTTCCCGGTAAAACAGTGGGACTCAGTGCCAACATTTTTAGCCAGTCTGGATCATCCGCTGTGACCCAATACCCAAGGCTTGTACCAAAGTCCATCAGTGGATCACCAATCGTCGACATCTCCCAGTCAAGCACGGCAATGATCTCGGTCCAATCTGAGGCATTTAGCACCACATTATCGTACTTGAAATCATTATGAATGAGTGCTGTCCCCGATTCTCCAGGTTGATGGTCTGCCAACCACTGTGCGATCTGTTCTATTTCTGGGATTTCGTCTGTTTTAGACTTGAAATAACGTTTGGTCCAACCGCTCACTTGTCGCTCCACATAGCCTTCCGGTCGTCCCATTTCACCCAAACCTACTGCCTTATAATCGACCGCATGCAAGTCGGAAAAGGTATCGATTAATGAAGTAGCAATCCCACTCATAATGGCAGGATCGGGAATCATTTCTGCGGGCATTTTAGGTCGTAATATTACGCCCTCTACCCGTTCCATCACGTAAAAGGGTGCACCAAGAATTTCTTCTTTCTCTGTATATAAGAGCGGTTTTGGCGCTTTATCATAGGATTTAGATAAGGCATCTAGAATACGGTATTCCCGTCCCATGTCGTGCGCCGACTTGATTTTGGCCCCAAAAGGAGGGCGTCTCAACACAAAGCCTTTCTCTCCCAATCGGATCAAATAGGTAAGGTTTGAAAAGCCGCCAGGAAATTGCTCAATACTAAGTGCAGCACCAGGCATGCCGAGTTGTTCTTGTAGAAAAGGTTCTAAAGTGGCGATATTCAACTCTTCACCCGGTCGGACTTTCTTCGCCTGATCATTCCAGTTATTTGACATAGTTCTTCGTTCAGCTTTCTGATTTAGTAGTGAAATATAAATAAATTGAGCCAAGATGCGCCGGTATTTCTTCTTTTAAGGAGGTTTTGAAAAGAAGTAAAGATCAAGTAGATTGGCCTAAGTTGTTTTTGTTTCACTACTTAAACGAATGTCACCAGTTTATCTTCAAGGTGTGGCAATTCGTTAAAGGATTTTAAAGTTAGCCGATCTTTGGAGAATAAAAAGGTAGACATGGCCGTATTTTGGACGATTCCATTTAATTCCATGACTTTTTCCTCCGTTTTCATTTGCAAGGCATAGGCAACTGCAGCAGACATCGTTCCTCCTGACGTAAAAGCAGCTACTTTGACGCCACTGCCATTTTCTGCTAGAATTTGTTCCATCCCTGCTTTTACTTGGGCCCGAAAATGTGCCCAGGGCTTCAGCCCCATATGTTGGGCATCAATTTCCCCCCTAGCCCACAATCGCATCGTATAGTTAAACATCAAGAGGTGATATTTCCGAGCTGACTCGGGTTGTGTTTCGGCTAGCGCGGCCCATTTTTTTAGCTGTGGTTGCTCTTTGGATAATGTCGGAAGCAAAGCAGCCATGACCTCCATTCCCTTATGTTCATCCAGTGTATCTAACTGTATGGGGGTTGGCCAAGGAAGGCCTCTTTGCTCAAAAACAGTTTTTACCCTTGCCGCCGTTTGCCAATGTCGCTTCAATGGACCAATGTATATCTTATCAAACACCTGAGCTTTATCCGCCAAATATTCTCCTAATATTACAGATTGCTGCTCTCCCAAGGGCGAAAGCTGATCGTAATCCGCCTTCATGAAAGAGGCCTGTGCATGGCGTATTAAAATGAGTTGACTCATATTCTTAGCTATTTGTATTAAAGAGAGGTCAGACGTGAGATACCAGAAAAGAGATCGGCGAGATATTAAAGGCGGAAGCCCCATCTTAGCCAGTGACTTCTCATGTAGACTGTTTCCGTATTTCGAAGCCTTGTTTTATGGCTTGAAGATCCAGAAAATCGGAAATGGGAAGTCGGAAATAGGAACGCAGGCCATGAAAATGCCTATTCCGCCCTGTCTGCCTGTCTAGCGACAGATAGATTCGGCGAAAAGCCAGGCAGACTTCCGAATTCGCAATTCCGCCTTCACATGAAACCGCTGCATCTTAGCCGTCTCTTTTCCCAGTCTTTGCCATCAGGCAAATCGTTCCTCTGCCTCGTAGTAAGCGAGCTGTATGCTTAATTTCTAATAGAAATTAGTAAACTTCAAACAAACCTGCTGCTCCCATACCGCCACCCACACACATGGTGCAGACTACATACTTGGCACCTCGGCGCTTGCCCTCAATCAAGGCATGCCCAACCATGCGAGAACCCGTCATTCCATATGGATGACCAATAGATATCGCCCCTCCATTCACATTCAATAATTCATTGGGAATACCTAATTGATCTCGGCAGTAAATCACTTGTACAGCAAAGGCTTCATTCAATTCCCACAAGCCAATATCGCCTACGCTCAAACCATGTTGCTTCAATAGTTTTGGCACCGCAAAAACAGGACCGATACCCATTTCATCCGGCTCGCAACCTGCTACGGCCATTCCGCGATATGCACCCAATGGTTCCAAGCCTCGTTGCTCAGCCAATTGGCTATCCATCAACACACAAGCTGAAGCTCCATCGGATAATTGGCTGGCATTTCCTGCCGTAATCGTTCCTCCCTCATTCACCAATCGTAGCCCCGATAAACCTTCGAGTGTTGTACTCGGGCGGTTCCCTTCGTCTTTCGCCAAGGTTTTTTCGTGAAAACTAATCTCTTTCGTTTCTTTATCCATCACGCCTTGCGAAGTAGTGATAGAGATGATTTCTTGGTCAAATTTTCCAGCAGCCTGGGCGGCAGCCGTCCGCATTTGACTTTGGAAACCATATTCATCTTGCGCTTCTCGACTAATGCCGTATCGTTTAGCTACAATTTCTGCTGTTTGCAACATTGGCATGTACACGTCCTTATGTTTAGCCACCAAACTGCGATCTAGCATTCGGTAGGTATTCATATGCTCATTTTGCACTAGGCTAATGGAATCCAATCCGCCACCAATCGCCACCTTCATACCGTCGTGTAGAATCTGCTTAGCCGCTGTCGCGATCGCCATCATTCCTGAGGAGCATTGTCGGTCAATGGTCATCCCTGGCACCGTTACAGGAAGTCCTCCTGCCAGCGCCGTCAATCGACCAATATTAGGGCTACTAGAACCTTGTGGTAATGCGCATCCCATGATTACATCTTCTACTTCTGCGGGGTCTATCCCCGCACGTTTTACCGCTTCTTCGATAGCCCATCCACCCATTGTCGGTGAATTAGTATTATTGAAAGTACCGCGGTAGGCTTTGCCAATACCAGTACGAGCGGTCGAAACAATTACAGCCTCTTTCATATTTGATGTCGTTTTTTTTGTGAAACAGCAGACTTCTGAAGTTAACTTGATTAGGGCTTGGGAAACTTCAGAAGTCTAAGTCTCGTGAATATGTGAAAACTTTTTAAATCCGCCCAGCATCACTTATTATATGTCGTTAGGCCTTAGGATTTATTAAACTACTTTAAGAGCATGTTAAAGCCACTTCCTATTTTGAAACAAAATGAAAGGCGGTTTGATTGTACTATTGGAGTTTATTTTTTCTTCATTTCTTCGACTTTTTGTTTCGCATGAAAACTCCTTTTCCCTTATACAGGATGGGGTAAATTATTGGAAGGAAAAACTAATTAATCAAAAGGATATGCCAGTAGTTGCGTCGCTAGCTTAAGTCAACACCTATTAGCTCAAGGTTATCACTTTTGTTCTCTGTTTACAGATGTAGCGAATTCTACATCTAATAAAATATATCAAAATATCGGCTATTATGAGGTCGCCAATACCCGAAAAAAGTGATTCTACGTTGATTCATATCATGGCGCGGATGGGCTATGATGGCTTGGTCAAAGACATCGCAGCCCAGAAGACGAGTAAATAAACGCAAAATATCACAGTAACTTTTTGACCAAATCCTGCATATTTGTTCCTAAGGACTCAAAAAGATCTACCTTCCCAAATTGGGTTAATGCATCAGCATGCTTAATGGCTTGATGGACATGGGGAAGGATCGTGGAGAAATCTGGATGGCTCTTGTTATACTCCCCCAGTTTATCTCTTAATACATATTCGCAATGGGTACGTTTTCCACTACGCTTGTTTCGGCGCAGTTTTTCTTTTTCCTTCGCACTCAATGCATTTACATCGATCACGTGTAGGAGAAGCCACAATTCAAAACAAGGATTAGACAAGGCAAGCGAATAGCCCTTCTGAGAACATAGTTGCCGCGATTCCGATAATTCCTTTACCGTCCAACTCTTGAAATCTCTATCTACGACCATCCATAATTCATCATCTTCTTTAATCCGGTATTTTTTCTTGAAATCATCGAGCCGACCCAATACATGGCGCGGCGCACTCAGGCCATTTTCGGATGGGATGATTTCCACTTTGACATTATTATTAGGAAAGTATTCTTCAGCATTGAGATCAGAAAAGTACTTCGACTCTGTCCGTTGACCTTCCGTAGCAATGACAAATAGACGGGCATCTCTAAATCCACTTTTTCGCTTAAATCCTTTTCTTTTTCTCCCCATACAACTACTTTTTCCAAGGCATAGCTTCCATGATAGAAAATTTTGGAATGGCATTATACCTTCCTACCAAATACGCCGTTCTAATGTCTCGATCCTTTCTAGGTCGAAACTCTTCAAGAGAGTAGGTATCTGATTCTCCGTCTTTATTTTTCTTTACAAACCAGATTTCATCTTTTCGGAACAGATCCTGGTTGAGCAATTCACTTTCATGTGTCGTACAGATCAATTGACTTCGGATATTTTTCGATTCTTTGAAGAAGATTTCAAATAATTTGAAGGTAAGATTAGGGTGTAGGCTTCTGTCTATTTCATCAATAACAAATACCTTTTCTTCCCTCGATAGTTCTGTCACGGCAGGAATCAAGTCCATGAGTCGTTGCGTTCCATCCGACTCTTCATTCATCTCAAAAAGGGTGTATCTATTTTCGTTTTTAATTTTGTGGCGGGTCATCATTTTCACGGCTTCCAATGTCCCATTTTCTTTTCTTACAAGAGAATACCTTATGTTATCCAGCGAACTGATAATCGCTCGCTCACCCAGTTTTAGATCAGCTGCAATCTTATTTTTCAGCGATTCCGGCAAATTCACATCATGACTAAAGAAGTCTACTAGGGTTGTTTCTAGCCCGCTGATTCCCGTTTTGAGTTCAGTCAAAAACCATTGATAAACCTCCCTCATCTCCATGTCGCTCTCCATATTGACCTCCATCCCCATGAGTTTAGAGTCGGGAAAAACCACCGTCAATGCTTCTTCAAACCAACGATAAGAGTCGGTAATGGGATAAATCCCTTTGATGCTAAAGATATTCCTATGGTTACTAGAATTCAGGAAGAGTTCGTTAGGTAAGGTATCCGCTGCAATATACTCCAAGCGCTTTTCTACCTCTTTGGAAATGGATAACTTTCCAAAAGTAATTTTGACTTCGTCGACCAGCGTCGTTCTTTCAAACACCTTAAAGTCCTTTTCTTTATTGAAGGTAAAAAGCCACTCTTGCAGAATTAGTTGATTGTTGAAAATGAAGCCGTAGGCGTAGTTTTGCCCTTTATAGTGGAATTCAATTTCAATCTGCGAATGACGATCATGGGCAGCTTGATCGAGTTTAAATTTTGCATAATCTATAAACTGGTTCGTATTAACTCCCTTCACGACCAGTTTCTTCATAAAACTAACGGCCTTGACGATATTCGATTTCCCACTGGCATTGGCGCCATAAATCAAAGCAGATTTCAAAATATCAACATCTCGGCTCCGGCTTCCTTTTACCACATGATCCTTTAAGGCACGGCTTTTACCGGGCGTTAATAGTATTTCTGTTTTTTCATTGAAGGACAGAAAATTTTCTATTGTAAGCCGAATTATCATCTTCTATGTTAAAAATTGCTTTGATAGTGAGAGATAATCTCATTTACAGCACAAATATAACATAATTCGGATAGAAAGTAAAGACTAGGTAAATGCTTGCTAAAACACAAGCCTAACGCTCTAGTAGTCTACCGCCAATCACTCGTTGATAGATATCATCATGCAAGCTGCGGCTAATGGGAATTTTTGTCTCTCCAATAAAAAGATGATACCCTTCCAATCGATTAATGGCAGCAATGGCTACAAGGTAAGAGCGATGCACACGGAAAAAAAGCGCTCTAGGGAGGTTTCCTTCAAGCTGTTTTAGTGATAACAGGGCCATATACCTTTGGGTTTCGGTATGGATGAAAACGTAATCCTTAGCAGATTCTGCATAAAGGATTTCGCGAATAGGAATCTTGATGATTTGTCCATCGCTCTTAATAAAAATCTGATCGGACTGGGTAGGTTCTTGTTTAGCATCCTGCACATTAGCACCTAATGCTTTTTGTGCTTTTTGGACTGCTCGCGCAAAACGATCAAAAGGAATGGGCTTTACCAAATAATCGATCGCATTCAGATCGAATCCTTCCACTGCAAACTCTCGATAAGCCGTCGTAAAAATTACTTTTGGTGGAGTAGGCAAGGCCTTGATTAACTCCAGACCGGTCATATCCGGCATTTGGATATCTAAAAAAAGAAGGTCAATTTTCTCTTTTTGCAAATATTGCAAAGCTTCGAAAGCACTTTGACAAGCCCCTATCAGGGTTAAGCCAGGCATCTTTTGAACATACTTAGCTAGGCCTTCGCGAGCCAAAGGTTCATCATCAACTATAAGACAACGGGTGATCATCTAGGGCGATTTTTAGATTAACAGCGAAACGCTCATTTTCATTTTTGATCAAAAATTGATGCTTATCTGGATACAATAGCCGAAGTTGTCGTTTGAGGTTAGGCAAGCCAATTCCTCCCTTTCCAGAAGAGGTTTTATGATTGGAATTTTCGACCTCGAAGCAAAGTTCATCAGCGGATAAGTCCAAATTCACTCGTATCCAATATCCTTTATTACTCTTGCTATGTTTAAACGCATTTTCTACAATCGGTAATAGTAACATGGGGGCAATCAGATGTCCATTGAGGTTACCTTGAATATTTACGTCAATATCGGCCAGGTTTCCATGTCGTGTACGCTCTATTTCAATGTAGTTTTTCAGGTTATCCACCTCTGTTTGTAGCAGCACTTCCCCTTTTTGGGTTTCATAGATTTGATGACTCAAGACATCAGAGAGCTGCACGATCATATTGCGACTCTTCTTGACATCCCGATCCATCATCACAAAGATGGAGTTCAAAGCATTAAACAAAAAGTGAGGATTGACCTGCGATTTAAGTAAACTCAATTCCGTTTCTAGTTTCTGCTTTTGTAACTCCCGAGCCAGTCTTTCCTTTTGATACCATTGTTGTAACAAATACAGGGTCATCGAAAAGGTTATCAGCATGAGGATTTCTGAGAGGATCACGGCTTGCCCTTCCAACGAAATAAAAAAGAGGGCTACATCTCCTGTGTTACTATAAAATTCAGTGAACAGCCAAAAATGGAAAAAGACAGAAAATACAGTCATCAATATAATCCCGGGTAAGATGATGCTCAAATATTGCCAATACTTCCCTTTAAATAGTAACGTAGGCATCAAGTAAAACAGGTTGAAATACACCAGTGGGATGTAAGGAATCCCAGTGAGTATATTAGTTCTGATATTCCCCAGTAAGTTATTATGAAATGCAAGATCCTTGACCGCCCATAGTAGGATATAAATCACCCAGAATAATACATGAAGGGCAAGCAGCTTCAGTTTTTTTTGCCGATGAGAAGACATAAAATAAAATTTATTTTTCTCGAAAAGAAATAGAAACCCCTGCAAAAATCGACCAATCAGAGGCAGGTGTTTTTGGTGTTCTTGAGGCTCCATCTGCCGAATAGTAGTAGCCAAAGACTTGATCGAATTGCAGTGGATTACGTAGCGACATATAAATTACGGTAAAATTACCGGAAATAGAGGTTAAATAACTCGCATTAAGATTGAGGTTATGATAGTCCTTTGTACGGTCGGCCAAGTATATCGGGTTATTGGGGTTGAAGTAAGGTCGGCCAGAAGCGTAGGTGTAAGACAAGCCCAATCGGGTTCGGACATTCGTCCGATAATTCGCTATTACGTTAAGGGTATGCTTGGTCGTAAAAGTGGGAGCAGCGGCTGTTGGAAAATCTCGGTATAAACGCTCCGCATCTAGATAAGAATAGGAAAGCCAATAATCCAATCGCTTGATCAATAATTTATCCCGCCAAAAGATATCAATACCTCGTGCAAATCCAAAGCCTTCATTGTTGTAATTTAAACCATCAGCCCTAACCAGTTGATCGTAATCCTTCTGGTATAATTCTACCCTAAAAGTTTGATCATCGGTGATCCATTGATAGTTAAAAATATAGTGCGTGGCCGCTTCAAACTGGAGTTCCTGGCGGCCCCATAAGAAGTCAGGCTCTGGCTGTTGAAAAAAATGTCCATAAGCGAAAGATACCTGACTTTTAGCAGCCGTTTTATAGGCTAGCGATACTCGTGGCGCTACATTAGATGCGGCGATCAAACTGTTGTTTTCCGCTCGAGCGCCCATCCTTAGGGCTATTTTCCGATTGAATTTGACATCAAATTCACTAAACAAGGCCGTATAAGTATTCGTCAATTCGTTTGAAAAGGTATTGTAATAGTAGTTACCCTCTGATTGCAGCCACTCTACTCCTGTTTTGAGTCTCACATTTCCCCACTCCCGACTTAGGGTCAGCCGAGATTGGACGGATGATTCTTCTGAGCCGAAATGGTCCTCATCCAAATCATTGTGGTCTTTGTCATAATTCAATGCCACCAATGCCTTTATCGACCAGTTCTTACCCAAAAAACCTCGATAAAGGTTATTCCAAAATATATTATCATTATTCCCACTGAAAGAACGGCCTGTTTCCGGCCGACTCGGATGAGGAAACCCAAGGCCAATCGAGCCATGTTGGTATTGGAAATAGGACTTAAACAATACTCCATTATCGAAACGATGCCGAAATCCCATAGCTCCGCCGCCACCCCTTGGCGGTTTTGTCCATTCCCGATTTTGAGGAATCAAAGAAAAGAGGGGCTTTAGATTGGTGTAGTTTCCCGAGAACAGCAAAGCCGTTTTCTCCTTCCAAACCTTGACACTGGAAAGTCCCACTCCCGCAGCATTTAGACTTAAACTGTATTCATTATTCTTGGGTATATCGTAGGTATTTAGCAACAATACCGAAGACAATGCTTGGCCATATTCAGCAGAATACCCTCCCGTGCTAAACAATGTTCCTTTAAATAAAAAGGGGTTGAAGCGGCCGCGCGCGGGAACGTCTGGTGTATCTCCAAAGAAAGGTTTGGCCACTAGCGCACCATCAATAATGGTCTTCGTTTCGTAGGCTTCCCCTCCGCGTACAAAAATCCCAGTTTCATCATTTACTTGCGAAACGCCGGGGAGAGTTTGCAATGCTCCATACACATCGCCAGCAGCCCCAGCATTAGTGACGATATCTAAGGGTTTTAAGATGGTAATTTTCTTTTCATCGCTGGCTTCAAAAGCGCCTGCGGTAATGACCACCTCCGACAATTGATTAGATCCTTTTTTAATCACAAAGGCTACCTTAAGACTATCTTTAATCTCAATGGTCTGTTCATCGTTTTGGTACCCCAGACAACTGACCGCAATGATGGCCATGCCTGTAGCCTCGGTGGTAAAGGAAAATTGTCCTTGCTCATCCGTAGAATTTCCATCAAATACGGTTTTAAGGTACACATTCGCAAAGGGAACTGGCTGGCCTTTTTCGTCTTTCACCTCACCAGTGATGAGGTGCTGCGCCGATAAGGAAGTAGTGGCTATTAAAAAAAAGAGAAGGATTTTCATTAGATTAGTGCTTTACAGTTTAGCCAATAATTCCGATAACAAATGATGTCTAGGGAACTCCTTCAAGCCTTTGGTACAATATAATTTGGCATCGTCTCTACGACCTTCTCTACCATAAAAAGCAGCCAAATAATAGTAAGCATCATCACGCCCCCAGGTGGGTGCTTCGGCATCGGTCAAAATTTGATCCGGTGCGGCCAGGGCTTTTAGCAAGTAGGATTCTACTTCTTCACCTCCGCCATATTGCTTGGGTTTGTAGAAATCGCTCCGCCCAATCCCCAGGAGAGCTCTTAGGTTGTCAGGATTGGCCTTCAGCGCCTTTTTATAATTTTTTCTGGCCTTACTGGAGAGGCTTATCGTTTCACCGGGGTTAAAAGTGATAGACAAACTCAGAATAGCCCCCAATAGCGCATGCTCTTCGCTATTTAAGTTTTCTTTGGCAGACAGGTAGTTGATTCCTTTTTTTGCATAGGCATTGGCTCCTTTCTCATCTTTACTCACCATCAAGTATACGGCCCCTTGATAAGCGGCGTAAGCTTGCCAATAGATTAACCATTCTAGGGGCTGACTGGCTTCCAGTGTAGCTAGTAATGGTGCTATCTTATCAGATTGATGGGCAAAAGAAAGGTCTTGTGCTTCCTGGATACGATCTTCAATATTTAAAAGTAGATCGCTGGATTGATTGAAGGCATAAAAACTAAATAGACAGGATAAAAAACAGCAGGTGATTACTTTCATTGTTTTTGATTATCAGGTGACGTGATAGTGATCTTTTTCTAAAAGTAGATCCTTCTTTAATCACATGAAAATCGAATAGCTGCTTAGTAATTGAGCGTAGATAGATGGGGGAAATAAATCGATAAAAGAGAAGGCACTTTCAGCCACAACCCGAAAGGGCCAAAAGTGCCATATCACTTTACCAGTGATTTTATTGATAGGAGTGAAGTACTCACTCGCTAACTATTAGAGTAAGTTAGACTTCTGAAGTTTTCCTGGTCTTGATTGAGAAAACTTCAGAAGTTTTGCTTGGCGCTAATCTTTCTAGTTGCCATAAATATCAGAGCCACCAGAAGATTTTTGATGGGTCACTTTAGGGCTTCCTTTATAGTGAATGTCGCTAGCCCCGTGTGCTTCCATGGATAGTTCCCCTGTTACATAGACATAGGCATCCGAGCCACCCTGCACCTTCATTTCGCAGTTTTCTACGACTAGTCCTTTTCCTTCAAAGTCGCTTCCACCTCGGGCAGTTACCGTCAGATGTTGAACTTTTCCTTTCAGGTTGGCGTCAGAACCTCCATTGATTTCGCAATCAAGGTCTTTTACATTCAACTCCATTTTCACATCACTACCGCCGCTTGCTCTAAGTTGAAAAACATCCAACGTCAAACTTCCATCAGAATAAACATCACTACCGCCAGATGCCGACAGCTTTTTCAAGTCTTTAGCCGTGACTAATACCTTAAAGGATTTTGCATTGCGAATAGAAGAATTCTTTGCTACTCCTAGGATCAATACATCACCCTCTACTTTTGTCGTAATTTTATCTGCCAAATTATCATCTGCTTTTACGACCACCTTATCCTGGCGTCCCTGCATAATGACAACATCAATACCGCTACTGGCTTTAATTCCCGTAAACCCGCTTAGGTTACGGTTTTGCTCAATTACATTTCCACTTCCTTTTACGCCATTGCCCCATTGAGCGCTTAGGGTAAAGCTTAGCAATAACATTGCAGTAAGAGAGAATACAAACGAAGGTTTAATCCATTTAAAAGTCATAAGATTTGGTTTTATGCACAGTAAATAACTTTAAGTAAACACAAACCTAAAGACGACAAAAAATGAAAGAGGTTGCAAAGAAGTGACTATAAGTTATTCTCCTAAGGGTATGTCGATAAGAGGATTAAGCGAGTGACAGGAGTCACCCAATGGTTTGCATAGGTCAGAGGAGGTAAAAGGGAAGTACTTTATCGCACTAATTGTACATCACCAGCTAATAGAACGGTTTCTCCACTCTTTGCTACGACCTTCGCTTGCCAAACATAAACACCGGCGGCTAGTACTTGATCATTAGCTTTACCGTCCCATCCCATTTCAGCTTGATTGGTCATTATTTCTTGTCTCTCAAAAAGCTGATTTCCCCAGCGATCAAAAATTTGAAAGGAATGGAGCAGGTAAGGAGTAGCACCCTCGATATAGAAAAAATCATTGAGGCCGTCAGCATTAGGACTAAAAGCATTGGGTACATAGACGGAAAAATCTCTAACCTCAATCGGTAATCCAGCTATCGCTGAACAACCATATTCATCTATCACCTTAAGTTGAAGTAGTCCTGCTTCTAAGGGCCGAAATTGATAGCTGGGACAATCGGG
>Ga0070726_10003343_pt1 | contig 13547 bp, 9 predicted proteins | sample tdAd471_FD_67275 | JGI IMG/M metagenome (GOLD analysis project Ga0070726, IMG submission 67275) | Marine sediment microbial communities from the Atlantic coast under amendment with organic carbon and nitrate - tdAd47.1 | ecosystem: Environmental > Aquatic > Marine > Coastal > Sediment | place...
GGGGGGGGGCTGTGGGTGGCTCGCTGGAGTTGTTTGCGATCGGCGCGGTCGCGGCGTTCTTCCTGGCGGTAGGTGCGGATGTGCTCGGGATGAGCGGCGGCCCAGGCGTCGGGACGCAGCAGGGCGTAGTCGGTCTCGCCGTTGTTGTCGAACGTGGTTCTGAACAACCTGGACTGATTCCTGCATGATCAAGGGCAACACGACACGGCGAGAGATCGTGCTTCCCGAGCGGGACATGAGTCCCAAAACCACATCGCCGTCATTCCGCAAGAATCGCATTGACAATGCGCTCTGCCAACGTTGACGCGAAAGGTGACATTGAGGCCACCAACGCCCAAATCTTGACTGAAAAGGCCCTCGTCGCTGACAACCCCAGCCCCATATCAATAATCTGCTTCTCCACGTCAAATATCTTCTGAAGCTCATCAAACGAACTTGAAGACAATTCAGACGCGAGAATCGTTTCCTTTCTAAGTGACAGCTTGGCAAGGATCGAATCACGCTCTCGTCCAATCCTTCGTCGCACGGGAATCTGTGGCACAAAAAAGACGGCCAAAAATACCATCAATGCAAACAGTGAATATACATACAGCCACTATCCGGAGAATTCGGAAAACACTACGCTTGCCTGGCACATTCCGATGTAGATCGCTCCAATCACAGAAATACGTGCCAAGATCTGAGAGTAGACTCGTGCAGTATCAGTATCTCGAACAAAAAACGACACGTTAATCAGCTTAGCCAAATGCCACGATTGCAACAGTACCGACACGCAAGCATATATGGCTGCTCCAGTAAGGACGTTCGCGCAGAAAAGAAATGCAGCGAGAGTGTTCTGCAGTTGGGGAGTGCCTGAGTGGACTCCGATAACATATGGAGCCGCACCTAAGCAGAGTCCATAGATTGCACCGACGAGGATCATTGCACGCCGATAAAACACTGCTTCTAGAAAACTTCGCGGCTCACATGCACCAGTCGTCCATATCGACATCAGCTGTCGCCACCCTATTGAAGCTGGCGTGGCTTCACTTCGCGGATAGGCATGCATCAATAATGCCGCCGACCTGCAGAGCTTCCTGCGGAGATAAATCAGCCCACCTGCAAGAAACACCGTAGCTATAATGAGCAGAACAGAAAACACGCCGGCCCGCACACTGTTATGCAATTCGATTTCTGCATATGTGTAGAAACCTCCACACAGGACACTTGGGACGACCGACAAAATGAGGAGCCTCTCGCCTCCCGAATGAGCGTGAAGGAATTCGCGTATCTGAGAATCGAAGTTACCATTTTGAAATCGTGCCGGATCAGTCGATTTGCTGACATCGGCCACCGTTGAGCTGGTTGTCATTACGAGAACCCAATACATCAGAAAGCCAGTCCACAAATCGTTGAGGAACCTCAATCTGTGGTGTATGTGACGCAGACTCAAATGTCATTGTGTCTGCTCCCCATGTATTTGCGCGTCGCATGTTCATATCATGCGTGCAAATCCAATCCAAGGCACCGCGGGCCAGGATGAGGCATTCAGATACGCTCGGGCTGACTCCTATCGGCACCGTACGAAATGTTGCCGAGTACAATGAGCGGACCAAGCTTGTTGCATTGACGCGTAGCACGTCGTCTACAAAGTGCTGCTCCATCGAGCTCCACGGCCTCGTTGTAAGTAGTCCAACAGATTTAATGAGCACGGAGCATATCCGTCGCGGTACAATCCGCCGAATCGTGACGGCCACCCACAGCAACGGGTACAGAATAACTAATGGCTTAAGAAATAAGATTCCGCCAAAGGCGCAGTCTAGGAGTATCAGCTTTCTTGGAATAATCAACGGCCTTTCCTGCTGAAGTGCCACTGCCGTAGCTGCACCTCCAAGCGAGTGAGCTACAATAGCGTGTAAAGGCTTCTCGAAATGTTCAGCAAGGGTGGTAGCCGCTTCAAGAACAAAACGCCCAAGGTGGCCGAGTCTATAATCGCAACTAGTGGCATGTGATGCCTTGCCGTAGCCGGGAAGATCGATTGCAACATGGGTGTACGCATCACTTGAAAGGGACAACACGTGTGACCAAATAGCACTGCTATGGCCCCATCCGTGAACATACAGCACGATCGGACCGGAGCCGACATGGCGCGCGTATAGCATATGGCCATCACGAGTTCTTATCGCCAGTGAAGAGAAAGCAAAAGTAGAAGTAATCACGGATCGGGCTGCGGACGAATGGTGGTTAGGGAATGGTTAGATTGTGATGGCTTATTGCAGCAGTTGCAATCAGGGCCTTCGGCTCCGTAGGCCCAAGCTGCAACCAGCGGATGAGGCGTAACTCGTCTGGCTCCGCCAGGCGTGGCGTTTTTGGTGCTTCGTAATAGGAAAGCCTTCTTCGCCGATCTTTATCGGCTGGGCACTCTGATGACTCCCGGATCTGTTTCCGGGAGGGCAGTCCAGTCGCGGACGGCCATGATGCTCTGATCGGCTATGCCGGCCACAGTGTTGTGCTCAGGCGATCTCGCTTGGACAACGTCATCAGCGGTGCGGGGAAGGATACACTCGCCGGCGGCAGCGGGTCAGGTCAAGATTCTGGAGAATAGGCTTTGATATTTAGCTGTCCATTTCGTCGTGGTCGGCGCGCAGGGGTGCGTGGCTGCGGCGGAGGGGACGTAGCAGGAACTGGGCATCTGCATGGCGGCGTCAGCTGCGATTTCGACAGGGTCAGCTCCTGAAAGAATTTCAGCAGCCCGCGGGCCTTGTCCAGTGACAACCGCATGACGAACATGAGAAACGCTGCCGGCACGGCGATCTCCAGACCGAACTCGCAACGGCCGAGGACGCCGGAGATGTCGGCTTTCTCGCCACGAGGCCATCGGTAAAGGTGATACGCAATCCGCACCGCCTGCCCGTTTTCAACCCGTGTCACGATGCGGGAATAGTCGAAGGTGCACTCTTCCGGCGGAACGTCTGCAGGAAACACCGTTTCTTCGCGATCGCGCGCTGTTCCACAGATGTGTCGGTAGGAAAGTGCTGGCTTGGAAGGGACTTGGATGCGAAATCGGCGATGCCAAACTGTCGTCTCGTAGGCTACCGGCGAATGATCTTCAAGTGCATTGATTGAGGGTGCCAAGTTGGCCTTCGGAACCGACGGTCTACCCGCTCCACGTTACGAAACGCTGTTCGCGACGCTTTCTGCAAGTGTTACCTCCAACTGCGTGTTACTCGTCGCGAGCCTTGATCGGATTCTGCGTTTGGTCAGAAACTGGTACGTCGTAAATACGAGCTTCGAGCAGGTGACCAACCAACCGACTCCGGGTGAGATCTTCGATCCGACGGACGTCGAAACACTGGCAACGCTGGAGTATCGCGACGAACCAGATGGGCCAAACGTTGCGACGAGCGGTTCAAGGTGTCTGTCGTCGTAGTTCCTTGAAATCATTTCACAGTAATCCTGCAGGGATCGTCCAGCCGCCCGCCTGTTGTTTTCGTCGGGAGTCTGTTGCCAACGCTTCAGAGCAGTTCTGTATCCCTCTCCCAGGTCATCACGAATCGCAACAACGTCCTGTGGGGCAAGCGAGATCAACGACTCAAGCGGCGGAAGTTTGACCTCGCATCTCAAAACATCCGCCGAGGGCTCAACGGCTTGAGCGTTTTTCGGAGTGAATATGCTATCCAGTACGAAGTCTTCATCGAGATCATAGACAGGGAAATTGATCGCAGTGCCAAACACCTGCGCCTGGGTCAGATGATGGCACTGAGCAAGCCACTTGAAGAATACTTCGACTGCGAGCCGTGTCTCGGGATCGTCTGAGCACTGAAGTATGTCCCTCGGTTCTATATTTGTTTGACTCGCGGGAATTCCGAGACTCCAGCCAATACTTCGGATCAGCTCAAGCCGCTGCACGCCAAGGTTACCATTCTGTGCTGTTCGATGAGCGGCTTGCTCGAAGCAATCGTATCGCCAACGTTTGCTCTTCTCCCAGACTCGCTCAAACAGTTGTCGCCGGTCTGAGTCGAGCGATTCTGCGTGCGGGGGAAGTGCTCTCTGGAACAGAGATTTGAGCAGCTCGTGGTAGCGGTGACCGAGATTGACATCCGGCGACGTCGGTTCCGGCCAATAGAATGGCTTGAGATTCTTTCGCGTCAATCCAGCGTCGACAGCGCCAACGATTCGATCCTTGAACGGTTGCATCTCCGGGATCAGTAGCTGGAAATCCTTGAAGAATTGCCCCTCCAGCCCTTCATAGGCTTCGGCCAGCGATGTGGCTTTTCTGTCCCTGATCGCTGGGACAATTAGTCCGCGCAGCGACGCGTACTCGAACAGCGAAAGCCTCCCCGGTCGGCGGTTGATGTGTCTGGAGAGCAGCGACGAATTGAAGAAGTACGATTCGTGCATCAGAATCTTGTCTTGAAACAGTACGTTCAAGAGCAAGCTTTCCTCAAACACAGGATCATCAACGTAGTGGAGGATCCACTCGTCACTGGCATTGAAAAGACTGAATTCAGGACCGCTCACTGATCTTCTCGTGACGTGAAGCTGAGCCTGCGTCCGAGGCCCATCTGCGTGACGTTAGCAAAGTTTTGCGATGCCGTCGGTGAAGTCAGTATAGGGAATCGCACTGCGGAAGTCGTGCAGCTCTGATCAGGTTATTTGCTGAGTGTCGTCCACGGCTAGTTGTCGCAGAAATCGTAGAAGCGATTGCAGAGTTTTTGCAGAGAAACGAGGCGTAAAGGCTGGAAATCCTGTGACTCCACGGAGATCATCCAGCGGTCGCGTGTGCGGCAACGGACTGAAAGCAAAGGGTTTGCGAGATTCTGCAGGTTGCCAGCGAAACTTTCGGGACGCAGAGGTCGCAGGTTCAAATCCTGTCATCCCGACTTGAAATGAAAACAGCTCGTCACATTGATTTGCGGCGAGCTGTTTCCCTTTGCAGCGCAGGTGGTTACGGTGTTCTTGCCGGGGAATTCTGACAGTTCAAACGGAAACCCGGAAGCCGACCGTCGATGGGTACTGAATGTCGCAACCTATTGCTTTGCATCAATTTACCGAGTTCAAATCCCGTCGCCACTTTTGTTTGGGAATCTGGTCGCTGAAATTGAAACGACGCGTGAGCGGCTCACAACGAATGAGATGGATTCGTTGGCTGGTGTCACCGAAATTGGATTACCGACGTTTCATCGGGGCTCGGTCTTTGAGTCGTTCTCTCGCAACAACTTCGCAATCTTCTGGCGTTCCTGTTTGAGTCGATCGAGATCAACTTCGATACCAGTCGCATCGCCAATGCCCTTGTAGAGTGCTGCGAGTCCATCGTTCCAGTCTCCTGAGACTACGGTGATCGCTGTGTCGCCTCGGGTGTTCTTGTGGGTCAGGGAGGCACTGTTCTTCAGCAGGTACTGAACAACTTCCGTGCGGCACATGAATGTGGCAACAATCAGAGGCGTACTACCATCGCGGTTCGTTGCGTTCACATCGGCACCCTGATTGATCAGCAATTTGACGATTTCCAGGTTTCCGTGAAACGCAGCATCGCCAAGTGGAGTCGAACCTGTTGCAGGTCGTCGGTCGTTGATGCGGCGTGGCCGATTCTCTGTTCGCTTCTTCACTTCCTCCACGTTGCCTCGTGCAATGGCGTTTGCCAACGCGTCGCGGACATCGACCTGTGACTCAGCAAGGCTTTGCTTCAATTCCGCTGCGGCGTCAGCATCCTTCGTAACATGGAAAATGAAGTCGTTGCTGAACAGACCGTTTTCGGCCTGAACCTGAATCAGGTGCATGCCATCCTCAGGCAGTTCATCCAGTTCAATCAGCACCTGCTCCTGTTCGTCTCCAGTGACCTCGATGGAGCCTTCGACGCGATGGCCGTCGATGAAGATGCCGGCGTATTCGTCAAAGTTTCGTCCGCTGATGGCCATTGTGTGATTGTCTGAGTAGAGGATCGGGAACTCCTGTGCTCCACGCTGTTCGTGGATTGTGCCCAACGTCCAAAGTGCCGGTTGAGGTGATTCGACGTCCGCGTTTTCACCATGCCGTCCAGTGAACGTGCCGACGAACCTTCCATCTAGAGCGAGCTTTACAAGGTCTTCGCGGCTAAATGCCCGACGATCTCGCGCCTTGCTGACATAGGAGCCACCTTGAAACTCCGGATCGAATTGGAGTTCGACGGGTTTTGATTCACCGTTCTCGATGACGACGCCTTCGCCCTCAAGCACAACTCCACCTTCCGTCGCCGCGACTTCCAGCGCCCGCAGCAGATCGGCAGTCACCTCTTCTTTCACGGACGCGGTATTCAGCGTGACTTGCCGTGCGAAAGCGCCGGAGAACCCCGTGCTGCCTTCCAGAACCATATCCCAGACCGAATTGAATGCCGGCCTTCCTCCCCAGGAGAATTGCCAGACACTCCGCTCATCATTGCCGGCCTCCGCAACACGCCGGTAGAAATCGAATTCAACAATGTTGAGCCTTCCCTGAGGAAGAATCAAAAAGCGATCGTAGGCACCTCTCCAGGTCGTCGCTTCCATTCCGGTGCCAGGAGTGTTGGTGCTGGTGTAGAACGGCATTCGATGACAGTCTCCGCAACGATTGCTGCCCGGCGTTCCGCCAACATCACCGACGATGTGGAACATCTCGAAACCCTTCTCGGCACGCTTTGATAACTCATTCGTATACGCACGTCGCTGGGCGGGTGGAAACGGAACGCTGAGCAGATACGTCGCCAAGTCGTCTCGTTCGGCTGCTGTAAACCCGCCAGGCTTGCCTTCATCATTGACCATGTCATCGCCGTGCGCCATGAGAATCTCGGCCATGCTGACATCGACGAGATGTCGCGTGCTGGTTGTTTGGTCTTCCGGGTCTGAAGTTGGCTCAACAGATGTATAAATGTTCGCGCTGTTGTTCCCACCGTAGGGATCGCCGAGGACTCCGTCCCAATGAAACGGCGCGGTGTCGCGCAGACCTCACACTGGCATCGTTGAACGAGGCATGATCTGATTGCCGCCAGTAACGATCGGGGTCTGTAGCACCCACAACAACTGATCGGTGTTACTGTCGGGGTGGCAGCTCTCACAGGAAAACGTGCCGGTCGTGGAAACATCGGCGTCGTTGAACCAGGTGCGGCCCAACTTAACCTGCCGATGCGTCGGATCGTCGAGCTTGACAAATCCGGCCACCATCGGGCTGCTCGTGTCGGATATGTCAATCAAAGAAACCGTGTTGGCCACGGCGTTGTAGACCCAAGCCCGCGATGCCTTCCCTTCGTCGGTACTTTCCAGAGCAATCCCGCGAGGCACGGCGCCAACCGGCACGCGCCCGAGGACTTCACCGCTTTCTGCGTCGATCGTAAACAGTTTGTCCGACCCGGCAGCCGAGGCGACCAGCGTAGAATCGTCAGCACTGATCTGAATCGCGTATGGCGTCGCCAGTGCCATTCCCTTCTCAGGATGCTGCGGTGGTAGCGGCTCCAGGTTGAAGAAATCAGGCTGCTCTACCTCGCCGTCTCGGAGACCGACCCTCGTAACCTGGTTTAGGAACGCGCGATTCTCCATCTCCTTGATGCCATGCTTCTTGGTACCCGCGCGACCGTTGGCGTCGTTTCGTGCATCCGTCTGGGCAATAAACACATGCCCCTTGGAATCGACAGTCAACCCGTACAGCAGTGTCCCCAGGGTATCAACGGTTTCGATCAGTTCGTCGGTCTGAGTGTCGAACACGAACAAGTCGCGGTCCGGGACATCCGGGTGTTTGACGATGTCCGTGACGTGCCCCAACGACAGGACATTGTTGACTCGAATGGAATGTTCCCAGGCATCAAACGTGACCAACTCACCATCGATGTCTTCCTTTTTGCCGCCAGAGAGCTGCGTCCTGTTGTTTGACTCAAACGGGATGACGTATAGACGGCCGTCGCGGACTGCGATTGAACGGGGATCCTGGGCAGGAATGCGGAGACGCTTCACAATTTCGCGGGTGGCAACATCCACGACCGCGATCTGATTCTCGGACGACAATGCGACGTAGGCCTTTTCGTTACTGGCGAACGCGATGCCGATCGGCTCATCGAAGGTGGTGGCCTTCGTCTCCGGGTCAAACTCTTGGATCGTAGCAATGACCTGCAGGTAGGTGAGGCTTTCAGCATTGTTGTCGATCACGCTGACGGAATCGGAGACGTGATTCGACACCCACACTTCCTTGCCATCCGGCCGCACGGCGATGCCAACAGGATCGACGCCAACGTTGATGCGCGTTCGAACCTTCTGCGTTGCGGCGTCAATGACGTCGACCGTGTCGGCAGGAGTGTTTGCGACAAACACCGTCCCGTCGTGGACTGCAATTGGATTGGCATGGGGGCTGGCGAACGTCGGATGTCCAACTCGTAGCGGCTTACGAGGAGCGCCGCCGCGATTTTCACTGGAAGAGGGAGCAGCCGAAACACCAGAAGTGTTTCCGCCGGGAATGGCAATGGAACAAAGGATGGTTGCACTCAGGATTGTCAGGCCAAGTATGGTGAAACGATTCATTTATCAGGTTCCTCATGTTCGCTGAAATCAGCGTGTTTGGGTTTTCTATTCGCTTTGAAGGCCTCGCGTTCAAACGTCCTACCAGATGACTCCGGAGGCCCAGAGAATGCCGAGCACTGCGACGATCACTCCGCTGACCTGGAAGAAACGATGGACCGCATCGCCCCACAGAATTCTTGAGCGAGCAACCAGCAACCGGTAGACAACGAAGTCACTCTTCACCGTGCCGCAGACGAGCATAAACAGCCCGATGATTGCCATGAGTGTTCCCCAGAACCAGTGCATCTATTTCTCCGTGTTCTCGTGAGTCTCAAACTTCAGGGTGAAAAAGAAGCTCTTGTCCGGAAGCCCCACTTCCCAGGTGTGGGTGGCTATCGTCACAGCGTGTCCGTCCTTGCATGCTGTCAAGGCCTGGGTTGTTTGCTTGGCGTTCTGTTTGGTCACCCAAGTTGCGACGAACTCCATCGCCGGAGTTCCATCGGGAAGTTTTGTTTCGCTTTGCTCAACTATTTCAGCCGTGCCATTGCCGACCCGTTTCAGCGCTTCCACGTAACCTTTTGCGGCTTGTTCGGGATCTGCAGCTTGGCCGATGCTGATGGAAAGCGTGTTGAACGCTTTCTTGGCATGAAACACGTTGCCACCAGTCGCCTCCCCTCGGGCAAACTCTCCTGGAATCTGGATGGTGAATACTGGTTTATCGCGATACTCGAAGCGGTAAGGTTGCCTTAGTGCCGCGAGTTGAGCTTTGCTTTGCGCGGGCGTCAGGCGAACGGGTCGAGGGGCGTCTTTACGCAGCGCGTTTTCGATCGAGGTCTTGTACACCCACGCTGTGTTTGGAGATGGTCCGTGGTCGGCGACGAAGCCGCCGAAGTAGATCACCTGCCCATCTTCGGACTCAAACGGTGAAATGGCGTAGGCACGAACAGCCTGCAACGGACTCTTCTCAACAGTGGCCGGGCCGTTCACTTCGTTCAACCAGAATTGAGCGTTCTTGTCGCGGATGGCAAACATCGCGCCGGCGTAGAAGCCTCCACGTTCATTGCCTTGCCAGCATGGAAACTGACGTCCACCGACCCAGCATTCGAATCCCATCAGATAAGCGGGTTCTTTGGTCGTGGGATTCAAGACTGGCAGGATATTGTTGTAGCCAGCCAACGCGTAATAGACGGGAGTGCCGGACAGGTACTTGCTCATCAGGTCGGCGACACATTCTTCCTTTGTGTGTGAATACCGGCCGTTGTCGTCCCTATCGAGCCGAATGACACAACTACGGGAACGAGAGTCGGGTGCCCAGACGAACAACAGTGATTCGCCAGGCCCGTTGGGATTCGGGATGACAGACAGTCCACGAACTCCTCCTACCGGTGAAGCGACGGGGCCTTTCGAGAGCTGACTTGCGTCGAAAATCATCGAATGAGTGGGAGAGGAACCGTCATTCCTTCTGTAGATCTTTGTGCCGCTGGAATAAATGAGCGAATCATTGGCCTCGATGATTGCCAGCGAGCGTTTGTCCAAACGGCCGGTCTCCGGCATTCTGTCCCATCGAATCTTTCCCGGCACATCGGCATCGTAGACTCCCGTGAAAATCCCGAGCAGGCCGACGGGCAGGAACAGGCGGTCCACGCCGGTGACACGGTCTCGATAAACCGTCATGCATCGAGTCGAGTTGTTCTCACCGCTTTCACCAGTGCCGCTGAGTAAGACAGTCTTTTCCCATGTTCCCGTGTTGTCATCACGAACAAAGACGTTGATGTCGGCGCCTTGCGGATTCGGAGAGTACGCGGTGGCGATCAGCAGGGTGACGGGCTCCTCAAGGCTGTTGCCTGCCCCATCAGTTGCAAAGGTGACTGACTTGAGGTTCTCCGCGCGGAGATTGTTCGGCCCTAACTCCAGGTCGACCTGCCATTTGCCGTTGGGACTGTCAAGTCGAAGAATCTGGGACCAGGGCGTTTGCGGATCCTTGCCGCCGTACCAAATGTTGCTCGGCTCCATCCAATAGCTATTGGCAGCGTAGAGCTTGCCCTTGTGACCTTCCAGGTGAAGGATCTCAGACCCGCCAGCGTAACGCCCGTGGCTGTCGACATAGCCAGCTTTGTAGGATTGCGTCCATCCCGAGGAAGTCGCTCTCTGACTCCGCGATTCTTCTGCCGCATCGTCAGCACTCGCAGTTGCGGCAAGGACCAGGATGGACAGACAGATGGGTGTCATCAGAAATTCCCGAAGTACATTCATCGAGCGGCCTCCTCACGGTGCAGCCGCCACATGGTCAGGTGCTGGTGGTCCTTGATGAGCACGGCGTCGGACAGGAGTACTGGCGGTGCCCAGGTGCGATCTTCCGCAACGCGGAATGACGCGATCTGTTCGTACTGCTGCGGGGATGCCTTGAGAATTCGCAGTTCACCGTTGTTGATTAGCGCGGCGATCAGTCCGGGAGCAGACAGAAACATAACGTTCTGGCCAGTACGAGGCGGTCCAGTCCACAGCACTTCGCCGCTTTTGGGATCAAGGCAGAACAACCTCCCGCTGTCGTAGTGTGAGAAACCGTACAGGTAAGCGCCGTTGATGACGGCGGAACTCATGTCGAGTGCGACTTTCTTCTGGTGCCACTCGTCCGTAACAGCCCACTTCCCGTCACTCACTATGGGGCGGATGCTATGAATGCCACGATTCTCTCCGCCTAGCAGGACGCGACCATTGTGAATTGTCGGAGTCGGCATGTTCTGATCAGAACCAATATGCGGAAACGGAAACTCCCAGAGGGACTCACCAGTTTTGCTGTCGACGCCAACAAGCGCCCGGTGGTTCCATTCAATGATCTGTCGGACACCGTTCAGTTCCGCAACCAACGGAGACGAATACGATGGCCCATCCTTGCCATGCCTCCAGGCTTCTTCGCCTGTCTCGACATTGAGTGCCACCAAGGCTCCAACGTCATCCGTGCCAAAGTGGACGATGACGTGATCGCCGTCGACGATCGGAGACGTCGATGCTCCCCAGTTGGGATAGCTCTTGCCAAATTCTGAGTCGTAGTTGCGTTGCCAACGCAACTCGCCGGATACCGCATTCCATGTCGAAAGGGTCCCGTTGATGCTCATCGTGAAGAGTCGCCCGTCCGCGTAGACAGGACTGGATTTCGGTCCGTTCCCGTGATACTCACCGCCGCCAGCCGTCTTAAAGGGCACTGGAGAACTCTTCCGCCACAGAACCTCCCCGTTCGATCGGTCAATACACCAGACGACCTCATCGTCGGTCTGCCGCGCGTGCTGATAGACATAGTTTTCAACGACCAGGGGTGAGCCGTAGCCGGTACCCACTTCCACAGACCAGACTTTCGTGAGCGAATCGGGCCAGATTGAAGGCACCTCAAAGTCAGTCACCCACCCATTTCGGTCGGAGCCCAGCCAACCGGGCCACAAATCTCCGGCTTCAACGAATGGCGGCAGAATGATGACTGACCAGACCCCGATGACGAGATACAAGGCTGGTGCCAACGACGAGTTTTTCAACGACACGCGATTTGACTGCATTTGCATGAATCCAAAACGAGTATTCATTTCAGCGAGCGTCTGGAAAGTTCTTGAGGATTTCAGCGATTCGAACACGGACCTCCTGGACGTGTTGCGAGTCAAATTGCAGGTTCAGAGAACCGTACGAATGCCGGTAGACCTCTTCCAATTCGGCGTCGAACTCGGAAGTCGCGACTTCCAATGGCGTCAGTTGCCAGGTGTTCAACTGGTTTGGATCTGCTCCCGCATTCAGAAGCAATTCAACGATCTCCGGTTGACAGAAGAAGCAAGCAACATGCAATGCAGTGCCGCCCGAGTTGTTACGAGCATCGAGGTCCGCACCTTCGCTGATCAAGAACCTGGCGACTTCGACTTTTCCAAACGTCGTTGCCACCATTAACGGAGTACTGCCGCTGAGATCTTCTTTCGCGTTGATATCTGTTCCTGCTCGAATGTGCTGTTCCACTGCAGCCGTGTTGCCCGTCATCGCGGCTTGCCAGATACTGACAGGCGGTGCGAGGTCTGGCGGCGTTGTGCTCTCAGAAGCCAATAGCCGGAGAATCTGTGGCCTTTCCGCGCGGATCTGTTCGAGGTCTAAAGTCGTCTTGAGCACTCGTTCCACATGGTGGTAATAGTCTTCGAGCCCCGCGCTCCACGTGATCGCCACATTGTCCAGCGAACTGAATCCCAAGTGGTTGCGCAACTCTGGGTCGGCTCCCGCTGTCAGCAGCAGACGAACAAGGTCAGTCCGCCCGAGGAACGATGCCATGTGCAATGCCGTGTTCCCTTCGCGATCGGCCAGCGACACATCCGCACCGTAAGCCAGAAGCAGCTCAACAGCCGCCGGGTGATATGCCAGTGTTGCGATATGGAGGGGTGTGAGTCCGCAATCTGCCTTCGCATCAACGAAGGATGGCTCCGCTAGTTCTATGCGGATTGCATCAAGATCGCCGTCAGCCGCCGCAGCCCAGATGTTTTGCCCGGACTGCGGGATATCGACAGCCAATTCGCCGAGCGACGGATGCGCCATTGCTTCCCGGTGAGGCGGAGTGTTTAACAGGACGATAGCCACAAGAATCGTCGCTGCCAGGGTCGAAACTCCGGAAATCCACTTCCAGAGCGTGGGTGACGTGCTCGGACTGGGTGAGTTGACAGCAACATCAGGCTTCGTAACGGACTGAGCTTCCTGACGCAGGTGCGCGTCAACTTCCGATTGGAAAAGGAACTCATCCTGAAGCTGGTCGTCAGCGAGGAGACGGGTTTCAAGTTCCTGCACTTCATCGTCCGTAGCGACCCCCAGCATGTACCGATGAATCAGTTTGTTCGATGACGTGTTCATGTGACCTCCGCCGTTAGCTTGAGACGGATGCAGTCGGCCAACTGTTCTCGGAGTCGTCCCAGCAGTTTGTACAGCGAGTTGGGAGTCTTCTCGCGGCGTTCCGCCAATTCGACGACCGAAGTCGCGCTGCTGTGCGGAGCCAGCAGTAGTTCGCGATGTTCCGCAGAAAACTTCCCCAAACACTCATGCAGCGCGTTGCCTCGT
>Ga0070726_10003344_pt1 | contig 13542 bp, 11 predicted proteins | sample tdAd471_FD_67275 | JGI IMG/M metagenome (GOLD analysis project Ga0070726, IMG submission 67275) | Marine sediment microbial communities from the Atlantic coast under amendment with organic carbon and nitrate - tdAd47.1 | ecosystem: Environmental > Aquatic > Marine > Coastal > Sediment | place...
TGACCAGAAAGTTGACGCCGTCGCACTCGTTGACGTCGTACACGATCCCCAGATTCGGGTGCGAGATCGTCGCCAGCAGCGCGGCTTCGCGCTGAAAGCGTTCGAGCATCTCAGGCCCATCGGCGGGCGAGAAGTGCGGCACCTTGATCGCCACCTTGCGGTTCCCCAGCGACGAATCCGTCGCCAGATAGACCGCCCCCATCCCGCCGCCGCCAAGCTGCCGCACGATCCGGTACCGGTCGCCCGGCCCGAACTGGCTGCCGGGTGCGAGCTTCCCGCGGAGGCCGCCCGGCGAACGCGGAAACGTCTCGCCCGGAGCCACCGACACCGTCTCGCGACCTGCGATTGTTGGGGCCGACTGCCGGCTGATGCCGCTCGCGGTCTGCGAACTGCCGGACACGAGCTGCCGCACCGCTTGAGCCTGCTGCGGAAACCGCTCCAGCAGTTCTTTACCGGACATCCGCTTACCCGCCAGCTTGCGGGCTTCGACTTCCGCGACGATCAATTCGGGAGCGACGGTCTCCGCCGTGCCGAGTTCCGGGAACCGCTTGAGGTACGCATCGATCCGCACCTTCGCCCCGCTCTGCCACTGCTTGACGATGTCGACGCGCACCAGCTCACTCAGCGCCACCCCGCGCCACGGCTGCAGCGTTTCCGGCAACGTCTCCAGAGTTGACTCGATCGCCCCGCTTTGCCATTGCGAATCAAAGTCGACCAACCAGTCCAGTAACTGATCACGCACGCCAGCATCAAGCTGGCTCAACAGCGACAGCGAAGCGGGTTGACTCATGACTGGCCCTTTGCCGGACTCGACTGGCGGAATCGAACACAGCTCGCCGCGTCACCCGCGACGGCCTCAGAACTCCCATTGCGACGCCGCTCGGTTTTGCGACAGCAATTCCGGGAGATTTCTGCGAAGCCAGATATTCCGGCAGCCGGCATGTACACATCAACCCGCTTTGCGACTCAAAACGCTCTCAAAATTTGACACGTTGAGACTGGGGAGCGGCCTCAGGTCTCGATCGCCAGGAAGGGTGGCCGGGGCTGGACTGAGCCTGCGAAGGGAGCCCCGGGCTCTTCTGTCGAAAGCAAATCCGGGGCTTCGCTCGAACCTCGCTCGAGCCCCGGCCACCCGCCGGCTCTCGTTGCCGAACGACTTGCCGCATCGCAGAGGCAACGGACGAGCGGACCTCTGCTCTGACGTTCTGCGAGTTTCGGAGAAACTCGCCTACGGCTGGGGAGACGCGAGTTGGCCACGAAGAAGCACGAAAAGACACAAAAAGCAGGCAGCCCCTTTTCGTGCCTCTTCGTGCTTTTTTGTGGCGAATCTCAATCAGCGCGTTGCTTGCGTTCTGGCGAAGCCGGATATGCACACAAGCCGCCATCGATGCCGGGAAGCTGCAGGCCGGTTTCTCCGAAACCGACCGCGACGCACGAACCAGGTGATCTCTGTCGTCGAGGCCACCACGCACGTTCGACCGCCGGTTCAGTCTCGCTGCGAGTTTCGGAGAAACTCGCCTACAGCTGCGGGGCGGGGTGGCTCAGGGATTCGGAGGCGGGACCTGGTGCGAGTTGAGCAGGCGCCAGCAGACGCCCATCAGGGAGGCGATCGTTGTGGCTGGCGTGCTGAAGTCGGTGCAAGTCTGTTCGGGGGCGGGGGCGGTCAGCTCGAAGACGGCCAGAGACGTGTCAGGCATTACGCTGCCGGTATTTCGGTAACCCAGCCTCGTCAGGCCGGCTGCGTCGTCGTCGTTGCGGGCGGCGGTGCCGATGTGGACCGGGCGGGTTTCTGCTGGGTCGTCACCGATCAGCAGGGCGCCGTGCTGGCAGAGCTTGCGGATACGGAGCGCTGACCAGAGGCCGGGCAGGCGCGACGGCTTCACATCCGGCAGAGTTGCGAAGCCGCAGATCTTCAGCTGCCGTCCGGGATACTCGACGTCAGACGGACTGAAATTCCGGACGTGCCAGGTGCCATTCAGAAACCGCTCAAACGCCTGCTCCTGAACCGGCATGACGATCGAACCGCCGATGACCCGCTTCCCGCTCTTGACCAGCCAGACACACTCGGGCAGTTCGCGCCAGAGCCTGACGAAGGCTTCCGTGTGTTCCTGCAGGTTCGTGAAGAGAGACTCTTCAGCCGCCGCGATCAGCCGGCCCGCGTTCCGCCGATCGCGCCGGGCAACCAGCGGCCGACCAGCTTCGAGAAACGTCCCCAGACAAAGCTGCCGAACGATCTCCTCGCTGCGGCAGATCGAATGGCTTTCGCCGTCGCGGTCACGCAGTGCCATGATCAGCGGCAGCTCGCGCCAACTGCTGCCGCGTTCAAAGTCCGTACTGCGGACCGAGTCCCCGTCGGCAAACCTCGTTAACCGTTCGAGGATCACGTCCGCAGTCAGCGGAATTACTGCAGCGGACAGGTCGGATTCGGCGAGCAGCGATTCGACTTCCGCGGACCGAAAGCGAGCCAGAAACCCGGCCAGTATCTCGACGACTTCCGCAGAGCCGATCGCGTACTTCTTCAACCGGGCGTATTCGCGATGCGTAAACACGAGGTCGAACTCGCGCGAGTAGAAGCTGAGTTTCTGATAGGCCGGCCAGCGCGGAGCCCCGTCGCATTCGGCGTTCAGCCACTCGGCAAATTCGGTCGAAAGCTGTCGGAACCCCACGGCCTTCGCTCCTGCCAACGAAGAAGACATACCGATCTGTGATCGCTACAGAAATGCCTGCTCGAACAATGCGATGCCTCGAAGGTGACTCAGTCCACGCCGGGTACTTCCGGGAAACCGCTCTGGAGCACCTTTCCGTCGAGCCTGCGGAGCTCCAGATTTCTCCATCTGACGGTGCCGGGACCGTAGGTGTGAAAGCCGATCAGGCCGTTGACGACGCCGGGATGCCGGCTGCGAGTGATGAATTCGCCGCCGATCGACACGGAGATTTCCTCGCCTCGAGCCCGGACCTCGACCGTCTGCCAGACATCGCTCTTTCCGTGCAGTCGACCCGGAAGCCATCGCCTTGTCGGGCCGTGCCAGGCATTTTCTCCCGGGGCGAAGCAGACCAGATCGAAGTTCTTCTCACCCCACGGGCCGAGTCGAACATGCCAGCCGGATGACGTCGACGTGTGCCTCACGATCAGGGCACAGCTCGGGCAGAGTTCGTGGTAGCTCATCTCGACCTTCAGATCGAAATCGCTCCACTCGAGTTCCCCAAACGTCCACCAGTGGCCATAACTGACTCGCTCACTGGAGAGAACCAGCTCGCCGTTTTCAATCTTCCAGTCGCCGTTGAACAGCCTCGGTTCAGACGAGTCGGCAGCGACTTCCGGCTGCACCGGTTTCAGCCGCGTGATCGTGATCTGGTTCTTGCCCTCACCGAAGCTGCCTTTCACTTCCGACAGGTCCTCGTTGACCGAGAACACGATCGCGCTCTCCGGCTTGTAAACCGGGTCCCCGTACTGGATGTGCACCGTTCGCGGCCCGACGACCCAGTAGTTCCATTTCCATTTGTGGAACTCGCCGTTTTCGTAGAAGCGACAGGAGTCGCCAGGCAGATACTTTGAGTCTGCGTAATGCCACTCGTAATTCAGCAGCGTGTCTTTCAGCTTCTGAATCGCAACAGGATCGCCAGTCGCAACTGGTTCGGGAGTGTCTGAACTGCCTGCCGACATCGCCGGACGTGGTACCGCGTCAGCTTTGAGGACGGCTTTGTCGTCGGCGTCGGGCAGTTCCGTCACGGAGACTTCCGTGCCCGGCACGGTCTGCAGATTCACGTTGGTGCCCGAGCTGATCGTGATCGTCGATTGAGTGCCGTCGGGCCGTTTCAACGAGATCACGATCACCCCGAGCAGGACCATACCGACGGCGGTCGCAGCAGCGATCGTCGCCTTCCGTCGTCGCGTGGGAGGCGACAAGCGAGCATCCGCAACTCCTGCCCTCAAGTCGTCACCGTTGGTTGAAAGTCGCAACCAGCCGGCCAGCGCGTCGGCGAACTCCTGCATCGACGGATAGCGGTCCTCGCGGTCTCGGGCGATCGCTTTCAGCACGATCGCCGCCAGCTTCGGATCGAGGTCCGGCTGAAACTCGCACGGGGACGGTGGCGTCCGTGTCATCAGGTTCGCCAGCAGTTCCTCAAGCTCGTGGCCGGGATACGGCAAACGACCGGCCAGTAGGCGGTAGAGCACGACTCCCAGACTGTAGACGTCGCTGGCCGGTCTGATCGCATCGACCTCGCCGCGAAGCTGTTCGAGCGGCAGGTAGTGCGGAGTGCCCATCACCGTGCCGACCCGCGTCGGTCGCGGGCCGTCGGGGGCCGTGTTCTTCGCGAGCCCGAAGTCGATCACCTTCGGCTGCCGGCCAGTCGTGAGCATCACGTTTTCCGGCTTGAGATCGCGATGGACGATTCCCACTGCGTGCGCCGCCTGCAGAGCCAGGGCGACGTCCCGCACGACTGCGACGGACTCGGCCACCGTCAGCGAGTGCTCCTGGAGATACTCCGCCAGCGTCACGCCGCTGACAAACTCCATCACGACATAAGGCAGACCGTTTGATTCTCCCGTGTCGTAAATGGCGGCCAGATGCGGATGCTTCACGCGGGCCAGGCTGCGGGCTTCCTGCCGGAACCGGTCGGCCAGTTCCGGACGCTCCAGCACGCTGCGGCGAGGCACCTTGATGGCCACTTCCCGATGCAGCACCAGATCGCTGGCGAGAAACACCGACGCCATCCCGCCGTGCCCGAGTTCCCGCACGATCTCGAAGCGGTCATCTGGACCGAAACGCTGCCCCGGCAGCAGCGGCGACTCGACAGCGGTGCGCTGCGATCGACCGGCGTCTGTCTCGCGCGAACCTGCGGGCTGGTGATGCTCCCCTGCTCATCCGGCAACGCTGTCTTCATCCGATCGCAGAATCGTCCGCGTGACGGCATCGTGAGCCGGTTCCCGGTGAGTCGAACGTTCGCCGGGATCACCGCCAGCCTGACGCACCAGTTCAAGCACCGCCGCGGCCTGCCTGGGAAACCGCTCTTCCAACTGAGCCGCCGCAACCGACTGGCCAGCGAGCCGACGGCCCTCGACTTCCGCCGCGATGAGTTCGGGCGAAACCGTCTCCGCCGTCCCCAGCTCCGGAAACCGTTCGAGGTACGACTCGACGAGCACTTCAGAACGCCGCTCCCACTGGCGGACGAGGTCCGTCTGCACGAGTTCTTCAATCGCTGCCTTCCGCCAGGCCTGCAGCGGTTCCGGCAGCGCGTCGGCATAAGTTTCGAGCAGCCCCGGCGCCCAGTTCCGATCAAACTCCAGTCCCCAGTCCAGCAGCACATCCGCCGCCTCGTCGTCGAGCTGACTGGCCACTGGTGAGGACACAGGACGGTTCATCAGAGGAGCCTTATGGGGAACGAGAGCCGGGGCAGAAAGCAGTCCGAGTCGACGGACAAAAGAATATCCCTCTGGTCGTTTGACCCGAAGCCGCAGGCGACGGCGTTTATGGACTGTCTGAAACGCCGTCGCCTGCGGCTTCGGGTCAAACAAAAGTTGTCCTTTGAATGGCTAACGGGCACCCGGTCGCGTTCTCGACGAACGAACCCGACCAGCGAGCCGCTCGTTCCGCAGCCTGGCCACGGCGCCGACCTGCCCGACACCCTGCTGCGACACGCCACGCGGCTCTTTCGCCGCCTGCCCGCCTGCCGTTTCGATCGCAGGAACCGCCAACTGAGCCTGTCCGTCCGCAGCCTGCCCCTTCGCTTCCGGATACTCCTCGCCCCATTCAATGCAGGCGTGGAGCTTCCAATCGGGACCGACGTCGCCCCATCCACGATCCCATTGCGATGCAGTGTTAAGGGCAATCACGTTCTCCCAATAAAACAGATTCGGGTTACCGGGAATCCATTTCCCGAAAAAGCGTAGCGGGAGGTTGCGCTCGTCTCGCCATGTGGACGATCCTCCCGTTCTCCAGCCGGAAATCCAGATCCAAACTCCTCGCCCTTGCCTTAGAAAAAACGCCTCTTCCTCTTTGGACGAAATTGTGAGCAGCCGCCCGCCAAGCTCCGCTGCCAGTCGTCGTGCCTCGACGATGGTGACCGGCTTGGCCGTCATGTAGTACTTCCGACCGTTCAAGGTCGCACATTGCGCCGCGATCTGTCGGGACGGCTCATCTTCGACCTTCGTTAACGGCGTCAACCAGTCGGTCTTACCCCATCCTTCCAGCCGATAAGCCTGGCTGCCTTTGTCAACAGTCAGTGAGCAGGCGTGAAAATCTGCCGCCGCTTCGTGCGCGAGCAGAGCAATGGACCGCTGGCAGGGCACTGAATAGTGCGGCCAGTAACTCACCTGCGACGTCAACCCCTTCCACATCACAAACTTCTGCCCATTCAGGAAAGCCTGAATGATGGCGCGATCTCGAATCACAGTGACGTCGATCTCCAACTTGTAACGCTGGCCGTTGGCAAGTCTTCCGGGCCGTACCGCAGCCCCGGCCACGATCCTGCTGTCTCTGGCGTCACGCCCGCTGACTCTTGCGATGCCACTGGCCGCTCCGGTCCAGCCACTCAGAAGAATCGCCGTCGAAGACGTTCCCACCGGCAAATCACGGAGACCGCTTCCTGGCCAGTACGCCGAGTGAACTCGCACTCGATCCGGTAGCAGCCACTGACCGCGACGGGCAGCATGAGCTGGGCGTCTGCGGACGGTTCGCAGACAAAGCTGCTGTCGAGCTTTTTCCAGGTTCCTCGCAGGGCGTGGTCAGGGAGGCGGACCAGGGACAGGAGGTCGTGCGGTTTCTCCGGCTCCAGTTCGTGATCCTTCCACTTCGCGTCTTCCGCGTCCTTGCGTTTCTTCACCTGAGCCGCCGTCGCCGGGGCGGTGGTGGTCAGGATCAGGCTCAGGATCAACAGGCAGCACAGGCTCGGCGTTCGTCCGGCGGGAATGGTCATGTCTGGTCTCGTCGTTGAATTCGCGGCGGGTTTCGGATCACGGCGGTCACTCAAGCCGCCGTTGAGGAACCAATTGCGAACAAACCTCGGCGTGCGACAGAAATCTGAAGAATTCCTGAATCCCGTAGGCCGGATCAAGCTCTGCGCCGCTCCGGCAGCCTGGACAGGCAGTGCTCCAGGCTGTGACACACGGCATGAACTGCTGCCGGAACTGCGTCGCTGCGCTCCTGGGTCCGGCCTACGATCTGCGTCAGGAAATGAGACATTGGCGAGCCGTAGCCGTGAGGCCCCGGGTAGGACAACACCCCGGAAAACCGAGGCCTCACGGTCACGGCTCGCCTGAACGGGGTTTCGCGACAACGCTGGTGGCCGGCGCCGTTAAACGACTGATGTGGCGACGAACGGGTCATTCGGGTTCTTCGAAGCGGTCCTGCAGGCGTTCGATCATGCGGTCGATGTAGCGGGACTGGAGATTGAGTTGCCTGGCGACTTCGCGGTTTGAGTGTCCGGCGAGCTTCAGTTCCAGCACCTGGCGATAGAGGTCCCGCTGATGTTCCGGCACCGTGCGCAGCACGCGCTCGATTTCGTCGTCGAGAATCCGGGCTTCGTCGGGGCCAGGCTCGCGGCCCATCGCGGCCAGCAGGGCAACCGAGTCATTCGCTTCGAGAGTGGCGTCCCGCCTCCCGGCTCCGTGCCGCCGCCCCTGCATCTGCGCCTTGCGGATCGTGATCGTCACCAGCAGCTTCCAGAGCTGATCAGACGAGTGAATCCGAAAATCACCCCGTTCCGTCCGGCGAAAGAATGTGCGGAAAACAGACTGCGTGACGTCGTCGCCATCAACCCTCTGGGCAACGCGTCGGCTGAGATGCCGCTCCGCCAGACGGGCGAGCTGCTGCGCGTAGCGGTCGAAGACAGCTTCGGCGGCGTCCTGATCCCCGGAACGAACCTGAGAAATCAGCGGTCGAATCTGACTGTCAGAGATATCCGCCACGACATGGCCCACCAGCAGGAGCACTTGAACGCTCGCGGCCCGCTTCCAAACGAGCCCAGGACAGAGCGAACACTGTACACATTGCCGCAGGCGTTTCCACACAAAGGCCGAAACTGACCACCGCTGTTTTGACGCAGCCTGGCTGGACAGTCAGCGGGACTGCAGCGCGAGAGACACAGCGGCCCGTCGTTCCCAGTATTGGGCGTGTCCCAGCAGTTTCTCGCGGAACGGATCAACCTCGGCCAGACGCATTCCGAGATCCCGCCAGGCATCCGCAATGGCTTGAACATCGGGTACGTCCGACAGTTCCAGCACCGCAGGAGTCTGCCAGAGGCTGGTCTCTCCCGCGTTTGCCAGGTGCACCACTGCCTGACTCCAGTCATCGTGTTCGAGGATCAGCCACTGGCCGACAGCGAAGTGAGCGTCAGCGTCATCCGGGGACACCGCCAGTGTTTGCTGGGCGATCTCAAACGCGGCGCAGCTTTCCCTGGCCGTTTCAATCCGCGACTGCAAATCAGCCAGAGGTACGTCCATGGACTCCGGCAGACGCGACGATTTCACAGCCTGATTGACGCGGTCAAGCAGCATCAGGGCTTCCTCAAAGCGGCGACATGAAGCGGCGTTGGAGACCAGTGACTCAAGCTCGTCCATAAGCGGCAGCACCGGAGTGTCTCTCCAGGCCTGTTCGATGGCCGACACCAGCTGCTCGGCTCGTTCTGCGAAGCGGAAGTCGTCAAACGGTGCTGTCAGACCAGGGATCGCCGCTGTCGTCAGGGATGGATCGTCGCCATCGCGACTTGAGACGCTGGTCATCCGAATAACGGGGCACTCGGAAGATAAGAACGTCGCTTTCACGATCGTCTCCGGTTCGCGCTGGGAGAGAGCCCTCTCCATGAGACCGAATTCCCGGCCTGCCACATCTCCGACCCGTTCCTGATTGGCAGACAGCTGTCCTGAAGACGGAATCGTCCTGGGCGCCGCCTGAGGGCCGCAGGAGTACCACAGAGCTAGAATCACAACCGCAACCCAATTGCGATTCATCGAGACTGTCCGCATTGCCATCTGAACTCTCCCCGGAACACCGGCTGGCATTCATCATTCTTCAGCCGAACATGGCCGCTCCGGGGCGATTCCTCGGAGCACAACAGTCCAATTGCGAACGCCGCGTCGGGTGCGACAGCGAATTCTCAGTTTTTCAGAATCCGAACTGCCGACAATCCGGGCGAAAGAGAAAGGGGGCGTCGGCGAGTACTGCGCGCGGGGGGCGAGAGGAGTGGCAAAGCTCGTTGCCGCTATTTCGATATTTCCCTGGCATTCGTGTAAGAATCCCAGGATCGGTGGGTGTATTGGCTGAAAGGAAACGCCAATGGCGGCAGCTCCGGAAACTCAAGTCAGTCTGATTCTGCGATTGGCAGATTCCCGTGACGCCGCTGCGTGGGACGAGTTTGTGGCCATTTATCGCCCGGTCATCGTTCGCCTGGCACGGGCTCATGGGCTGCAGCAGTTTGATGCCGACGATCTTGCGCAGCAGGTGCTGCTGTCGGTCGCCCGGCGAGTTCCGGACTGGGAAGCGGACCCGCAGCGTGCTCGATTTCGCACCTGGCTCGGACGCGTGGTTCGCAACGCGGCATTGAATGCGCTTACACGGCGTAAGCCTGACCGGGCGGCCGGCGGCACGTCGGTTCTGATTCTGATCAACGGCAAGGCAGCCACCGATTGCGACGACGAAGAGCTGCTCGAACTGGAGTGGCGGCGACAGGCGTTTCGCTGGATCGCTGACCAGATCCGCGACGAGTTTCAGCCGCAAACCTGGGAAGCGTTCTGGCTGACGGCCGTCGATGGACTCAGTGCTGCCGAGGCGGCGAAGCAGACCGGCAAATCGATCGGAGCGGTATACGTGGCGCGCAGCCGGATCATGGCGAGGTTTCAGCAACAGGTTCGCACACTGTCCGGCGAGGAAGCTGCCGAGGTGGCTCGATGACGACGCAGACAAATCGATGCTCGACCGCAGTCGTCAGCCAGTTTCTCGACGGATCACTGAGTCGCCCGGAAGAGGCAGCGTTCGAGTCTCATCTCGATCAGTGCGAACGCTGCCGGGAAACTCTCGACCAGGCAGTTGCCAGCGAACGCGACTGGAACGAACTGCGGCTGTCGCTCACGACGGACGGGCTGACGCCAGACTCGTTCCCGGATGGCGAACCACAGTCAGCCTCACGAAGCAACGATCTGAATTTCTTCCGGCGGCTGCTCTCGCCGAGCGACGATCCCCGGATGCTGGGCCGGATTGCGACTTATGAGATTGCCGGCCTGCTCGGCCACGGCGGAATGGGCGTTGTCTTCAAGGGCTTCGACCCGGCTGTGAACCGGTCCGTCGCCATCAAGATGATGCTGCCTCAGTTCGCGAACAGCGGCGCCGCCAGACAGCGATTCTTTCGCGAGGCTCAGGCAGCCGGCGCGGTGGTGCATGAGCACGTCATCGCGATCCTGTGCGTCTCGACCTGGCAGGAAACGCCGTACCTGGTCATGCCGTACGTTCGCGGAATCTCGCTGCAGAAGCGAATTGACGACCAGGGAGCACTGCAGCTTCGCGAACTGCTCCGGATCGGCATGCAGGTCGCCTCGGGCCTCGCTGCGGCTCACGCTCAGGGACTGATTCACCGCGACGTCAAACCCGCAAACATCCTGATGGAGGAAGGCGTCGAGCGTGTCGTACTGACCGACTTTGGCCTCGCCCGCGCCGTTGACGACATCCGTCTGACAAGGACCGACACGCTCGTCGGTACGCCGCAGTACATGTCGCCCGAGCAGGCTCGTGACGAGCCACTCGACTTCCGCTCGGACCTCTTCAGTCTCGGCAGCGTCCTCTACGAAGCGAGTACCGGACGCCCCGCGTTCCAGGCGGTCACCAGTTACGGAGTGCTGCGAAAGATCAACGATCTGCAGCCGACGCCGATCCAGGAACTCAACCCGGACATTCCCGACTGGTTCGCGCTGATCATCGAACGATTGATGGCGAAGAACCCGGTCGATCGATTTGCTTCGGCTTCGCAAGTTGCAAAGCTCCTGCGGCAGTGTCTGTCGCATGTCGAACAGCCGCGACTGACGCCGTTACCTGCGTCTCTGGTCCAGGCTGATCACTCACCCCCTTTCCGGTTCACAAGGAGATTCGCGATGTACACCGCACTGCTGACAATTTCTCTGGGTCTGGCGGCCGCCATGATGCCTGGCGGTACTGACGACGGCGGCCAGGCTGCCTCGCAAGCCACGACGAAGAACAAGAACAAAGCTGCGAAGAAGTACGCGTCGGCACAGGAAGCGTTTCAGATCGGCGCGGCGTTCTACAACTCGCGAAACTTTGCGGCCGCCAGGGAACCCTTCGAGGCGGTTATCCAACTGGCCAAAGATGACGACGCACTCAAACTGAAAGCCTACGAAGCCCTACTGCAGCCCTACCGGGAGATTCCGGAATTCGAGCCGTTTCAGACGGCCGCCGAATACGTCATCGCGAATCACAAACACGATGCCAGCCGGTCACTCACACGCCGTGCCTATCTGTCGTTCGCCTACAACCGTGGCCAGATGAAGAACCTCGTTGCCCGGTACGAAAAGCAGTTGAAGAAGGATCCGAACGACTGGATGGCGGTCTATCTGCTGTCGGAAATCTACTCGCGGGGCGCCGGGCTGCCTCCCAGCGTTGAGCACTCCAAACGGGCGATCGAACTGCTCGAACATCTGGCGAAGCTGGACGCCGAACGGAAGAAGGCCGAAGGAAAGCCAGAGACCGAGCTGTCGCCTGCCGAGGCTGCAAAGATCAGTCGCGAGAAAGGCAGGCTGGCCATGCAGTACATGCGGGCGAAGGATTACAGCAAAGCCGCGGCGTTGTACGAAGAGATCGCACCGCTCGACACAACCACGCACGCCTGGAATCTGAAGGAAGCCGCGACCGCACGGCTCAAGCTCGGCGACAAGGAGAACGCGCTACGACTCGCTCTCGCCGCCGAGAAGGCTCCGGCTGAAGCCCGCAACGATCAGCTCACCCACTTCTTCGAGCGACATATGGGCGACATGTTCCTGGCCCTGGGCAAGCCGAAGAAAGCCATCCCGCATTACGAGATCGCCATCAGGAAGACGACCATCGACGGGTACGTGAAAGGCACGCAAGCCTCGCTGCAGGAAGCGATTGAGAAGGCAAAGTCGGAGTAGCATCGGTCGGTCGATCCGCCGAGCGGACCGCTCTCGTAGCAGTCCCGATCGACCACTGTCCGAGTTTCGTGGTGGACGAGGTCGCGAGTCCGAATGCTCGCCAGGACCCGGCCTCGTCCGCGACAGAAAGTCAGAACTGTCGCCGCTGCCTGTCGCCGCTGCCTGTCGCCGCCGCCTGTCGCCGCCGCCTGTCGCCGCCGCCTGTCGCCGCCGCCGACAACGCCGCCGCCGACGACGACGACGACGATGATGCGGCGAAGCGGCATGTGTTCGACATTCGCCTTGCCCCAGAACCTGCGAATTCGATATGGGGACCGGTCGGTTACCGGCATCGAATTCAAAGGGATCATCTCGCGAGGCTGTCCATGCAAAGTCAGCAGGAATGGCACCGGCCTGTGGACGTTATCGATTCATCGCCGTCACCAGTCACCAGACGACGGTGGCTGAAACGGGCGGCGGCCGTTGCACTGGCGGGTGGTGGGTCGCTGGCCGGGTACGCGTTCGGTGTCGAGCCTCACTGGTTTGAGGTCGTCCACCGCAAGATGCCGCTGCTGAATCTGTCGCCGGACCTCGTCGGCAAACGGCTCGTGCAGATCAGCGATCTGCACATCGGGCCGATCGTCGCGGATCATCATCTCTGGAGCGCCTTCCGCACGATCGAGACACTCGAGCCTGACCTTGTCGTCATCACGGGTGACATCATGCACTTTCAGGATTCCAGTCAGCTCGAACAGGCCAGCAGTGTGCTGCGGATGCTGCCTCACGGACGGCTCGGAACGCTGGCCGTCACGGGCAATCACGACTTCGGACCTCACTGGGGCAACCGGCGGGTTGCTGACAAGCTCTGCCGACGGCTGCGGAAACTGGGAATTACGCCGTTGAGGAATGAATCGATCGATTTTTCGTCGCTGCGCATCCTCGGCGTGGACGATGTGTGGAGCCCGGTCGGCGATCTGCAGGCAACGCTCAGCAACTACTCAACGTCGCAGCCAACGATCGCGCTGTGCCACAATCCGGACGCCGTCGACGATCCGGCCTGGCAGGACTTTCGCGGCTGGATTCTCAGCGGGCACACGCATGGCGGCCAGGTCTGGCTGCCGGGAATGCGACCGGTCGTGCCGATCAGAAACCTCGACTATGTCGCTGGCCACGTCCAGCTCGCCGAACACCGCCACCTGTACGTCAACCGGGCGATCGGCTACCTCAAGCGGGTGCGCTTCTGCGTCCGGCCCGAGATCACAGTCTTTGAACTTGCGGCAGCGTGACCTCAAAGCGCCCCGACCGGACAAGCAGCGTCAGGGCTCTAACCAGGGTAAGCGCCAGCTGAAGTGCATGTTGACGTGGTGTTTATTCTTCGGGGCTTTCCTGGGGAGGAGACATCATGGGGCGTGGTTATCCGGCGGAGCAGTGGGCGGACTGGATTGCTGAGC
>Ga0070726_10003345_pt1 | contig 13526 bp, 5 predicted proteins | sample tdAd471_FD_67275 | JGI IMG/M metagenome (GOLD analysis project Ga0070726, IMG submission 67275) | Marine sediment microbial communities from the Atlantic coast under amendment with organic carbon and nitrate - tdAd47.1 | ecosystem: Environmental > Aquatic > Marine > Coastal > Sediment | place...
CGCTTGTGTTTCGCCAGATGTTCGCTGAAGTAGGATCGGAAAGCACCTTCGTCAAAGCTGGCCCGCGACTTCACACTGACCACGGCTTTGACCAGCTCGCCCGCATGGTCGTCAGGCTCGGCAACAACCACGACGTCACGCAGATTCTCGTCCGGAAAACTGCGCAACACCGGCTCGACATCCGCCGGATAGACGTTGAAGCCGGACGTGATGATCAGATCCTTCTTACGATCGACGATGCGGAAGAATCCGTCCTCGTCCCGCGTGCCCATGTCGCCGGTCAACAGCCAGCCGTCTCGAATAACCTGCCCGGTCGCCTCATCATTCTGCCAGTAACCGAGCATGACCTGCGGGCCGCGAACGACCAGTTCACCAACTTCGCCCGGCGGCAGTTCACGTTCGCCCGTCTCTGCGTCAAAGATGCGCACTTCAGTATCCGGCAGAGGCAACCCGATCGTGCCTGGTCGATTCGTTCCGTCAAGCGGCCCCGTGCAGATCACCGGGCTCGCTTCCGACATCCCGTAACCCTCGACGCACTCCGCGCCTGAATAGCGAGTGAACTCGTCCATGATCTCCGGCGTCAGCGGCGCGCCACCCGAAATCACGTACCGCATCGCCTTGAACTGAATCGGATGGTCCGCCAGCAGATCATTCAGAGCGGACAGCATGGCCGGGACCGCGGGGAAGATCGACGGCTGATGCTCCTCGATCAGTCGCAGAACCAACCGCGGAATGAATCGGTGGTGAATGATCAGCGTGGCCGCCATCGCGACGCCGGCCATGCCACACGTCGTCAGCCCGTAACTGTGGAAGAACGGCAAAACGGTGAGCATCTTCTCGCGCGCCTCAAAACCGCCCGCCCAGTGGAACACCTGCCAGGCATTCGCAACAAGATTGCGGTGGCTGAGCGTCACGGCCTTCGGCGCTCCCGTCGTTCCGCCGGTCGGCAGAATGTAGGCAGGCTCGTCGAGCGACTGCGGATGCAGCGGCTGAAACTCCGCGTCGCTCGCGGCAACCTGATCGGCCAGCGAGTGATGGCTCGGATGGTCCGGCGCCGGCCAGAAGCCATAACGCTGCAGCCGCGCGAACGCATAGCCAAGCCGCTTCCAGGCCGGCAGACGATCACTCAGTGACGTAAAGAAAACATGCTCCGGCTGATAGTCGCCCTGCACAACCAGAGGTGCCAGCAGATCGAGCGTGATCACACACCGGCACTCGCTCAGCTTCATGAACGCGTTGACTTCCTCGCCAACCATCAGCGGACTCATCGCAACGGCGATTCCGCCCGCCATCCAGACGCCATTCAACACGGACAGATACTCGGGCAGATTCGGCAGCAGGATGCCGACCCGATCCCCCGGCTTGACGCCATAACGAACCAGCATCGATGCCGTCCGACAAGCCTCTGCCGCCAGCTCGCTGTAAGTCACCTTCTGCCGATAATAGTGGCAGGCGATCCGGTCGCCGTGGCGCGAGGCCGTTCGGTCGAGCAGCCCCCAAGCCGGCACTTCCGGGTAGTCGAGTGTGTGCGGCACGATCTCCGGATAGTGAGCCAGCCAGGGCCGCTCAGCGGTCAGTTCCGGGTTGTGGCGAGTGACATCGTTCATCGGAATGCCTCGCTCCGCAGACCTTTCAAAAAAGGCCTCGGACCACAGCAGTGAAGTGAGCGGCACTGTTTGTCAAAAGATGTGATCAGCCTGGCAGAGCCGGACGCTGATATCCGGGACGGCCACAGAACATGGCCACCGAGAAAGGAACTGCCTCAAACAACAGTGCTGTCTGGCAGCAGTGCAGTCCGGGGCAGAAGCCAAAGAGAAACCTACGTCGTGCCTGAGTGCCCTTTCTGTTTTCTTCGTCTGTCAAGTCGTGCGATTTCCGTGTCCGCAGATTGTGGTTCTGATACGTCTCGAAAGGCCGATCTGTCGTGAGAATCCCGTTTCAACGATTCGTCCACCTCCCGGTTTCGCGACAAACTGCTGCGACCATCGCTGCGTGCCTTCCTTTAAGACGCAGCCCGCCGCTCGCCATCAACACCATTTACGTTTCGTCCCCCGTCGTCGGCCAGCCCTGTGAAGCTGCCTCGATCGGCAAAGCCGCGAAGCGATTCGCTCGGCTCAAGATGCGGATGCGTTTCCGCCATCCGTTCGAGCGACCTGACGACGTTGTCGAGCCCGACGCTTTCCGCATACCGCATGGGCCCGCCACGAAATGGAGCGAAGCCGGTTCCAAAGACCATCGCCAGATCGATGTCCTCAGATCGTCGGGCAATGCCCTCGTCGAGACAGCGAGCCCCTTCGTTGACGATCGGGTAAACCAGCCGCTCAATGATCTCCTGCTCACCAATCCCGGATCGTGAACCGCCACTGTCGCGCTGCAGCCGCGACACAATTCCCGCCACGTTGTCGTTCAGCGTTTTGCCATCCTTCGACAGCAGCTTCGGCTTGCGTTCCGCTCCGCGAATCTCCTGCAGCGCGTCCCACAAAGGAGCGGGTTTCATTCGGTCGCCATAGGCCGCGTGCAGGTTCTCGGCAACGTGGGCGGCGACATCGAGTCCGACTAGATCGCTGAGCGCCAACGGCCCCATCGGCATCCCAAAGTTGACGGCCGCCCGATCCATTGCCAGAGGATTCGCCGACTCGACAAGCAGAAAACCCGCCTCGTTCATGTACGGTCCGAGCAGCCGATTGACCAGGAACCCGGCACAGTCACCTGCAACGACGGCCGTCTTGCCGAGCCGCTGCACAGTCGCAAACGCCTTTGCCAGAGCGATTGAGCTTGTCTGAGGATGATGAATGATTTCGACCAGCGGCATCTGATGCGGCGGATTGAAGAAGTGCAGCCCGACAACACGTTCAGAATGCGGCACGTCCCGTGCGATGTCCGACACCAGCAGCGAACTCGTATTCGTGGCGAGGACTGTTTCATCCGAAGTCGCTTCCGCCAGTTCGGCAAACACCTGCCGTTTGATGCTCATTTCTTCAAGCACGGCTTCAATCACAATGTCGGCGTGCTTCAAGCCACGATAGTCGACCGTCGGACTGATCCGATCGAAGATCTCCTCGGCCTGCCGCGGCGTCAGGCGTTTGCGCTTTACGTCTTTCTCCAGCAGGCCGCGAATCGTCTGCACTCCGCGAGCGACGAACTCGGGCTTGATGTCCTTCAGCCGTGTCGCGATGCCTTTACGCGCGAGCAGCAGCGCAATCCCGGCCCCCATCGCGCCAGCCCCCAGCACCGCAGCCTGCTTCAGTTCTTTCGCGTCGAACGTCGCGGCAAGGTCCTGCGGCGGCTTCTTCGCGTCTTCGCTCAGAAAGAACAGCCGGATGCATTCGCGAGTGACCGGGCTGCCCGCCAGTTTCGCGATCCCGTTCGATTCCAGACTGAACTTCTTCGCTTCGCCCGCGGAAACTCCGCTCTGCAGCGTATCGAGAATCTGTAATGGCGCAGGATAATGACCATGCGTCTTCTTCAGAACTTCCTTTCGCGCCTTATTGATTGCGAACTTCCTGACCGGGCTCGAATTCTCGATCGCGCGTCGCCAGCCCGGCTTCCTCGATTTCCGGAACAGCGACAGCGCCGAGCCGCGCTCAAGATGCGCTGCCATCACGCGGTTGCCCACATCGACCAGCGCTTCGCGCGGCACCATTTCATGGACAAGGCCTTTTGATCTCGCCCGATGACCATTGAGCTGCTTGCCCGAAAGAATCAACGGCAGAGCTTCGATCAGGCCAATCAGCCGCGGCAGTCGAACGGTTCCTCCCCAGCCTGGCAGCAGTCCGAGTTGCACTTCCGGCAGCCCGAGCTTCGTCTTCTCGTGATCGTCCGCGATCCGGTAAGTGCACGAGAGTGCGAACTCCAGCCCCCCACCCAGGCACGCTCCGGAAATCAGAGCGACCGTCGGCACGGACAGTTGTTCGACTTCGGCAAACACCGACTGCCCGAACTGCGAGACTTCCTCCGCCGCCGCGTATTCCGTCAGGTCTTCAAACTCAGTGATATCCGCCCCGGCAATGAACACACCCGGCTTCGCACTCTGAAATATCACACCCCGGACCTGCGGATTCGATTTGACGGAACGCACCAGTTCCCGAAGTTCCTCCATCGCCGCTCGCGACAATGCATTCACCGGTCGGTCTTCGCAGTTGATCGCAACGCGCAGAACGCCGTCTTCCGGTTCGCCGTAATGCCACATCACTGCCATGTTTCTCTCCGTCGTTTCCCTGCGTCGTCGTTTCTCACCGCCGTCGGTTGCCTTGCCGTTCAATCTCGAATCGATTCCGTCATGCAGCCATCCGCTCGACAATAACTGCTCCGCCCTGACCGCCACCGATGCACAGCGTCGCCAGGCCAACTTCCTGATCACGCCGTTGCAGTTCGCCAAGCAGCGTCAGAATCAGCCGTGCCCCGGTCGCTCCGACCGGATGTCCGATCGCGATCGCACCGCCGTTGACGTTCAGTTTCTCATCATCAATCGCCTTCAGCCGAACGTTCGCATCGCAGCCCGAACAGTCGTCCGGCGGCGAATCAAACGCCCGCTGACAGGCCAGCACCTGAGCCGCAAACGCTTCATTGAGTTCAACGAGATCGACGTCGTCCATCGTCATCCTGGCAGCGTGCAGAGCCTTCGCCGACGAGTAGACCGGGCCAAGCCCCATCCGCGACGGATCGCACCCGGCGTACGCGGACGCTCGAATCCTCCCGATTGGCTGCAGCCCCAGCGACAACGCATAGTCCTCGTCCATCATCAGTACGGCGACGGCACCATCGGTCACTCCGCACGAGTTACCAACCGTCACCGAGCCCCACTTGCGATCGAAGTACGGCTTCATTTTCGCCAGCGCTTCGATGCTCTGCCCCTCGCGCGGCCCGATATCGGCGCTGATCGCTTCGCTCTTCGGTTGCGGATAAACCACCATTGTCTCGTCCGCCAGCCGACCAGCCTGCCAGGCCGCCACCGCTTTCTGATGGCTGGCCAGAGCAAACTCGTCCTGTTCGTCGCGAGAGATTCCGTACTCGCGGGCCAGCTTCTCAGCGGTATCGCCCATCATCAGGCCGGACACCGGATCGGTCAGTCCCAGCTTGATCCCGATCAGCGGAGCAAAGTCCGCCGGACGGAACTTCAGAATGTTCGCCAGCTTCTGCCCGGCGGTCTTCGCCTTCGAGAGCTTCAGCAGCTTGTCCACAAACCGCTGGCGAAACAGCAGCGGGACGTTGCTCATTGAGTCAACCCCGACCGCAACAATCGACTTCGCGACACCGGCATCGATCTTCATCGCAGCCTGAGTCACGGCTTCCATTCCGCTGGCACAGTTGCGATTCACCGTGTGAGCGATCCGGTCTTTTGGAATCCCGGCCCGCAGCGCGATGACGCGTGCGACGTTTGCCGCGTCAACCGGAGACGCAACGTTCCCGCAGATCAGCTCGTCAATCTGATCCGGCAGCACATCGGTCCGGTACAGCAGTTCCTGCACCGCCAGCCGCCCCAGTTCGGGAGCGGGCGTCTCTTTCAATTCAGCCGCCGCTTTGACAAACGGCGTCCGAACTCCAGCAACAATGACGGCTCGTCCCATGACCACTCTCCAGACCTCAAACCGTGCCAGTGACCTCTGACAGTGAGTACGCCGATTCGACCGTTCCTGCCGGAACCGACGACATCACGCCGCCTTGTTCCGCAGCTCGATGCGCCGCACCTTGCCCAGAAAGTTCTCCGGCAGATCTCGGCATTCGTGAAACTCGCGCGGCACTTTGTACCCCGACATCTGCTCGCGACAGTACGCCCGCAGCTCTTCCACGTCGAATCGGCAGCCCTTTGCCGGAACCACCCAGGCACAAACCCGTTCGCCGTAACGCCGGTCCTCAGTTCCCACGACGGCACAGCGCGCGACCGAGGGATGCGCGACGATGACTTCCTCAACCTCGCTCGGATAAACGTTCAAGCCACCGGTGATGATCATGTCTTTCTTGCGGTCGACGATTTCAAAGAACCCGTCGCTGCTCATGCGCGCCAGGTCGCCGGTATGCAGCCAGCCGTCGCGCAGCGCAATCGCCGTCTCTTCGGGAGCGTCAAGGTATCCCTGCATAATCTGGGGCCCGCGGATCGTCAGCTCGCCCACCTCACCCACAGGAACTTCCGAAACTCCGTCTTCGAGATCGACGAGCCGGACATCGGTCCCCGGCAGTGGCAGACCGATCGTGCCAACTCGAGCCGTTCCGTCCGAGGGATTCGAGTGAGTGACCGGCGACGCTTCCGACAACCCGAATCCTTCCAGAATCCGCGCCCCGGTCAGCGATTCGAACTCAGCGGCGACGTCATCCGACAGCGGCGACGCTCCCGACATGCACAGCTGCAGATCGTCGAGCCGCACGCCGCGCTTCCGCATCTCATCGTTCAGTGACGCGATCATAAACGGCACGAGCAGCGCGACTCCGGGCCGATGTTTCTGCATCAGTCGCAGCGTTCGCGAAGGATCAAACCGAGCCTGCAGAACCAGCGTTGACCCACCGGCCAGCGGCGAGAGCATCGCGCACGTGGCTCCGTAGACATGGAAGAACGGCAGCACCGAAAGAAACGTCTCGCGGCCCGGCTCCATCTGGCACCAGGCATGCAGCTGAGCGACGTTCGCGCACAGGTTGCGGTGTGTCAGCACGGCAACTTTCGGAGTTCCCGTCGTGCCTCCGGTCGGCTGCAGCACGGCCGGCTGGTCGACATCGTCAATCGCGGGCGAGGTCAGCGGTCGCCCAATGCGATAAAGACTGTCGAACGGCAGTCGGCGCGTGATTTCGCTGGCCGGCGCCGTTCCGGCAAGCGTCCGCTGCAACAGATACGGAACCCGCAGATGCATCGGCAGGTGCGTCGCGAGACTCGTCTCGATCAGCAACGGCAGGTCGACCAGCGACGCCATTTCCGCCACCGGCTTCATGCGAACGTCAAGACCTATGGCTGCCTTCACGCTGCACGTTCGAGCCAGCGCCGCGAGTTCGGGACCAGACATCAACGGGTTCGCCGGAACCGGCTCGGCCCCGATCGAATGCAGAGCAAACCACGCCGCGATGAACTCGGGCTGATTCGGCAGAACCAGCATCACTCGATCGCCCGTGCCGAGCCCCAGCTTCTTCAGACTGCCGGCGACCATTCGCACGCGGTCATAGAGTTCGAGATACGTCCAGGCAGTGCGGAAATAATGCAGGGCCACCCGGTCGGCATAACGCAGCGTCGCCGCTTCCAGCAGTCGCTCAACACGCACCGGCTGAAAGTCGACACGAGGAGGAACATGCTCGGGATAGGCGTCGTGCCACGGCGAGTCGGCGGACTCCCAGTCGGGAATCAACGGAAATGGAGAATCCTGCAATGGCCCCGAACCGTACCGACGTACTTCCATGCCACGCCCTTTCATCCCTGAATCGTGCGTGATTCCGCCGAGCACTTCCAAAGACAAGTCTGCCGCCGGAAGCATCGGCAACGAAGCGACAAACAACGTCGTGCCGGACAGTCGCGAACGCGACGCAACCGGACCGCAAACGCAGCCTGTCACTCCAACGAATTGTGATGGAACCGTGATGGGCGGCGTCAGAAAGGTGTCCGCAACGAAATGATGAACCTTCGCGGCCGAGCGACGCCTGATCTGGACTCAGAACGAATCCAACGTTCAGCCAATTACCACGAAGTGGCAAAACTGGACAAGAGCGATCTGCGCCAATCTCGATTCCGCCGCCATGTCTGACTGCAGCTCCAGGGGGGCATCGTACGATTTTTCATTTATTCCGATTGTGGCGCACAGCCACAGGAATTCCCCATCCTGCATTCGATGGCGGGCCGTAAACTACGAGAGTGTTCGAGCAGTGACCTAGGTTGCAGCAGCTTTTCACCAACGAACTCGCCACGGAGCCCGATCATGGTTGCCACTCTGGAACCCTGTGTACCGACGCTGGAGCGCCATGAACCGTTGCTGAGCCACTGGCGGCTGGCCGGTCGCATGAACACGGTCGAAGAGGCCGAGCGCATGGTCGCCGACTATGAAGCCCGCGGTTCTCACGCCGTCCTGTCGCTCGCCGACGGACTGTGCGTGCTCGTCGAGTACGAAGCGCACAACTGCTGAGGAACGAGTCGAAAGCCTTTCCCGATTCTGACTGCCGCCACCGCGCCCGGCTCGGTGGCCCCAGGGAGTCGGGAGTCTTTCTCGGCCCACGGACATCCTCCTGCCGGAGAGCTGTCCGCCGAGAACGATCCGCCCCCCTTCGCAACTCGCCCTCTCGCGATTCGACGACGCCTGACGTCCGGCCCCCGACCAGGCTCCACTCGCCGACACCCCGAACTGCCGGCCCTTCGACACGCGCACCAACGCCGTGAGCAATTCTCAGCCGCTGCCGTACTCGTACTGTCGGCAGGTTGGCTATCGGCAGGGGCCCGGATCTCCGCGTCGACAGACACACCCTGTCCGCGATCCGAATCCTGCAACCGCTCCAACTGCCGTTCTGCCGAGCCAGCGCAGAGTCATCAAAGTGCAGCCCGCCATCCGCTTCTCCGTTCAACTCCGACTTGCCTCACCCCGTGTGCCGAAGGTTCATGAGGAGCAGCTTATGGGCAGGCGACTTTCGATCGGCTTCGCGGTCGGGCATGCGAACAGACTGCCGGAACACCGCAGCTCATTGATCCGGACGATTCGCGATCATCAACGGTGGCTGCCCGATCGCTGTGACGCAGCGAGATGGATACCACGACTCAGGAGGCAAATGCGGCAAGGATAGAACGACTGATCCGATTAGCTGCGAAAACTCTTCAAGTTCCGCTGAGGATGTGTCGATTTTCGTCAAGGAGACTCATTCCAGGGGAACTCGTCATGCGCATATCCAGACCAGCGGATTCGACCGAAAGCAGCCGGAGAACGCTGTATTCGTCGTTATGCACGGAGAGCATCCGCCGACGACCGCTCGGCAGAGTCGCGTCTGTCACCCTGGTGCTGACCCTCTCCGTGAAGCTGGCGTCGGCCAGCGACACAACCTCCCCCCATCACGCCCAGCCCTCGGTCCACACAGCTGCAAAGCACCACGTTCATCGATCGGCGAACGCCATCCGAACGACGTCGCACTGGAAGCCTTCTGTCGCAGCCGCTGATTCTGAAGCCCGCCATACGGACTGCCAGTGCCAGCAATCCTGCAACGGTTCCTGCCAGCAGCCGACGCATTCGCAATCTACCAATCACTGCAGCCAGCAATTCGTCAGCTCCTGCGCGCCGGGATGCCCGCCAGCGGCTGGCTGCCGTCATGCGACCGGATCACCGGAATGCTGTGCCTGGTACTGCGACCCGAATGAATCGCTACTGCACTTCCGGGTCGAGCACCTGCAGTGGTGGAGCAGCGGGATGAATCTGCCTCCACTGGCGACGATGAGCCCGCCAGGCACGCCGGTTAATCAGGCTGGTGTTCTCGGCGCGCCGGGAACCGAAGTTCTCTACGGCGGCACTCGAATCTTCGATGACTCCCTCCCGGGCGGTCGCTACACGGCCACGTACTGGTGGGATGAGTGCTCGCCACTCGCCGTCGAAGCAGAGTACCTCGGCATCTTCAAAGCTGACGAGAGATTTCAGGCCGGCTCTTCGACCGACATCGTCTCTCGCCCGTTCATCAATGCCTTGAGCGGGATGGAAGATGCGGAACTCGTCTCGTACCCCGGCCTGCTGGAAGGCACGACGAGCGCCGTCGCTCACACCGAACTCCATTCGGCGGCCGCGCGCCTGCGTTACGACTTCAGCCGCGCTAACTCGCCGACCTGTCTCGACTGGAAAGATCGCTGGTCGCGACGCTTTACCGCGCACATTGGTTACCGGTATGCCCGGCTCGACGAAGACCTGACCCTTCGCGAAGACCTGACCGATCCGGCTCCACCGACAACCGACTTTGATATCCGCGATTCCTTCGACACGAAAAACCAGTTCCACGGCACCGAACTCGGGCTCGCCTGTGAACTCGAAGACGGTCGCTGGTCAGTCGATCTGGACGCGAAGCTCTCACTGGGCAGCCACCGCCAGAAGGTCCGCATCAATGGCGAGACAGTCATCACGACGATGGGAGTCCCCGCGACGTACACCGGCGGGCTGCTGACTCAAACATCAAACATTGGAAAGTACGACCGAAGCCGGTTCACAGCGATCCCCGAACTGGGAGCCAGCATCGGATACCGCGTTCACAGGAACGCTCGATTGGTCCTCGGTTACCGACTGCTCATCTGGCCGGACGTCGTTCGACCGGGCGATCAGATCGACCGCACGGTCAATCCCAACCTGTTGCCCCCTTCCACTCCGCCCGTCGCCGGACCTCAACGCCCCGAATTCGGCTTTCGCGAAGTGAACTTTGTGGCTCAGGCACTTTCGATCGGCTGCGAACTCAAACGCTGACGTCTCGAAGCACAGCGCTGACCTCTCGAAGCGCACCCCGGTGCTTCGAGACTGCTCCTGGCCGACTCATTCGATTCCCGCTGCTGGACGCCGCCCGACGGCGCCCGGTTACGATTGAGGTGTGAAATGCGACTGCGCACATGGCTTGACGGCGTTCTGAACCGACTCTCCGCATGGTGGCAGCCGACGCGCCGCCGATTCCGCAAAGGTTATCTGTCTGCCCCTGCTCCACAACAACTGGAACCCCGCCTGTTACTGACAATCGACAATCTCGCCTCAATCAGTGGAGTCGTTTACGACGACCTGACCGATAACGGCCTGACTGGCGATGACGTGCGGCAGCAGAATGTGCAGGTCGAACTCTTCCAGGACGGCGGCAACGGAACCTTCGATTCCGGCGGCGGAGATGACGTTTCGCTGGGAACGCAGACAACCAGCGCTTCCGGTGAGTATCTGTTTGAACGTCTGAATGCCGGACGATACTTCGTGCAGCAAAGTGCCGCTGCCGGACTGATTCAGCGGTCCGGCGACGATGTTGTGACCGTTGACATTTCGAGTTCCGATGTGGAGGGAGTGGTCGGGACAATCATCGACGAGTTCGATGATCCGGATCCGCCGCCTGATCCACCGCAGGGGGTATCCGCGTCCTCGTCCGGCTCACTGATCGGCTCATCCTCAGTCAGCACGATGGAAGTCATCGGCGGTGAACGTGATCTGACGGTCGAACTCACCTCCGCCACGGGTGGCGTGTCCCTGAATGTCAACGCCTTCAATCTGGAACTGCTCGAATTCAATTCGAGCACCACGGGCGGAGGCCGAGGGGCGATTGTCTGGGACGGTCCTGACGGCGATGCCTTGACGCTTGATCCAACAGGTCTGGGCGGAATCGATCTCACTGACGGCGGAGTCAGCGAAGGCTTCCTGTTGACAGCCGGAGTTGACCAGAATGGCGTAACCGTCACCGTGCGAGCTTACACCGATGCAACAAGCTTCTCAGAAGGCACCTGGGCCGTCACGAACACCGGCGGAATGTCGATCGATTCACTGTTTATCGACTTTGCCGGCTTTTCGCAGGGCGGCACTGCCACTGCCCCTGCCGATTTTGCAACCGTCGGCGCGATCGAACTGCTGATCGACGGCGTTGTCGCGGCCGACGGCCAGTTCAGTTTGTTCTCAACTCTTGGGCCGACCGTCGCCACAGCGAACTTCGCGAACTTCCAGCCACTGAGTCTCGGCAATCTGGTCTGGGACGACGTCAACAACAACGGCGTCTTTGATTCCGCCAGCGAAAGCGGCATTCCCAATGTCACCGTCGAGCTGTTCGCGGACACCGACGGCAACGGTGCGTTTACGGCAGGCACCGACACGTTTCTCACGTCGACGGATACTGACGGAAGTGGCGGTTACCTGTTCTCGAATCTCTTCCCCGGTGACTACGTTCTGCGGATTCCTCAGTCGGAATTCGAACCCGGCGGCGATCTGGAAGAACTCTCCGCGAGCAGCACCGGCAACGACCCTGCTCCGGATCCCGACACAGATATCAACAACGATGACAACGGGACGTTGCTCGCTGGACAGGGCGCCGTGACTCAGGCCGTCACTCTGCTGGCGAATCTCGAACCCGACAACGATGGGGACACCGACACGAACAGCAACCTGGCTGTCGACTTCGGCTTCTTTCAGCCGGTGGACCTGCAGATCACGAAGGCAGACTCCGCCGACCCGGTCAACGCCGACGCGGCCTTCTCCTACACACTGACCGTCACGAACAATGGTCCCGAAGAGGCAACCGGTGTTGTCGCCACGGACGTTCTTCCCGCCGGGATTACCTACGTCTCCAGCTCAGTGACTCAAGGAAGCGTCAGCGAGTCCGGTGGGACGATCACGGCCTCGATCGGCACACTGGCCATCGGCGTGTCGGCAACCGTGACGATCAATGTGACGGCCGACGCCAGCACGTCGGGAACGGTCATCAACAACGCCTCTGTCACGGGTGACCAGTTCGATGTCAACGCGTCCAACAATATGACGAACGAACCGACGACCGTGACGCCGGTCGTCGATCTCGCCATCACCAAGTCGGACAACCCCGACCCGGTCGATTCCGGAGCAACGCTCGCCTACACCATCCTTGTCACAAACAACGGCCCGTCGACGGCAACGAGTGTCGTCATGACCGACACGCTGCCGGCGGGCGTCAGCTTCACATCCGCCAGCACGACGAACGGCACGGTCGGCGCGGCAGGCAACATCGTGACGGCCAACCTGGGGACTCTGGCGAGTGGTGCGTCAGCCACGATCACGATCAACGTACGAGTCGACGATTCGACGCTTGGTTCGATCCTCAACACGGCAGTCGTCACGGCGAACGAGACCGAACTCAACCTCGCCAACAATTCGGCCAGCGAGCCAACGCTGGTCAATCCGCTGGTCGATGTCAGCGTCGTCAAATCTGACGACGTCGATCCTGTGAATGCCGGTTCTCAGTTGACGTATACCCTGATCGTCTCGAACTCCGGACCGTCAACTGCCACGGGCGTCACGCTGACCGATGTTCTGCCGGCGGGCGTCAGCTTCAGCTCCGGAAGCAGCACGCAGGGTTCCGTCAGTGAGTCGATGGGCACGATCACCGCGACACTGGGAACACTCGCATCCGGCGACAGCGAAACGGTCACCATCGTCGTCGATGTCGCTGGCACAACAACCGGAACGATTCTCAACACTGCTTCAGTGACGACGAACGAACCAGATTCGAATCTGGCGAACAACTCCGCCAACGAACCGACGACCGTTGTTCCCGTCATCGATCTGGCCATCACCAAGTCCGACAGTCCCGACCCGGTAAACGCCGGCGGAATCCTCACCTACACAGTGCTCGTCACGAACAACGGACCGTCACCCGCGACGAACGTCGTCATGACCGATGTTCTGCCAGCGGGCGTCACCTTCAGCTCCGCAACCAGCACGCAGGGATCTGTCAGCGAGGCAAGCGGAACCGTAACGGCATCGCTGGGGACGCTGGCGTCCGGCGAGAGTGAGACGATCACCATCATCGTCGACGTCGCCGGCACAACGGTTGGAACGATCACCAATACCGCAACCGTTGCGGGAACAGAGAACGAGTCCAATCTGGCGAAC
>Ga0070726_10003348_pt1 | contig 13512 bp, 8 predicted proteins | sample tdAd471_FD_67275 | JGI IMG/M metagenome (GOLD analysis project Ga0070726, IMG submission 67275) | Marine sediment microbial communities from the Atlantic coast under amendment with organic carbon and nitrate - tdAd47.1 | ecosystem: Environmental > Aquatic > Marine > Coastal > Sediment | place...
AGCAAACAATTCTCAATTTCAGTGAGCCAACCGGGCGTTTTAAGTACTTTGTCCACTTTACAGTAGAAATTTCAGCCCCACCTGAACTCGTCATTCGGGCCATAGCTGAAGAACTTGAACACTCCCGATTTGTCCGCCGCGAACCCAAGCCGGATTTCAATATGCTTGGCTATACCAAAGAAGGCATCGAAATTCGCATTCGCTATTTCTTTGATGGTGACGATCCGTGGTGGGACGCGCAGAACGAAGTCATCATGGCAATCTGGAGCGCAATGAGGAAACACCGACTGCGTATTGCCATCAATCGCCACTTGCTTGGGTCTGAAGACGAATGGCAGGAGCTTGATGACAGAAGAGATAGAGAATTCGATGTGCAGGCCCTTCTGGGTCAGTTTCGGAAGTCACAGACCCTGTCTGTATGTTCCCAAGATTCGCTAAGTGAGTTGGCAGCAACGGCCAACGTCTTGTCACTCAATCCGCCGGGATGCTTTTATCAGCAGGGTGATTTGTCCGATGGGCTCTATTTTGTTCTAGATGGGAAGGTCGGACTTTTTGAGCCAGTTAGCGGTGAGATTGACAATGAAGTCAAAGTCGAGACTTGCCATTCCGGTGGGCTGTTTGGACTGAAGAGTTTTCTTGGCAGGACGTCCCGCAACTTTGTCGCCCAGGCGGAGTATTACTCTGTGGTCGCCCATTTGCCGGAAGAAGCAATGCGCCAATTGATACGTGACCATCCCGCGCTTGAAGCAGAATTGGCCAGTGAACTTCAAGCCCGTAGCGCGCAGCGTAAAAAGGACGCTGAGATTGCGCATAAGGAGTTAATCGCAGCGTTACATAGTGAGGAACGGCGCAGACTATCTGAGGAACTGCGTCAAAACGTGAATGAACTCTTTGCGCGCCCTGCAATTCACCATTTTCTGAGCTTGTTGTCGTCGACTGTTCGCCATGAAGACATTCAGAATGCGACCATGGCCGGCGCGGCGATTGTAGCTGCCAGCTGGGGAGACATCGATGAAGACGAAAAGGTGTATCTCAGGCAGGCAATGGCGGAAGCCGACTTGCTCAGGCATTTGGACATTGAGACAGGGCTAAAACTGTTTGTCCGGCTAGCATCTGACGACGACGCGCTATGTCCTAAGGGCCGCGCATTCGCTATGCTGGATTGTGCCAAAGAAGTTAAGGGGGGCGCGCAGATTGTCCATGCAATTGCTATCGGCATGACAGGGGTTCATGGTTCCCCAACTGAAGCTGAGTGCAAGGCGATTGCGGCGATCTCAGAGCGGCTCGGCGTTAAGGTCCCGGAGTGGGCTAAAGAGAAGAAAGGTGAGGGGCATGAGTGATGAAACGGCCAGTTCGGGCCTCGTCTTTACTATTGGCCTGACCGGCCATCGGGATATTCACCCCGAGGCCATGGCAGGTGTTCGGGAAGCATTGCGAAATGAACTTCTGGTTCTGAAATCCAGCTTCAAGTCTCTGCCTGTTGAACTCGTTACCGGGTTGGCCGAAGGCGCAGACACGCTTGCAACGGAGGTGGCGTTAGAGATTGGCATGCCTGTTCGCGTTGTCTTGCCGATGCCGCGAAGTCTTTACGAACCAGATTTTGAAGATGCTGCCCTGGATGACTTCAGGCGCCTTGTGACCGATGACCGAATTCAGGTTCAAGAACTTCCACTGCCGCCAGGAACGTCCGAGGTTGAGATTACTAGCGGTGCCTCTCGCGATGAGCTTTACGCCCGCTTGATGGATTATCTGGTGCGCCGGTCAAATGTGCTCGTTGCACTGTGGGATGGTGAGGTGACGGGGCTTACAGGGGGCTCATCAGATGTTGTCACTCGCTATCTGGCAGATTCTGGTTTGCAATCATCGGAGGCCCAGCCGTTCAAGATGACCAACGATGCCGCGCTTGCCGACGATCAGTCGGACGTTGTCATTTGGATCAAAACATTGCGGCATACCGGCAGCATAGGAGATAGGTCAGCACAAACCAGTTTCCTGGTTCAGGCAGGTGCTACAGGGGTTGCTTGCCGACTGCCGAGCCTCCCCGAGGCCTTACAAGATCGATGGCGCGATTTCGACCAGTATGCACACGAACGGGATTCTGAAACTGGCAGGGCCCTACCGGTCTACCCAATGTCGGAACCCGGAGACTCAAGGATTTGCGAGATTGCCGAGGCCATTGATGGTGACTTCAATCGCGCTGACCAGTTGGCAATGGCAAATCAAAGTCAGTCAGATCGCCTGTTCAAGCTCTTTGGGTTGATGGCGGCCCTTATGGGCCTTGCATTCCTTCTTTATGCAAAGATCGCGGCACTGAAGTTTTTCCTGATTGCCTATGTTGGTCTCTTTGCATTGGGATTTTTGCTCTTTGCAGTTGGCAATAGGCGCGGTTGGTTTGGTCGCCATTTGGCGTTTCGAGCCTTGGCTGAAACCCTGCGCGTTCGCTTTTTTATGGTTCTGTCTGGCAGCGGTAGCGCAATGCCAACACGGCGTCTATTTCAGTTGACCAGCGTTGACCGGTTCAAAGGTTTTGGATGGATATGCGATGCCATTCGCTGCACAGAACCATTGACGTATGAGAGCAACGTGTCATTGGACGAGCGTGTCAGTGCTGCATCACAGCGTTGGGTAATGGACCAGGCGCAATACTTTTCAAGAAAGCGCGACCAGCTTCACAAACAGCATGAGCGATTAGAAACGGTGAAGAAAGGTTTGTTCCTGGCCGCATTCCTTGGAGCAGTATCACTGCTCTTCTTCAAGAAGATACTCTACGATTTTCATATCTATGATCTTGACGGGAAAACGCTCGTTGTTTTTTTGATGGGGCTTTTGCCTCTATGGCTTGCGATATGGGAGATCTATCAGACCAAGATGGCGACACGTGAATTGTTGTGGCAGTACGCAAACCAAAGCGAGCGATTTGAGATGGCCCAAATCCGATTGGGGTCAATGACGGATCCAAAGCAAAAACAAAGTGTAATATTTGATTTGGCTGAACGTTCGCTTATGGATGTGATCCAATGGAGCACCCACCGATATCACCGTGAACATGAACCACCGTCTGCAGGATGACCAAAGAGACCAACGAAAGCACTGACTTCAAAGCGCAACTGTCAAACTTGCGCCACGACATCCGTACGCCAGTTGGCCATATCATCGGTTATGCAGAGATGATTGAGGAAGACTTGTCTCCGGAACTGCGGAAGACTTTTTCTGGTGACCTGCAAGCCATACAGAATGCTGGCCAAAGGATGCTTGCTCTTGTTGAAGAATTCCTTGGCGCGGCGATGACCTCCCTTGAGCAAATCCATGTGTCCGATGCACAATTTCAGTTCCGTGTGCAACTAAATCACATCTCAGGATATGCAGAGATCATCTTTGAAGAGGCGACAGAGCTAAACAACAAAGAGATGGTTTCTGATTTGCAGCGAATTACTGGTGCATGCCGATCGGCGTTGAAGATTATTGATACGATTCCGCAACATCTGTTTGAGGTTGACGGCTCAAGTGATGAACCGGCAAAGGTCGATGAAAAACGTGCATCAGAGAAAACGGCTGCTCTTGTCACCAGTCAAATCGGTCAGGGTGGCGAACTGCTGGTGGTGGACGACGATCCTTCCAACCGGGAACTACTCTCGCGGCGTGTGAAGCGACTAGGGTATTCTGCGCACGCGGTTGAAAGCGGTGAAGAGGCGCTTGTTGCGCTTGAGACAAGACGTTTTGACCTTGTTCTTCTCGATTACTTGATGCCGGGGCTATCCGGTTTGGAAACCCTGCAGAAGATGAAGGAGTCGCCGCGCCTGCGGACTATTCCCGTCATTATGCTTTCGGCATCAGATGATGTTGGCATGATGGTCGATTGTATCTTGCAAGGGGCAGAAGACTATATATTCAAGCCTTTTAACCCCATTCTGCTCCAGGCGCGGATCAGCGCGTGCTTGGAAAAAGTGCGCCTGCGCCAAAACATCTCCAAGCAGTTCAGGGTCTTCATATCTTCGCCAGGGGATGTCATCCCAGAACGGCGAGTTGCAAAAGCTGTTATTGGTCGTCTCAACGAAGAATTTTTTGGCAGGGCGTATCTCATACCAATACTCTGGGAAGAGGAGCCAATGCTTGCCTCGGAGACTTTCCAGGCCCAGATTCACCCGCCCGCGGAAACAGAAATTTATGTTGGGATCCTTTGGTCCCGTATTGGCTCGCCACTTCCGGAAACGATTCTCAGGCCCGATGGCACACGATTTGAATCCGGCACAGCCTTTGAGTTCGAGGACGCGCTGAACGGCTTCAAGGCCCAAGGCAAGCCAGATATGCTACTTTATCGAAAGCAGGGCTCCCCAACGATATCACTGGAAAACCGGGATAATGTACTCGATCGGCTCGATCAAATTGAGAAACTCAACAAGTATCTGGATCGGTGGTTGATCGGGGATGACGGCTCCTATATTGGGGCTTTCCACATGTTTGAGACCGATGACCAGCTCGACTTGATGCTGGAGATGCATTTGCGCAAACTTGTGGAAACACGACTTTCAGTTCAACAAGTAGCGGACGAAGAATCGAACTAGCGGCGGGGCCGGGCGCCAAAGCAGAGAATTAGCAGGGGAATGAGGTAATGGCGAAAATCCTTCTTGTTGAAGACAACGAGATGAACCGGGATATGTTATCTCGGCGATTGAAGAAAAAGGGGTTTGATGTGGTGATGGCTTTTGACGGTCAGCATGGCGTTGAAGCAGCTTCTGCAGAAAGCCCGGACCTTATCTTGCTGGATATGAGCCTTCCAATCATGGACGGCTGGGACGCTGCAAAACGTCTCAAATCCGATGAAGCAACTAAAATGATCCCCATCATTGCGCTTACCGCTCATGCAATGGCAGGTGACAGGGACAAGGCCCTGAATGCTGGTTGCGACGACTATGATACCAAGCCCGTCGACATAAAGCGGTTGCTTGGCAAGATCGAAAAATGGCTGGAAGGCTAAAGGGCTAAGCATGTGGCAGTAGGTAGGCGCAATTTGGAGCTGTCCTCACAATGGAAGAGATAGATTATCTCTGGATCCTTTTCGCAAGTGCATTGGTGTTTTTGATGCAGGGCGGCTTCCTGTGCCTTGAAAGCGGGATGACCCGGTCAAAAAACAGCATCAATGTCGCGATCAAGAACCTGGCGGACTTCTGTCTTTCAACATTGGTTTTCTGGTTGGTCGGTTTTGGGCTGATGTTCGGGGCGAGTTATTATGGTTGGGTTGGCTCAGACCTCTTTGCGGTCGATTTCACGATTGCCGGTCCTTCTATAGCCGCCTTTTTTCTGTTTCAGGTGATGTTCTGCGGGGCAGCAGTTACCATTCTCTCAGGCATTGTCGCCGAGCGAATGAAGTTTGGTGCCTACCTCTTTGTTGCGCTTGTGGTTGCGGCTCTCTTGTACCCTGTCGCAGGACATTGGAGTTGGGCAGGTCTTGGCGGTTCCGGCGGAACGGGATGGCTTGCTCAGATGGGGTTTGTGGATTTTGCCGGGTCGACGGTGGTTCACAGTGTTGGTGGATGGGCAGGCCTCGCACTGGTCCTGATCATTGGGCCTCGCTTGGGACGCTTCGATCGATCACCCGGTGCACAACCCATCCGCGCCTCAAACATGCCCACCGCAACACTTGGGGCGATTCTTCTTTTCATCGGTTGGCTTGGTTTCAATGGCGGAAGTGCATCGGCATTCAATTCGACAGTTCCAGCAATTCTGGTCAACACCGTTATAGCAGGGTGTGTTGGCGCTATTTCTGCTGGGGCGCTGCGCTACGCTGTCAATCAGCGGCTTGATGTTGACCAATTTATCAATGGTGCATTGGGCGGGCTTGTGGCGGTGACGGCAAATTGCTTTGCAGTATCGACAGGTACAGCTGCCTTGATCGGTCTGGTTGGCGGGATGATTGTCGTGTTTGTGAGCCAGGTCCTTGTGACGCTCAAAATCGACGATGCAGTTGGCGCAATCCCGGTACACTTGGGGGCGGGAATATGGGGCACAATAGCAACCGGGCTCTATGGGGATCTTGAGATTCTGGGGACGGGGCTTAGCCGTTTTGAACAGATTGCCGTTCAGGGTTTGGGCGTAATTGTCTACGGGGTTTGGACATTTGGTGTGGCGTACATCGTTTTTGCCGCGGGCAATGCTGTTCTCAAGTTTAGAGTGAATGCCGATGAGGAAATTGCGGGGCTCAACATTTCAGAACATGGGTTGCAACACGAAAGCGAACTCCATGCGCTGAAGATGTTACCTGGAGGCGGCGGCGCGAAATGAAACCTTGTTTCCTGAAGACTCCAAGCGATGCCGATCCCATAACAGACTGCGCGGTGCGACCGACGCGACGGTTAGCAATGGTTACCTTGGTAGGCAAACAAGACATCTTTGCATTACAAAGGGGCCGTTCAAGAACGGATGTCAGCCAATGAGCGCGAACGACAAAGCACGATCACCGGGTTTGAAGATTGGCACCAAGCTGGCGGTCATCAGTATTCTTATCTCAATGGTGGCGGTCAGCGCGGCATCGCTTTTGGCTGCTTACTCGTCAAACGAAGCGTTGAAAGGCGCAGCTTTTGAGAGATTGACGGCCGTTCGCGAGTTGAAGGCTCAGCAAATTGAGGGTTATTTCACGCAAGTGCGAAATGAAATGATGTTCGTCTCTGAGAATACTGAAATGGAAGGGCTGTTTCAACAGTTGCAGCAGGGGGCAACAGATATTGGGTCAACCAGCGATGCGGTAACTCCGGCGTCTGCAGAACATGTGGAGCGCATCTATCGAGAACACTTTTTGCCTGAATATGAACGCTCGACTGGAACCAGCGCAAATGAACGCCTTGTTGATACGATCCTGCCTCTGGATCCTTTAGCGATTGCACTCCAAGCTCGCTACTTGTCTTCAACAGGCGATCTCAATATTGAGCAGTATACGGATCTATATGGGGCGGCGTTTTCCGCAATTGAACAATCTTTGAGTAATTTTCAAGAGCTGTTCGGATTTTACGATGTGTTTCTTGTTGAGCCGAACGACGGACGCATTGTGTATTCGGTTGAACGCGAAATCGATTTCGGTACCAGCTTGTTCAACGGACCTTATGCAGAAACAAGTTTTGCACAAGCTGTGATTTCGGCCATGAGAGCGCAGCGCGGACAGATAGTAATCGCTGATTTTGAACCCTATATTCCTTCTTTAGGTGCACCAACTGCTTTTGCTGCACTGCCGCTTTATGAGGGATCCAGTCTAGTCGGTGTGCTCGCCGTTCAACTTCCCATGAGTGGGATCAATTCAATCATGACATCAAACCAGGCCTGGGGCGACGTGGGGCTTGGGGAAAGCGGTGAGACATATCTTGTTGGCGGCGACCGACTTTTGCGAAATCAGTCGCGTTTTCTAATAGAAGACCGCGACCGGTATTTGGAGTTGATCGCTGAGGTTGGCTTGCCTACAGCAACCATCGAACAAATTGAGCGGACAAATAGTTCAGTCGGCCTGCAGGAGGTCGATACGGTTGGCACGCGTGCGGCTTTGGAAGGTCGAGCCGGAACTGAAATTTTCCGTGATTACAGGGATGTTGAAGTCCTGTCGTCATATCGGCCCCTTGATCTGCCGGGACTTGAGTGGGTCATCATGAGCGAAATCGATCGCGAAGAAGCGTTGCGAGCTGCTGAAACGCTGATGGATCGATTGATCATGTTGGCGTCGGTTATTCTGGCAGTTGCGATCTATGCTTCTTACTTGTTTTCCATCTCACTGACCCGGCCCCTTAGGGAGCTTTCAACGAGCGCTGCTCGATTGACGTCAGGAGAGTTTGACACGGCTGTGGAATTGGAAACACGAGATGAAATTGGAGAGCTCGCTCAAAATTTTGAAGCACTCCGCCTCTCGGTTTTGAGATCCTTGGAGGAGGTTGAAACACAGAAATCCATTTTGGAAGAGACTGTGACGGCACGAACAGCCGAGCTTAACAGCGCCTCAACCCAGCTGGGTCTTGCTTTGTCGAAAATGTCGAACGGCATCTACATGCTGGACCGAGAGATGAAGTATGTCTTGGCCAATGAGCGCTACACTGAGATGCTTGGGATGCCAGCCCGTTTGGTCGAGAAAGGCCAGCAGGAAGAAGATGTTATTCGGTGGCATGCTGAAAATGGTGTTTTTGGATCTGGCGACACAGACCAGCTTGTCCAAGACAGGTTGGCGGCTCTCTCCAAGAGCCAATCTTCCACAGCAGTTATTGAAACCTCTGCGGGGCGAACGGTCGAGATACGAACGACGCCTATCAGCGGCGGAGGATTGGTGGGTGTTGCAACGGATATCACCACGATCAAGCGCAATGAGGCGGAATTACTTGAGCAGAATGAAAACCTCAAGAAGATTCAGGATGAGTTGGAGTTCAGCGAGCAGCGGGTATCCAAAATCATTGAAGCCAGTCCAATCGGCATTATCGCCATCAATAGAGCCGGCACAATCGAGACGTTCAGTTCCGCCGCGGAGAGTATTTTTGGGTACTATGCGTCAGAGATCATTGGAAAAAACATCAAGATCTTGATGGAGAAAGAGATCGCAGTCGAACATGACCTCTATCTCGAACGCCGCATTGTGGGTGCTCCCTCATCAATTGTTGGGGCCACCAGAATTGTAAACGGGGTTCGAAAGGATCGGTCACTGTTCAAATTGGAAGCACGGGTCGAAGAAGTGTCAGTCGGCGAAGATGTGTTTTACATCGGGCTTCTAGAAGACATCACCGAACGGCTGGAACTTGAGCGCCAAACAGAGGAAGCGCGCGAGCAAGCCGAAAAGGCAAACGCAGCAAAAAGTGCCTTTCTTGCAAATATGAGCCATGAGCTTCGTACGCCGATGAATGCAATCATTGGTTATTCGGAAATGCTTGCTGAAGATGCTGAGGATGATGGCCTTTCAGAGATGCTCGGCGATCTAAACAAGATCACAGCGGCAGGAAAGCACCTTTTATCTCTAATCAATGATGTCCTTGACCTTTCCAAGATTGAAGCTGGGAAGATGGACCTGTTTCTCGAAGACTATTCGCTCAAAGACGTTATTGAAGACGTGGCCAGCACGGCGGCAAGCCTTGTGGAAAAGAACAGTAACAAAATTGTCCTGGACATTGACCAAACCCTAGAACCCCTGCATGGCGATGTTACAAAGGTCCGGCAAATCCTCTTCAATCTCATTTCCAATGCGGCAAAGTTCACCGAGAACGGCGAGATTACGCTTTCCGCCACGCAGGCCATGATCGGCAATGTTCCAGCTGTACGTATGGTCGTAGCGGATACGGGTATTGGTATCCCAGAGGAAAAACTGAGCCACATCTTTTCAGAATTCTCACAGGCAGATGAATCCACAACACGAGACTATGGGGGGACCGGGCTTGGGCTTGCATTGGTGAAAAGCTTCTGCGAGCTGATGGGTGGGACTATTCAGGTTGAGAGTGCGCTGGGCAAAGGCTCAGATTTTATAGTTGTGCTCCCAAAACAAACTGAGAAGCAACTTTTGGGGCTTGAGGAAGAGGCTCGAATTGATGGATCTGTTTCAATTATGCCTGCGGTTGATGGAGACGCAGACACGCCTAGCAGGCGTCCCGTCACAAGTGGGTCGGTTCACAGCACAGTCTTGGTCATCGATGATGATGCATCGGCACGGGAGTTGTTGAGAAAACGTCTTGAGGGCGAAGGCTGTCAGGTGCTGCTTGCAAAAAGCGGTGTTGAGGGGTTGGACCTTGCCGCCAGACACAAGCCGACTCTTATTACGCTGGATGTCATGATGCCGGGCATGGACGGTTGGACAGTTCTGCGCCGCCTGAAGGCCGATGACAATCTTAAGGATATTCCGGTGGTGATGGTTTCGATGGTCGGCGACAAAGCCATGAGTTACTCCCTTGGTGCCTCTGACTCCTTACAAAAGCCTGTTGAGCGGGAAAAGCTCTCACGCATTGTGAAAAAGTACGCGGAAAGCACGGCGAAAATAGCTCTGATCGTTGAAGATGATCCAGCTGCACGCAATTCTATGGCCAGAACTCTTGCAAGCGACAATTGGGACATTGTGGAGGCAGAAAACGGTGAAGTCGGGCTTGAGAAAACAAAGGAGCAGGAGTTTTCCGTCATCCTACTTGATCTCATGATGCCGGTTATGGACGGATTTGAATTCCTTGAGCGATTGAGAACGAGCAACCATCCTTCGTCTGATAGCCCGGTTGTCATTGTCACTGCCATGGAACTGAATGCAGACGATCGCAAGCGATTGCAAAGCAACGTTCAGAATGTAGTTCAGAAGTCAGGCGGGGATGTGGAGAACGTGTTGGAGGAGATTATCGCGCTGGTTCAAAAGTGAACCGGCAGGCGTCGAAGAGTTTGGGATGATCGAAAAAGTGTCTCTGAAAACCGAAGATGCATTGAACGCTTTGAAAGGTGACGCGACGGATTGGGAATCGTTCCTGTCGCGGAATTACGGCGTGAGCGTGGATTTTGGGGGTGAGGATTTATCCGGTTCTGATTTGAGCGGCCGAAATCTCTCCGGCCAAAATTTCACGGGAGCAGACTTCTTCGAAAGCAACTTGTCATCAGCAAACTTGAAGCACGTAAACATGGGCAATGCCGACCTCTCTGGCGCAGATGTTTCCAAGGCTGGTTTGTACAAGGCAAATCTGACATCTGCCACTCTAACGGCTGCGCATTTGGGAGGGGCCGATTTGACCGAAGCAGATCTTTCGCATGCCGATCTGCGGGGCGCGAATCTAGTTGGTGCTGATTTAACTGGGGCGGATCTGAGACATGCAAATCTTGCAAATGCTGACCTGCGCGATGCCTGCTTGAAGCGGGCAAACATCTCTGGTGCTTCACTTAAAACAGCGCGTGTGGACGGGGCAAATGTAACAGACATTATCTATGGGGACTTTCAGGCAATGAGTGGTGCCTATTTGGGTATTCGCGGGTTGGACGCGGTATATGGCAATGCCCTTTTCGTACGGGACGGGAAAGACCAAGATTACATCGATACATTGGCAAGCTCTATTGCCGGAATGCCAGACGGGTTTGCAAGAACTATCGAGGTTACGCTGTTTAAAGCTTGGGGCCTTTTTGACCATGGCCGCAGCCTTTTCAAGGTCGCGATTTATGCATTTGTCCTGGCCACTCTTTACGGAGTTATCTATTCATTTGATATGTGGCTGGATTGGGGAATGATGGACTATTCCAACTCCGCGCAGAGTTGGTTCACGCCCTTTTACTATTCGATGGTGACCTATACGACGCTTGGGTATGGTGATGTTACAGCTGAGACCGCGCTAGGTGAGATTCTCGTAATCAGCGAGGTCGTCATGGGCTACTTTACACTCGGTTTGCTTCTTTCGATCATCGCTAACACCATTGCCCGGAGAAGTTAGGTATCCATTTGGCTTGCTGATGACGCAAGTAGTCTTGCAAGTGAATATGACCTGTCCCCAATCATCGGGCCAGTTCCAAAGTTAGTCTGTTCTTGATCTGATCTCCAGGGATAATTGTTTTGGGCGCAGGTGCCCGGTAGTTCAGCGAGCTGTGCGGTCGCACTTCGTTGTAATGCCTGCGCCATTTTTCAATGAGGATTTGCGCCTCCCTGAGGGTGTAGAAGATCTCCCCGTTCAAAAGTTCATCTCTGAGCTTGCCATTGAAGCTTTCGTTGTAGCCGTTCTCCCATGGTGAACCCGGCTCGATGAAGAGCGTGGTCACGCCGATGCGTTTGAGCCAGTCACGCACAGTGTTGGCCGTGAACTCCGCTCCATTGTCTGACCGGATGTGTTCCGGCACCCCTCGTGTGGTGAAGAGACGAGTGAGCGTATGCAGCACATCGTCTGATCTCAGCCGTCGTTCTACAGGCAGCGCAAGGCTCTCCCGGGTGAACTCATCAATGACCGTCAGCATCCGGAAGGGCCTGCCGTCATGAGTTCGGTCCGCAACGAAGTCATAGGACCAGACATGGTTGGGACGCTCCGCCCTTAACCGGACACAGGAGCCATCATTGAACCAAAGCCGCCCTCGCTTGGGCTGTTTTACTGGTACTTTAAGCCCTTCACGACGCCAGATCCGGATCACCCGCTTGGGGTTCACGTGCCAGCCATCCCGCCTCAGGAGAGCCGTGATGCGGCGGTAGCCATAGCGGCCGTACTCGCTCGCATAGTCGATGATCGCTGAGGTCAATGCCCCCTCATCATCAGCTCTCCTGGGCGTATAGCTTTGCGTGGATCGGGTCTGCCCCAACACGAGGCAGGCACGCCGTTCCGAGACGCCGAGTTCATCTTGTACACGTGACACGCAGCGTCGACGTCGATCAGGGCTTAGAAGTTTCCCTTTGCTGCCTCTTCAAGGATCAGCTTGTCCAGCGTGAGATTGGAAACAGCCTTCCTCAGCCGACCGTTCTCCTTCTCAAGGTCCTTCAGGCGCTTGGCCTGATCAACCTTCAACCCGCCATACTCCTTACGCCAGCGGTAGTACGTCTGCTCTGTAATCCCCAGGCTTCGCACCGCCTGGCTGGTCGTTTGGCCCTGACTCAGCAGTACCTCCGCCTCACGCAGCTTGGCAATGACCTCTTCGGGTTTGTAACGTTTTCGAGCCATCTCGCTCTCCTTCAATGGTCCACAATCCTAACTCAATTTGTGGCCCAGTTTCTGGGGAGCAGGTCAGCCAAACATGCTGTCCCTCCTATAGTATTATTGATTCGGGCTAAGGGCCTATGAATGCCTGCCCTCAAACAAGTCCCCAATGGGAGGCAAAAATAGATATATTTCAAGAGGTTATACCCGCTCTGGGTCTGTTTGGCATACTTGTTTGCACAGCCTTTCTCATAGTGCGTATTGCCACAGTCTACGTCTCAGGACGGGTCCATCGTGTCCGCGCCTCCGTGGAACTACTTGCCTTTCTGTTTGTCCTTTATCTGTTGACTGCACCAGGGCTTACGTTCATCGGAGTTGAAGGCATTGTCGGGTCCATCGAAAGAGCTGTGGCCGCTGCCGGGCTCACCTGTACCGCGTTTCTAGTGAATGGGCTCGTTCGTGTCGTTTTATGGGACGGCCTGCTCTCTGATCATGGCCAGCGCAAGGTCCCGGTCATCGTGACCGAAGGTGTTGGCATTGGGATCTATCTGACCGCGATCCTTCTGATAATGCACTACATCTACAATGAACCTGTTGGGGGGCTGCTTGCCACTTCAGGTGTCGCGGCATTGGCACTGGGATTTGCAGCCCAATCGACATTGAAGGAGGTATTCTCTGGTGTCGCCTTGAACGCCACCCAAGCGTTGCGGATTGGAGACTTTGTTGAGATAGGCGGTGTCTATGGTCAGGTCTATGAGATCAATTGGCGCTCAGTTGCTATTGAAAATCCTCACACCGGTTCGCTTTACATTTTCCCCAACAGCGGGGTGGCTGAGCAAACAATTCTCAATTTCAGTGAGCCAACCGGGCGTTTTAAGTACTTTGTCCACTTTACAGTAGAAATTTCAGCCCCACCTGAACTCGTCATTCGGGC
>Ga0070726_10003349_pt1 | contig 13512 bp, 14 predicted proteins | sample tdAd471_FD_67275 | JGI IMG/M metagenome (GOLD analysis project Ga0070726, IMG submission 67275) | Marine sediment microbial communities from the Atlantic coast under amendment with organic carbon and nitrate - tdAd47.1 | ecosystem: Environmental > Aquatic > Marine > Coastal > Sediment | place...
AAGGATGTATTTGAGATCGCCTCCAAAAGTCTGTAGGTTTTTCGGCCTCTGTCTAATGGCGTTAATCAGAGGATTGCGGGGAGTTATCTTTGGATTGATAGCTTAATACGGTATGAATCACCGTATTAAACTCAAAATAAACGACATAATCCTGGTAGCGCCATTTGCTGATTGGCGGGTTACCAACAGGCTCGCTTATTTCCTGCGGTGGGCCGAATTTGGATTCGACATCTTCTTTCGTCAGACCATTGTGCGGACGCTCAAGCTCCTGAAGCTCTGGCGCTTGTTTTGAGATGCTAATCTGTAATACTTCTGCTGAGGCAAGTGGAACAAATACAAGCGTTGCGCTAAGCAATAATACTGGGGTTTTCATACCGATTATTTCTCCGTGGGTTCTTGGTCTTGATTAGAGCGGCGTTCTTTCGCTTGGAATTGCAGCACATGGCGTGCAATCAGTTGCCGATCCGATTCAGCTAAGCGTTCAAAGACAAGGTTGATCAAAAAGTTACCGCTAATATGTTCGTTACAGTTGACTACCCGCCCGAGTAATAACAGGCCAATGTAAGAGGGTAGTAATACCAACTTTACTGCTAAGCATGTTGCCAGAGGTATAGATTTTTTATGGGTAAAAGAAATGCCGCCCTCACTGAGAGTGACTTCCTGCGGCGTCAGCTCTTCCAGGTCGCTACTTTTTTGCACGATAGCCTGTGCAATAAGCTCAATTTTATGATTAAGGCTTTTCAGGTAGCTGGCAATACTGCGTTCTCTTTCAGAGATGGAACGCAGTAGCGCGCTGGTTTCATTGTCTATGCCATGCAATTCATTGAGAAGGTAAAACTCTGGTGAGATCGGTATGGGGAAATCGATCTGGTTCGCTTCGAGCATCTGCGGGTCTATTTTCGTGAACTCTAAAATAGCCCGATCCTGGATGCGATAAAAATCCCTATTATCCTGTACACCCTGTGTCATTCGGTTAAAATCCGCTAGGTTTGCAAAACTTCCTTAAGTATAACAGCAAAATGAAATCTTTCAGCTCAATCGTAAAATTGCTGAGGACGGTAAAACCCCTAATTTATTCAGAGATTTATTAAGCATGTTCAAACCTTTATCCCTGTTTATTGGGTTGCGATATACCCGCGCCAAACGCAGGAATCACTTTATTTCCTTTATATCACTCACGTCGATGTTGGGGATGATTCTTGGCGTTGCGGTGCTGATACTGGTGTTGTCGGTGATGAATGGTTTTGATCGGGAATTACGCGAACGCATTTTGGGGATGGTGCCACATGCCACCATTAATGCCCATGGTCCGATGCTGGATTGGCGGGAAATTGCAGCACAAGCACAACAGGATAAAATGGTTATCGCCACAGCACCCTATATCCAAGGGCAGGGGATGTTAACTCATGCTGGCCGTGTCCACGGAACAATCATTAGCGGTGTGTTACCAGAAATGGAAAGGAAGGTCTCCATTATTGGCGATCATATGGTAGCTGGCAGTTTGGATGATTTGCGCGGTGGTGAATTTGGCATTATTTTGGGCGATTTGCTGGCCAGCAGCCTGCACGTAAAGTTGGGAGATAAAGTAACTCTAATTTTACCGGAAGCCAGCGCTTCCCCCGCAGGTGTGTTACCGCGGCTGAAGCGCTTTGAGGTCAAGGGTGTGTTTAAGGTCGGAGCGCAACTTGATAGCAGCATGGCTCTGGTGCATCTGGAGGATGGCGCTAAACTGTATCGGCTTGGCGATGGGGTTCATGGCATACGGTTAAAGTTGACCGACTTATTTCAGGCGACTGATACCGCGTGGCGAATAGCGACAAATTTACCCGGAAGCTATTGGGCGAGCGATTGGACGCGTACGCAGGGTAATTTGTTTCAAGCGATCAAATTAGAAAAAACCATGATTGGTTTGTTGCTATTAATTATTGTTGCCGTGGCCGCTTTCAATATCATTTCGACCCTGATTATGGTGGTCACGGATAAGCAAGCGGATATCGCCATTTTGCGAACCATGGGCGCGAGCCCAGGGACTATCATGAAAACCTTTATGGTGCAGGGAGCGATAATCGGGGTCGTAGGCACCTTTGTGGGAACGCTGTTAGGAATTCTACTCGCATTATCTGTGAGTGACGTGATTGCCTGGCTTGAGTCCGCACTAAATATCCAGTTCCTTAACGCGGAGGTTTATTTTATTAGCTATATCCCGTCGGAGTTGCGTTTAGAGGATATTCTGATTGTCATTACTTCCGCCTTAAGCTTGAGCTTCTTGGCGACGCTTTACCCCTCGATGCGAGCGGCTAAGGTACAGCCAGCGGAGGCGCTACGCTATGAGTGATGATGTAGTGCTACGCTGTGACAACTTGCATAAAAGTTACCACGAGGGACCGCAAGATTTAGCGATAATAAAAGGGGTAAGCTTTTCGGTGCAAAGGGGGCAGCGAATGGCGATTATCGGGTCATCAGGGTCGGGTAAGTCAACGCTATTGAATTTGCTGGCGGGCATTGATCGGCCTGATGAGGGTGCAGTCTATCTGGGCGGGAAAAACCTCGCCCAGGTCAGTGAAAAAGAGCGCGCGGAGTTACGTAATCGCAACTTGGGGTTTGTTTACCAGTTTCATCACCTGCTGCCTGAGTTTAGCGCGCTGGAAAATGTCTGTATGCCGTTGCTGATCGGAAAAGTAAGAGTTGCAGAGGCAACAAGGCGGGCACGCGAGATATTGTTTAAAGTAGGCCTAGCCGAGCGCGCGGAACATAAGCCCGCAGAATTATCGGGTGGAGAAAGGCAAAGAGTAGCCATTGCTCGTGCGCTGGTAACCACCCCAGACTGTGTCTTGTTGGATGAGCCAACTGGGAATCTGGACCGAAAAACAGCGGAAGCGATTCATCAACTGTTGCTGGATCTTAATCATGAGTTTTCAGTCAGTTTTATTATTGTGACGCATGACTCGCAACTGGCAAGTCGAATGGACTGCACTTACGAACTGGTGGATGGGTTGCTCAATCTGGCAAATGCTGACTAGAAAAGATAATACCGCTTAAGGGGATTATTCACCTTCCGAAGGGAGTAGGACTCGTATTTTTTCCGGCAGAGGGGTAGAGCGGCCCTTCTCAAAATCCAACCAAACCATTTTAGTGCTTCCGATGGTATAAAGCTGGCCAGTTTCACCGTCGTGCAACTCATAAAACAGTTCAGCACTTGAGCGGCCTGGTGCGCCACCGTAGAGAGTTAATTTTAGATAGCAGGGATAAAGGATTTGCGCCAAAAATTGGCAGTGGGCATCGACTTCCAAGCGCGCATTCTGACGGCGTCAAAGGGAGTTCCTGCATTCAAATAAAATATAACACTGCTTTTCTTCAAGCTGGGTAATACGCTACACCCTTACTCTACATCCTTAGGGATTTAATGTTGAGTTCTTGTTGCGTCGTTCTTTGCGCTCTCGCCAACGCGTTGTTACTCGCCAAAACCAAAATAGGTGAATGGCTAGGTAGCTTAAATAACCGAAGACTAGGCCGCAAAGAACGGACCCTAAAAGCAGAGGTTTGCCAATGGTATCAAAGTTAGCCAGTAATCGGCTCCATATGTCATGAACAACTAATTGTTCGTAAATGACAGGTGCGTTTAGTACTAAATTCCCTACCCAATAATTAAAGTAAAATATCGGCGGCATGGTAATCGGGTTGGTGATAAAAACGAGGGCGACGGAAAGCGCTATGTTGCGTTTGAAAACAATAGCTAAGAACGCTGCCAACAAAGACTGCAACGGAATCGGGAGAAAAGCACAAAAAATGCCAATAAAAAATGCCCCAGCAACGGAGTATTTGGTAAGGTGCCATAATTCGGGATCGTGAATTCTTTTGCCTAATAATGCGATCCAACGGTTGTGCTTGATTTTTGCCGGATCCGGTAAAAAACGCTTAAAAAATTTGCGTGGCATGATCTAATAGTCTGTGCTCAGTTTGGAGAAGGAACTCTACTTATGCGATGGATGATTGCCTGTTGTTTTGGCATAGGCGCTGTCAGCTTTTTCCCTGCAATACCTTCACTTCTCTGGTTGCTGCCATTGGCGGCACTGGGGTTGATTGCTATTAAGTATAAACCATTAAAATTTGTTGGCGCATTAAGTTTCGGTGTTATCTGGGGGATATTGTCCGGCTGGGTTGAGCTTCAGCATCAGTTGCCTGAGTCTCTGGAAAATATCGACCTCAATGTGGTAGGTCAGATTGTCGGCTTACCAGCCACAAGTGATCGTAAACAACGCTTTGATCTTCAAATAAAAACTATTGGTTCAGCCGTTGGTGACAACTTCTTGGCCGCACCGAAACGTATCCGAATCAATTGGTATCAAACTGAAACCTTAGTCTTGCCCGGAGAAACCTGGCAATTCACAGTGCGTTTAAGACGGCCTCATGGTTTTGCGAATCCCGGTATTTTGGATTATGAAACCTGGTTGTTTCGGCAGGGTATTAACGCCACCGGATATGTTCGCGAAGGTGAGAAAAACCTGAAGCTAAAGGAAGCAGGATTAGCTCGCCTGCTCGACCAAACCCGGTTTTCACTTTATCAGAAATTAAACCAACTCCCTGGGGACTATCAGTACAGGGGGGTGCTGATTGCGCTACTTATGGGCGAAAGGTCGGGTCTTGGCGATGAGCTATGGCAGACTTTTACGCGCACTGGCACTAACCATCTGTTCGTTATCAGCGGATTACATATTGGTTTTGTGGCTTTTTGCTGCTATCTGTTGGTTATGCGAATTGGTCGCTGGATACCTCTAGGGGCTCCAGTGATCGCTCTTCAGCAAGTGGCGTCAGTGGTGGCAATTTTGGCGAGCGTGGGATACAGCGCGCTGGCAGGTTTTGCGCTACCGACTCAGCGTGCCCTGATAATGCTGATATTGCTGATGTCGGGAAAAATTCTAAAACGTCATATCAATATTGCTACCGGATTTGTCATTGCGCTGCTGTGCGTATTGCTGCTGGATCCACTGGCACCTCGAGCGGTTGGGTTTTGGCTTTCTTTTGGTGCAGTGGGGGCGTTGCTGTTAGGCTTTGCGGGTTATACGTCACAGCAGGGTTTTTGGTGGCGTTGGGGACGGCCGCAATGGTTAGTATTTATCGCATTTATTCCTCTATTGCTTTTCTTCTTCAAGCAATTTTCTGTTATATCACCGTTAGCAAACCTGGTAGCGATACCGCTGGTAGGTTTATTGGTCGTGCCTTTATGCTTACTGGCCGGGTTATTGCTCTTAGTTGATGGATCACTGGCTGAGAGTGTTTTGTGGGTAGCCGATAGTGCGATTAAAGGGTTGGTCAGGGTATTGGAGTTGGTGGCTGAATCGCCTTTGGCCGTAGCACAATTAAGTCCGAGTGTTGCTGCGGTTGTGGTGGCATCATGCGCTGCGATTGTGTTGTTGAGCCCACGTGGATTGCCAGGGAGATGGTTGGCATTATTTTGTTTCGTTCCGCTATGCATCCACCAACCACCGCTCAAGGTGGGCGACTATCGCGTCAGTTTTTTTGATGTTGGTCAAGGCTTGTCGGTGCTGGTGGAAACCAGCGAACACCGTCTGCTTTACGATGTAGGGCCAGCTTACGACGACAAATTCAACGCAGCGACCAGCGTTTTACTGCCTTATTTTCAGCACCGTGCGATAGAGCGGTTGGATCGAATACTCATCAGTCATAGCGATAATGATCATGCTGGCTCACTACCTTATCTGCTTGAGCATATTGATTACGGCGATATTATTTCCGGTTCTGCGCTGAACCACTATTTCAAACGGCCAGTTGATGCTTGCCAGTCGGGGGAAAGCTGGCAATGGGATGGCGTTTTATTTCAGCTAATGCAGGCTAGCGCCGAACATTGGATCAGCCAAAATAACCGTTCCTGTGTGCTTAAAATCAACAATGGTCAGTTTGCTGTATTACTCACTGGCGATATCGAACGTGAGGCTGAACAGTCATTGCTAGAACAGTTTGGTGATGGGTTAGCTGCAGATTTTATGTTGGCTCCACACCATGGCAGTAGAACCTCATCGAGCTTAACCTTTATTCAGCAGGTAGCACCAAGTTGGGTAGTTTTTACCATAGGCTATAAAAACAGGTTTGGTCACCCTAAACCTGATATTGTTGAGCGTTATCGACGGGAACAGATAAAAACTCTGGATACGATCAGTAGTGGCTTGATCAAAGTTACGGTTGCCGCTGAACATTCGTCAGTATTAATCGAACCTTTTCGCCAATCACAAATGGGCTATTGGTATCCTAAGTGACAAGCCAATAAATCGTCAGGCCAATGCTCGAGAATAGCCATGGATTTCATTTGTTTCTCCGTTTATGCTTATTCGGACTAGATATGACAGGAGTAAAAGGTGAACGATGCTTTAGCGCAAAGCGTGCTAGCTTATATCAAAGAAAAGCATGTGATGACCCTGGCCACCACTGGTCCAGAAGGACCCTGGGCTGCAGCAGTGTTTTTTGCTAATGATGGCTTCGAGTTTTATTTTTTGTCGGCCCCCTCAACGCGGCATGGTGAAAATATGCTGAAATGCTCACAGGTTGCCGCGACCATTCAATTGGATTACGACAATTGGCAAGACATTAAAGGCGTGCAGCTTGAGGGCGAGATTAAAATCCTCGACGGTGCGGCAAAAGCCGCAGCGATGACGCGTTATGCGAAAAAGTTCCCAGTCATACAAACAGCACTTAAAGCGCCATCAGCAATCAGTAAAGCAATGGCGGGGGTAACTTGGTATAAACTGGTGCCACGACGGCTGTATTTCATTGATAATGCTAAAGGGTTTGGGCATCGAGATGAGGTTAAGTTAAGTTAAGGGTTAGATCCGAGGTTCCTTCAGTAAAATTTGTTTTGTCTTACATCAGAGAGTTGATTTTCCTGTCATTTGGTACTCAGCATAGCCCTTTACCACGGCTTTTTTCACCTTTAATGGTGATAAAATACACCTCAACATAGCCAAATATTCATGATGCAAATCATGACCTCTACTTTTTGTATTCTGTACCATAGCTGTCCTTTTGAGAAGGTTACGCGCAAGCGTGATAGGTCAACGCGATTACGCTATAAAACAATAAAATGAAGTAGATTATATGTCAGAACTAGCTGAACTGAGTAAAGCATCAAAACCTACCAGTATTACTTCAGGGCCAGAGACTAAACAAATATTACGGCCAATGATGGGCAATGAAGCAATTGCCCGCGGTGCCTGGGAAGCGGGTGTGAAAGTGGCGGCAGCCTACCCCGGTACGCCTAGCACAGAAATCATGGAGAACCTGGCTAAATACCCGGCGAAGGATTTACATGCAGAATGGTCAACCAATGAGAAGGTCGCTTTGGATGTGGCCATCGGTGGTTCTTTCGCAGGAGTACGTTCTCTCACTTCGATGAAGCATGTGGGTTTGAACGTGGCTTCCGACTCCCTGATGTCACAAACCTATATTGGTGTGAATGGCGCATTGGTGCTAGTTGTGTGTGACGACCCCGGTATCCATAGCTCGCAAAATGAGCAGGACACACGCTACTTTGGGCAACTGGCAATGGTGCCCATCCTAGAGCCAACGGATGCGCAGGAAGCGCTCGATTTTACCAAGCTCGCGTTTGATCTCAGCGAAGAATTTGATACGCCAGTGATTGTGCGGAGCACGACGCGATTGTCACATACGCGTAGCTTGGTGCAAACCGGTGAGCGTGTAGAGGCCGTCGGTAAGGGTTTTCTCGAGCTGCCGACCAAGAATGTCATGATTCCCGGTCATGCCCGGATAAGACACCGGGCGTTGTTGGAGCGGGAACAAAAATTACAGGACTATTTTGAAACGTCCGAGCTGGTTCGCTGGGAGCCGGGTAGTGAAGAAGTCGGTGTCATCACTTTAAGCACCGCTTATACCTACGTGAAGGAAGTTTTACCCGAGGCCAGTGTATTAAAGCTGGGTGTCTCCTATCCATTGCCTGAGGCAAAAATACGTGATTTTTGCGCTTCCGTAAAACGGGTTATTGTGGTCGAAGAGCTTGAACCAATGATTGAAAATCAATTAAAGGTGATGGGGCTTAGCGTTGAAGGGAAGTCGTTGTTTCCGCGTGAAGGCGAATTCTCAACAGAAGTAGTGCGTGAAGGCTTTGAATCAGCAGGTTTACTACCGCCGACGCCAAAACTTGAACTGATTGATATCCAGCCAATGGCACGCCCACCATTGCTCTGTGCGGGCTGCCCGCATACCACCGCTTATATGGCGTTGCGAGCACTCAATTCACGGGTATCTGGAGATATTGGTTGCTATACCTTGGCGGCGGTTGAGCCGCTAAAGGCGATAGATACCTCTGTGGCGATGGGGTCCAGTATCGCCAACGCAACGGGTATCGCGCTTTCCGGCACAGAAACACGACCGGTTGTCGCCACCATTGGCGATTCCACCTTTTTGCACGCGGGTATTCCGCCCTTGATTAATGCGGTTTATAACAATGCCAACATTACCGTTGTGCTCTTGGATAACCACATTACCGCGATGACGGGCGGTCAGGATCATCCCGGCACTGGACGAAATCTGCGCGGTGAGGTGACGCATAAGGTTGATTACGAAGCACTGATTAAATCGATTGGCGTGAAATGGTTTAGGAAAATTGATTCCTACAACATGGGCAGTGTGTTTCAGTCGTTACGTGAAGCAACACTTTATAAAGGTGTTGCGGTGATTATTCTGGATCGTCCCTGTGTGCTGGATCCGGTGAAACTGAAAGGCCCGGCATTCCAGGTTAAAGCTGAAAACTGTACTGGCTGCCAAGCCTGTATGAACTTGGGTTGTCCGGCGATTTCCTGGAGCGACGAATTGTTCGAGGGCCATCATAAAGTAAAAATAGACGAGGCGGCTTGTATTGGCTGTAGTCTGTGTGCTCAGGTGGGTTCGACCAACTGTATCCAACCAGCCGATTCAGGTCAGCTACAATGAGCGATTCCAGCCAAATTCAAACGGAAGCCTCGCAACCGCTCACTAACTTGCAGCCGGTGAAAGTGCCTATTAACGTGCTCGTGGTTGGTGTTGGTGGGCAAGGTGTCATTATGATATCCAAGGTGTTGGCAGCACTCTGTCAACAGCAGGGCTTTCAAGTGAAACAAAGTGAAGTACACGGCATGGCTAAACGGGGCGGTTCGGTCTTCAGCCATGTTCGTTATGGCGAGCAAGTTTATTCTCCCACCATTCCGGTAGGCCAGGCGGATGTGTTAGTGGCGTTGGAATGGGCTGAAGGTCTGCGCTGGTTGCCCTACCTAAAACCCGAAACGGGTATTTTTATTGCCGATACCCAACAGATTGTGCCACCCTTTGCTTGCCGTGATCGAAAACATGGTGCGCGCAGCGGCTACGCGAAAGAGTCCGTCGCAGATATCTCTGAATTGATCAGTAATTGCTTTGCCGCTGATGCCGGGCAGATGGCGGCCGAGCTGGGTAACGCCAAAGCGGCAAACACGCTTTTGCTCGGCATGCTCTCTACCGCCCTGGATTTTCCGGCGGATGACTGGAAACAGGTAATTGCGCAGTTTGTGCCACCAAAGACGGTTGATATCAATATGGAGGCCTTTACTCAAGGTCGAGGCTGGGTTGAACGTTATGATCCGGCGGTACTAAAAGGTGGTAAAGGTCATGGCAAAGGGCTGACAGAATCCCATGCTCCTCACGAAGTCCAGTTTGAGCTGCCGGTAATCACGGAGGCCTGGTGTAAGAGTTGTGATATCTGCGTCAAATTTTGCCCGGAACGTTGTCTTAGCCTGAATGAAAATCGTATTGCGGAACTAACCAAACCAGAACTCTGTACCCTCTGTCGAATTTGCGAACGGCTCTGTCCTGATTTTGCAATTTCGTTGAATTATAAAAACTAATTTTTATGGCGACCCCTATGTCCAAATTATCTGAACCTCGCCTGGTTAATATAGACGGTAATCACGCCTGCGCGATGGGTGCTATCGCGGCAGGCTGTCGTTTTTATGCCGGTTATCCGATAACACCTTCCTCGGAAATTGCCGAACGCATGTCTTTGGAATTACCCAAGATCGATGGCATATTTATCCAAATGGAAGACGAAATCGCCTCAATGGGGGCGATTCTTGGCGCCTCTATGGGTGGTTTGAAAGTGATGACTGCTACCAGCGGCCCAGGGTTTTCTTTGAAGCAAGAAAATTTGGGTTATGCAGCCGGAGCTGAAATTCCCTGCGTCATCGTCAATGTGATGCGTGGCGGGCCGAGCACCGGATTACCCACGCGCCCCGCGCAAGGCGATATTATGCAAGCGCGCTGGGGTACCCACGGCGACCACCCTATTATTGTTATCACACCAGCCTCGGTGCCGGAAATTTATGAGCAAACTATCCGTGCTTTCAATTTATCGGAAACCCTGCGTGTCCCAGTAATTTTGCTCTATGACGAAGCTATTGGTCACCTGAGAGAAACGGTTGAGCTGAAGGAAAGTGCAGAGATTGAGCTGCATAATCGTAAGTGGGCGGCTGAAATTTCGGCGGAGTTTCAACCCTATGCAGCAGGGGAGGACAAAATCCCTGAGATGGTGCGTCCTGGTGATGGATTTCGAACCCATACCACCGGTTTGACCCACGCCCCGGATGGATTTCCTACTCAGGATCCAACGCTCGTAAATGAATACATGCAGCGATTGTTGGGCAAGCTGCAACATCACAATGCGCTGGTAGAGAGTTTCGAAAGCATTAGTACAGAGGATGCGGAAATATTGGTGGTGTCCTATGGGATTACTTCACGTGCAGCGCGACGTGCGGTTAAGTTAGCGCGTAATGAAGGTATTAAAGCGGGTATGTTTCGACCCATCACAGTCTGGCCATTTCCAGCGGAACCTTTAAAGGCAATTGTAGGATCAGTTAAAAACCTATTAGTACCGGAAATGAACGCAGGACAGATAATCCAGGAGATTGAGCGTTATCGTCCCGCTCATTGCCGCGTTGAAGGGTTGAACCGGATTGACGGCGAAACCATTACGCCTGAGCAAATCCTAGATAGAATAAAGGAGCTAGCATCCAATGAGTGACGTTGATAGCCAATTCAACATACGCGACTATTTAAGAGAACACCTGTTTCCGCATTTTCTCTGCCCCGGTTGTGGGCATGGCATCGCGTTAAGGGCGCTACTTTGGGCGATTGATGAGCTCAAGATTCCGAAGGATAAATTGGCCTTTGTTTCTGGCATTGGCTGTTCAGGGCGTCTTGGGGCTTATATCGATGCGAATACTTTTCACGTTACCCACGGTCGGCCTTTAGCCTACGCGACTGGCTTGAAGTTGGCTCGTCCGGACTTGGAAGTTATCGTCATCACTGGCGATGGCGATTGTCTGGCGATCGGTGGCAATCATTTAATCCATGCCTGTCGACGTAACCTCAATATTACTTGCATGATGTTAAACAACGAAGTTTATGGCATGACTGGCGGCCAGGTTTCACCCACTACCAGTAATGATCGTTTTACCACCACCACGCCCAATGGTAATTACGAACCTACCTTTGATGCTTGCGCCTTAGCGCAAGCGGCAGGGGCCGGTTTTGTCGGACGTGAAATCACGTTGCAAACGCCAGCGCTAAAAAATGTACTTAAAGAAGGCTTGGTGCATTCCGGCTTTTCCTTTGTAGAGGTTATGTCAGACTGCACAGAAGTGTTTGGCCGTAAGAATGAATTAGGCGATTCGGCTGAAATGGTTTTGACGCAGAAATCATCAGTGCGACCAGATGTTTATGATAATCAAGTCGATCAGCCCTTTCGTCCGAATTTCCTGAAAACAGGGGTCATGGCCCGCAATAACCGGCCTGAATATGCGGCGGCTTATCGTCAGCATATATTAACAATGCGAGAAGGTAAAAATAATGGCTGAGCTAGAAATACGGCTAAGCGGTAGCGGGGGGCAGGGTATTTTGCTGATAGGTCGAATTCTTGGGGAGGCGTTGATACAGAAAAAGTTCAAGGTCGCTCAATCCCAAAGTTATGAACCAACTTCCCGTGGCGGATTAAGTCGATCCGACTTGGTCGCCAGCGATCATGATGTCGACTACCCCTTAGCAACCTCGCTGGATTATCTGGTGGTGTTGCATAAAATTGCAGTTGGCGCATCCGATCAGTTACTGAAATCTTCGAGTTTGATAATTGTCGACAGTCCGTTGAATGAACTTTATCGTCCAAGTAATGGCCAAAGCGTATTCTTGCCTATCAGTGAAACGGCAAAACGGTTAGGCAGTATTCGTTCCACCAATATGGTCGCGCTTGGCGCGCTGTTGGCATTGGCTGATATTTGCGATGAAGCTACGCTATTCGCTGCAATTAAACAGGTTGCACCGGCAAAGCTGGTGGAGTCTAGTCTTGAAGCGGTGAAAGAAGGCTATCGGATCGCACAAAATAGTCAAACTGCGGATCAAGCTGACTTTGACCTGGTAGAAACTAGTCGGGCAGAAAGAGTACCGCTGGTCTCGCTGTAATTGGCTGGTGCGATAGGGTTATAACAAATAAGAAATGCTGTCTAAAGCGAGCCGCTGCCCTTTAAGATAGTCCTCGATACAGGTCAGTACCAGAGGACTGCGTAAGTGGTTTTCAATAGCCTTTATTTCCTCATAGCTTAGCCATAACGTTCGAATGATACCCTCATCCAAATTCCGGGTGGTCTGTTGTTTAACGGTGCCATTAAAACAACATCGGAAATAGGTAATGCCATTGTGTGGAGAGAGGTATTGGTAAAAACCTGTAATGCTCTGTAGCTCGACATGCCATCCGGTTTCCTCAAGGGTCTCACGTAGTGCTGCTTGAATCAGGGTTTCATCTTTTTCGACATGGCCTGCTGGTTGGTTGACCACTTGCATACCATCCGATTTCTCTTCAATCATTAGAAACTTGCCATCACGCTCGATGATTGCCGCCACGACCAGATGTGGGTACCAAGGTGTTGGCATCGTTCCTATCTCATTCCTGTTGAGTCATTGATTGTCATTTCCCAGTATTCACCCGGTTGTATGTTTTCTAAAGTCCACTTGCCGATGGCGAATCGTACCAGTCTTAAGGTTGGGAATCCCACGGCAGCTGTCATACGGCGTACTTGTCGATTTCTACCTTCGCTGATTTTTAATTCAATCCAGGAGGTGGGAATATTGGCTCTGAATCGAACTGGCGGGTCGCGTGGCCAGAGACTGGGCTCGGTAATGCTGCTTACCTTGGCGGGTTTGGTTATACCGTCTTTGAGGTGGACACCTGTTCTCAAAGTGCTGAGTGCGTCGGCAGTAATTTCACCTTCTACTTGGGCCCAGTAGGTTTTTTCAAGTTTATGCTTGGGGTGGCTAATGCGATGCTGTAATGCGCCATCATCCGTTAGAATTAGGAGACCTTCGGAGTCGTTGTCGAGTCTGCCAGCTGGATAAACGCCGGGAATATCGATAAAAGATGAAAGTGTATGCTGACTGGAATCTCCCGTAAATTGAGATAGGACACGAAAAGGTTTATTAAATAGGATA
>Ga0070726_10003354_pt1 | contig 13505 bp, 19 predicted proteins | sample tdAd471_FD_67275 | JGI IMG/M metagenome (GOLD analysis project Ga0070726, IMG submission 67275) | Marine sediment microbial communities from the Atlantic coast under amendment with organic carbon and nitrate - tdAd47.1 | ecosystem: Environmental > Aquatic > Marine > Coastal > Sediment | place...
GAGCGGGAAGCCAGGGATCTGGACTATGAGGCCGAAGGCATGCCGCGTGCAGTGGAAAGCCTTGAGATCCTGCAGGAGGATCTGGACCGGTTCCTGCAGATGACGGCCTACAATAATGCGGGGCAGCCAACCAGCCTGACGCGCGGTGAAGTGATCAAGTGGAACACGGATCAATACTGCCTCCCGGGCGGCGAGTATGCCAGCTATGTCGAGCGCTATTGTCCGGACGTTGTGGATTTGCACCGCAAGGTGCGGCTGAAACAGGATTGGGCCAACAAGAAAGCCGAAGCCCAGGGCAAGCTGGATGAGGCCGCCCGCCTGCGCGCCGAACGGCCGGAAGCGAGCAGCGGCATGGCGCTGGGCAAGGCGTTCGAAGCCAAGGGCGAGATCTGGACCTATCTGCCGCCGGTTCTTCTAATGGCTGTGGTTCTGGTGGTGATGGTTTTTTCCGCCTTCGTCGCCAAACGCAACCTGGATGGAGAGTAGGTCATGGTTACCCAAACCGTCTGGGTCGTGATTATCCTGCTGGCGACCTGGTATTGCTATGAGGGCGCGCGGTTCGACCGCACGCCTTTGCGCCTGCTGGCCTTCCTGGCGATCATTGTGGGTGTCGGTCACGGCCTGAACGAGCTGCACAAGCTGGCGCTGGTCCTGCAGGGGCGCGAATTCCGGTTTGTTTTTCCGATTGAACTGATCCTGCCTTTCGCCCTTGTCGGGGGCAAATACTTCCACAGGCAGAGGCTGGTGCGAGTGCCTGTTGATGGATGATCAGACGCCGGACTTCAGCGGGCCGAACGAGCGCGCCCTGGATCTGCTGCAGCCTGCGCTGACGGGCGATATCGTCCAGTTTGGCGAGCAGCTGCGCGACGCAACACAATTCGAAGCGCCGAACGCCATCGTCTGGATCCTGGCGATTTCGGTTTTGCTGTCTGCCATTTCCAATTTTGTACGCCGAACGGGCGATGCCGCCCGGCCGGTGATTGAAGTTGTTGCCGAGAAGATGCGCGGAAAGGATGGAGCCGATGGCTGAGATTAACCCGACGACGTTTCGTCTGATTGGATCGCAAGCGGAGGTGAGCGGCAAGCGCGTGCCCAATGTGAGCGTCAGCGTGTCTGCGGCCGTGATTGCGGGGCTGGTTCTGGCCGGTGCGCTGGACGCGCAGGTGGCGGCGGCAGACACTGGCCTGGATACGGGCAAGATCTGGGTTGATACAAGTTCGGGACCAGCCGTCCTGAAGGGCTGGGACGGCGCGAGTTGGTCAACGCTTCCGGACGGGAAGGTGCTGGGCGATGTTGTTCGGCCCGTATCCGATTATGCGGACCTTAAGGCGCTGTGGCCCTGGCAGCTCTACGGGCAGGTCAGTGTCGGGGGCGAGCGTGGCGGCCGGTTTGAGATCATTGAAGACACAGCGCCCAATGTCACGGCTCAGCTGGCGGCGGATCCGCGCGAAGGTGTGCATGTCGCGCTCGATCATGGCGGCGGCGTGAAATATGCCAAGCGTATCATGGATGGCAGCCGGCTGCTGAATGCGCTGTGGTTCGGGTGCCAGGCGGATGGCTCTGCGCCTGGCGCGTTCGACAATGCGCCGGTGATCCAGGACATTATTGCCTATATCGGTGCCTACTCTGTCGATGGTGGATCGATCCTGTTTCCGGCCGCTGACAAGACGTACCAGGTCAGCACCGAAGTGACCCTCAATGTGCGCGGCCTCTGGATCATGGGCGAGGGGCTGACGTCAGATGGCGGGATCAACTCGTCAGGCAAGACGATCTTTGAAGGCACGGGGCTGACCAAGCCGATATTCCGGGGGAAGGTGGACCGGTTGCGCCTGTGTGAATTCGGTGTTGTGCCCAGCGCCGAACGGGCGGCGGCGGCGCGCATTACCGCCGACAATTACGGCTCGATGGGGCTGACGCGGGATGACCAGAATTTCGGGATCTGGTTCGAGCCCGACGATGTGTCGGGATCTGCCGAGATCGGCAATTTTCATATCGATAATGTCTGGGTGAGAGGCCAGCCAAATTCAAACTGGGTGGTCTGCGGCAAGACGTATCTCTCGGCGATCCGTCACAGCGGGTCTCAATTCTCCGGTGATCATGGCTGGTGTTTCGACAAGGGCACATATACCGGGCGGACCTATATCGAGAGCACCGGCATTGTCGATTTCTATGGTTGCGAATCCTACCAGAACAAAGGGCATGGTCTGGCCTGCGGGCACAAGGATGACGAGAGCGGGCCGTCCACCTTCCGGCTGACCGTGACGAACTTCGACTCCTACACCAATGGCCAGGATCCGGCGCGGCTTTACCAGCCTTACGACACCTATTTCATCTCTGACAATTCCAAGATCGAATACTCGGCCTTCAACGGAAACAATATTCGCGGCGGCATCTATGTTGCCGGCCTCGGCATCGAGCTGATCAACAACCGCTATCTCGACATGGCGGCTTCGCTGTCGCCGGTCATGGCGGACGGGACACATTGCATTGGCGCGCCGCGCACGACCTTTGGCGTGAAGGTCTGGGGCGGCTACGTCACCAGCGCGGGCACCTGCACCTATTTCGTTAACACGCAGAACGCGCCGAAGAATCTGCAGGTTGAAGTTGATACACTGACGGGCGCCTTTGGCAGCGCCTCAACGACTGATGCGATGATCCTGCGCAAGCAGAATGCGCTGACCTGGCGTCTCGATCTGACCCATTTCGGTGATGTAACGCGAACTGGGAACACGACACAGACGGGCGGTTTTACCATTGCCGAAGGCGTGATGACGCTGAACCGCACCAACAATGTGCCGCTGATCGTGAACAGAAACGGCACCAGCGGTGATCAGCTGCTGTGGCGAAAGGACGGTGTCACAGTTGGATCTGTTTCCGAAAGCGGCGGCAATGTCGCTTATGGCACGTTCACGGGCATTCACTGGACGCAGTTGCTGGGCCATGAGGCGATACCGGACATCAAGCCCGGCACGATCATCTCGACCATCAATGCCATGTGCGCCTGGAAATGGGCAATCGCGCGGACCTGCGTGCAGCCGGCGAAAGTGCTGGCTGTCCCAGGAGGTAGCGAGCCCGGTGCCGAGGCAGCGCAGCAGCAGGAGCATGACCTCGACCAGCTGGACGAGATCGAAGAGGGTACAGTGTTTGTGAGTGAGGGAGAGTTCTGGCGCGTCACCCATGTGATCGAGCCTGCGAAACTGGAAGACCATATGAGCTGGTATTCAGGCGAACTGGGTGACGGCGAAATCTGGATCGATGATGACGGCCGGGAACATCTGATCATGGAGGAGGAAAACCGGACGCTCGCCATGTCGGAGATCAGTTCGAAGCCGGGCGACAAAGCCGTCTATGGCGTGTTCTTCGGCCATTCGAATGACAATGGCGAGCCCGATTTCAACGTGGCGTCGCTTGGTGAGTATTTCATACGGATCGCGCCCGGCGAAACGGTAGAGCCGGGCGACCTGATCGACAGCAATGGTGATGGCTGCGGACGTGTTCAGGCTGACGATATTATGAGATCCAGCACGGTTGCAAAAGTGACCGCTGCCATCCCGGTTGAGACCTATGAGGATGGCAGCTATCTGGTGCCGTGCACCTTGCATTGCGGCTAGATAAAGCGCGCCATTTCTTCCTGCAGGCTGACCGGCGTGCCCCGGTCTCCGATGAAGTAGGCATTGTTTGTTGTCGTCTTCGGCCCGGCCTTGTTGACCTGCGGGTGATCTATCGCGCGCGGGTTCTTCAGTCCGGCCCAGGCCATCATCTTAAGAAATAGCGGCCGCGTGGGGTGCCAGCCAATCAGCGGCTGGCCGTTCATGAATTGCGGCGTCAGGTCTGATCTGTTCTGCAAGACGTCCTGATCCCCTTGGATGCACTGCGTGGACACGGCGAAGTGATCCGCATCGAATCCGGCGATAAAATCCAGGACGAGCTGGGGATAGCGAAAATGGTAGGCCAGGCCGAGGAACAGCAAGACATCGAGCTTGCCGGTTTTTTCTGGGTCGAGGTCAAACAGCGCGTGCGGCTGTATGATCAGCCGATCATGAGGGATCTCAAGCAGGTCGCGCAGCCATTCGATTTTCTGCCGGTAGGGCTCATAGGGTTCTGACGCGATAACGGTTGCGCCGCGCCGGACCAGTTCTACCGAGAGGCCGCCGCAATTGGCCCCGATATCGAGCACGCGCTTGCCTTGCCAAAAGCCCGGCTCAAAGCCTGCATCCAGAACCTTGGCGATGTCCCAGCTGTGCCAGATCCCTGGAGTAAAGGCTTTCGGGCCGAGGTGGCAGCGTTGTTGCCAGGGGCCCAGTTTTATAGCTGCCTCTGCGGCGGTGATGGCCGCGTCATCTGCGAGAGCAAATTGCATGATATGTAGTCCTTCCCGTTTCTACATTAGGTTAAGCGACTCCCGACCGAAAAGGGAAGTCATCGTTTTTAATCTCGTGCCTGATCGTGTGGGACAATGCAGGAAAAATGCCTAAAAAATGGGGCATTAACCATGATAATGCTTTGTTTTTATTGGGGTCGTGTCTGACTTTTAATCAGTAGGTCACAGGTTCGAACCCTGTAGGGCACACCATTCATTCTGTTGTCTCCATTACAGTTTGGGGTGTTCACTTTTGTTCCGTGGGACTGTGAACGGAAAGTCCCAAAGTCCCATATGGGACTTTTTGTTGCCGAGACGTTCTGAAGGATGGTGGGATCACACGCAAAAGGCCTTCGAGCAGGCCGTCCGAATAGGCCTGCTGAATGGCGGATTGCTGTCCTGCGAGGATGGTTGGGTCAAGCGTCAGGACCAGTTCAGCATTATGCGTGAACAGGATGATGGCTGGCGGGGCTTTGGACGCCTTGTGAGCTAAGAGGCCGCTTTCAAGTTGCACCCAGTGAAAAGGGTCTTGAAGCGTCGCCGGGATGCCGGGATCCAAGTCCACTTCCTTTAGGCGCTTCTTGATCGGAATGCGAATCACGCGCTGTTCTTTCAGATAGCGTACCCAGCTGGCTTGCAGCGTGATCACGGTAATGGGTTCGAGTGTTTCAATATCGTAGACAACGCAGCGCATTGTGGTGTCCTCTCTTTTTGGTGCCTCATAGCGATAGAAATTCCAGTCTTCCAGCAGGTCGCTGGATGACGGCAGCTCAACCCCTTCCAACGCCGCCCTCTTAAAGCGCTCATAGACCCAGCCGGTCTCGCCGCCGGGCAGGGTTTCGGTTATGGTGACGGGCTTTCTCCTGGTCATTGTCTTTGCTTTCCTGGTTTGTCCGATTGGCACGGGACTTGTTATGCTGGGCAGTTTTAGCTCGCTTCCCGTGCCAATGCTGGCCCCTCACACCCTATAATGAGGGGCTGGATTTCAGTGATCTGCAGGCGTGTTGGTCCTTGGTTGCTGCTGTGGTTTTGAGACTGCGGATGTCATTGACGATGGTCTTCAGGCAAAGCGTTTCGGCATTTGCGCCGTGAGCCTCCAGTATACGGGCTGCGGTTTCCAGGCCTTTGTTGTGGCCATGGTCATGCGCCTTCATCAGTTTTTCGGCAATGGCTGTGAATATTCTGGGCGTCATACCGCCAGTCCCTTTCCGCTGGTGTGGGTGTCGAGCAGGGTGCCGGTCTGGTCGGCGACTTCGCCTGTCAGGTCGAGATAGGCCTGCGCCAGATCGAGCAGGGCCTTGACGTCCTTGTGGTTTGACCAGGACGCGACCTGCAGCACGTCGCAGCCGGCGCGCAGCAGGCGCGTGATGCCGGTGTCGCGGCAGTCCTCGAACGTGAAGGTCTTTACCTTGCGGCCCCAATCATCCACGCCTGTGCCCACAAGGGACGGCGCGAAGCGGGCAGCCAGGGCGCGGGCCTGGCGGAAATGATTGCCATGGTCCTTCTGATTGTAGGGCGCGTCCCGGTCCGGATGCAGGATCAGGTGCCGGCACTGCGCGCCGCGCTTCAGGCGGCGGGCCTTCATGGCGGCAAGGCGCCGGCGCAGGATCTCTCCCGTGATCGGGATGTCCATGTCCTGGTCATTCTTCGACGTGGTGAAGCGGAAGCGGCCGGACCGGATGGTGTTGTCATCAAAGGCCAGCACATCGCGGGCGCGCTGCACGGTCCAGATGGCCAGCACGATGCTGTCCCCCAGTTCCGGCCGGGCGGGCGGAATGTCCCTGTGATCTGCCGGCAGCTGCAGCTCTGCGGCGAGGCCTGCCGGATCGTCGCAGGCGCGCAGCAGCCAGGCCAGTTCGGTGTCGGTGCCGATGCGCAGTTTCAGCTTTGGCTTTTCGGTGTCGATCTCCGACCAGATCAGCTCCTGCAGGCGGTGCGATTTGCGGCCCCAGTTCCAGGCGCGGCGCAGCAACTGGTAGGCCCCATAGGCCATGCGGTGGCCGCGCGCATCTTTCTGGGCCCAGAACCATTCCTCGATCAGATCCTCGTCCATGCTTGCGCAGGGCTCGTCCCGGAAGATCTCGTCCACCGGGGCGCGCCAGGATTTGTAGGAGGCGATCGTGGCCGGCTTGCGCCGGAAGAGGCGGGGATTGCGGTCCGGCCGGAAAAAATCGTCCAGCAGATCCCCGACCGTGAAAGCGCGCCGCGCGGCCGGTCGTGGCTTTGGGGCAGGTGCCGGGGAATTTCCTGCGTGTGCGTCCCCAGGCGCGTCCAGGAGCGCGGTGAGCTGCTCGGCGGCCATGATGGCCGCCTTCAGTTTCAACGGCTCCTGGCGGCCCTCGTGGAGAAGCGGTGTCCCGTCATCGGCAAGCGGCAGGGCGCAGCCTTCCGGCAGGCCCATCTCTGTCAGGTAAGCAGGTTTCAGCGGACGGCCGTCCGCAAACAGGTCAAACGGCCGTATGCCACGTGCGCGCAGGCGCGGCGCATGGCCCCAGCGAAAGAGCAGCTGGCCGTCCGCACGCACGCGGGCCTGCAGGTAGAGGCCGCGAGGGATCTTCACTTTAGCCATGGGCGGCTCCCTGTGTCCTGGCCCGAAGCGCGGCAAGTTTTTCGCGTGCGGTGCCGGGGGCATGATCCGGGCCGATATCGTTGGCCGGTGGCGGGGTGGTCTCCTGCCCGGCCATGCGGGCGGCTTCCCAGCGCTCGATCTGGCTGGCGCGCCAGCGGCGCGGGAGGATCTGCGGCGGAAAGCCGTGGTCCTCGCGCCATTTCTTGTGTGCGTAAAAGGCTTTCATGCTTGGATAACCAAGCCTGCGTGCAACCTGACGTGCGGTTACATAGGTGTCCGGCTGTGCTGGCCAGGCGCTTGCGTCGTGCGCGTTGTTTGCGTGAAAAACGTGCATACGGCATAAAATGCACGTGCGCGGGAAATGTCAACAGAAGATAAACGCCGTGAAGTGGCGGCCCGGTCACGTCCTTGACCGATGCCGCAGGGCGGTAGTGACCACGCCCAGAATGGTGGCGGTCTGGGGGTCTATGAGCATCGGGCGGCTGCAGCGCACATCCGTGGAATGGGCTGTCAGCCACGGGGCGTCCCAGATGCGGACCATGACGCCTTCCCTTTGTGAAAGGGTGCCCCTGGGTTGCAGGGCCACAACATCACCGGGTTGCGGCGCGCGTGACGGGTCCACCAGAATGACGTCGCCGGGCAGATAGCCGGCAAGGTCCAGCGTGCGATCCCTGACCAGATAGGCGTCCAGCTGGGCGCTGTCTCCCTGGTGGGCGCGTTCGATGGCAGAGGCGATTTCGTCCATTTCAGCCTGCGGGTTCAGCAGCCCGGCCGGGCGCTCCTGCAGTCTGCGCGGACCGCTTGCGCCTGTCTGCGTGCCGCCGGCGGCGGCCGGGCGGGAGCTGTTGAAGGCCCGCTCGATCTTGGAGATCGATGTATCGCTTAAATTGTGCCCTGGGCCGTCCGGATCCATGAAACGGGTCAGCGTACTGCCGTGAATGCCGGCCGCGCGCGCGATGCCATGCAGGCTGGTGCCATGCCGAAAGGCGATTTCACGCAGCCAGTCGCGCAGGGCTTCGGTTCGGGACATGTCGGTAGCCATCATGTCCAGCATCTTGCGCGCACTCCTTCGGGAAAAAAACTTGAAAGACACCACTTGACGTGAACCGCGAATACGCACGTTTTTCACTAATGAGTGATGAAACGCAAGTGCGTCAGGTGAAAGCCGTGACAGGAATTCTGGCAAATGCCCTTGATTTGGTCGGGTCTGACCATGGCGTGTCGCGCGCGGCGTGCTGCCGGGCGGCAAATGTCGACCCGTCAACCATGTGGCGGGCCGTTCATGGCCGCAGCCGGATCCGTGTCTCCACGCTTGCAGATTATGGAGGGGCCATGCTGGGCCTGATGTCAGACAAGGGGCCGCCGCCGGATCTGGCGACGCCCTATGGCCTTCAATTGTTTCGCGACGTGTTTGCCTGGATCGCAGAGGCCGATCCGGACCCGGCTGTGGGCGACCGGCTGGCCAGAGGGCTGGCCGTTCTGGCCGCCCAGCCTGAATTCCAGGCGCGCTATGGCGCGCTGGGGGCGGGCTTCCGGGATCTGGTCTGCCTTCGGGCAGGCGGGGAGACGCTTTCGCCGGCGCAACAGGCCGCGCTGGCCGCGCTTGGCCTGGTCCTGATGGAAGATCTGGGAGGCGCGTCATGGGGGCGGCGGTGATGGCGGCAAACGACCGGAGCGAATCCTTTGCCCGGATCGTGCAGGCCCTGGCGGGCGTGCGCCGGGAGATCGAAGCGACCCAGGCGCGGGCGCTGAGCTGGGGGCTTGCCTGTCTGGTGGCGTACAAATTCGGCGGAGATCCGACGCTGGCCCTGTCCGGGGCGCGGGACCAGTCCTCGGTGCTGGTCCGGGATATCAGCGTTTATCTGGCACATGTGAATTTCAAGCTGAGCCATGAGGCGGCCGGGCGGCCGTTCAATCTTTCGCGGCCGGCGGCCACGCGGGCGGTGCAGCGCATCGAGGATGCGCGCGACGACGCGGCCTTCAACTGGAAACTCGAACAACTGGAACTGATCCTTGGAGAGGAGGGGGCATCATGAGTACGGAGCATGTGAAGGAAGTTGGCGTGGCAGCGATCGCGAATGCGCGGGGCGGGCGGCGCGGGGTTCCGCCTATCGCAAATATTGTCGAGGTCCTGCCTGCCCGTATTCTGGCTGAGGTCTCTGAAGACATGGACGCCGTGATGACCGCCCTGGCCGCGGCCGGCTACGTGATCCTTGCCCGCTGCGAGGTCGATAATCCGGAGGCCTCCAGGATATGAGCGGGCCGGTTCTCTATTATGCGATCATATCTCCGGTGCGCTGGCAGGCGGAGCTGCTGGCCGTGACGGCGGAAGCCGGCGACCGGATCTGGGGGCACAATGGCGAGCGCGCGCGTAGCGATGTCGTCAGTAAACGCAATATCCTTGCCCGGCATGACACTTACGCCACGGCGGCCGCGGCGCTAAGCGCCACACGGCGCGTGATGGCGGCCGAGAAGGCGAATGCCATGCAGGCCTGGCGCGCCTACCGCAATGCCGTGCGGGCGGGCGAGCGCGCGATCGCGGCGGCGGCCGAGGCAAGGGCCATCAGGAGGGCAGGCTGATGGGAGAGGCAAACCAACAGAAAGAACGGCGTGATCGCACTCGCCGGATTGCCGAGGAGTTGATCCGGGAAGTCGATATAGGGATGACGGTAAAGTTCCCCGAAGACGGCATGCGGAAATCCTATGTCTTCTACAATTCGCTGCTGGTGGTTCTGGAGGGAATGTCCCTGCATACCGGTGGAATGCGCTCCAAGGAAATGGCGGTGGCCGTTGGCTATCTGATGACGGACGTTTTTAGCGGGATCGCTCAGGCGACCAGTCTGGAATATGCGGAAAATCTACGGAAGGGAGTGCTTGAGCATCTGGCGCGGCAGGACCTGACAGGAAACTCGAACATTGCCGGGTTTTCCAAGGACGCCGTAGCTGAGCACTTCAAGCCAAAGAAGGACGCAGGCTGATGGCGCGTAATCCCAAGGATCATCGCGAACTGAAGGACAGCGACTATGCCGTGCTCGGCAAGAAGGTCGCGGCGGCCTATGGATCTGCGCTGAAGCCGAAACCTGTGTTCCGGAGGAAGGGGCGATGACGTATTATATTGGTTTGCCCTACCGTGCCTTGTCTGTGAGACAGCCTTGGGCTTGGGCGATTATCCATGGGGGCAAGGATATCGAAAACCGTGGCCGGGCGCCGGAGGGCGCAAAGCACCTGATTGGCAAGCGCTTTATGATCCATGCTTCCGGGGGGATGCTGCGCAAGGAATATAATGCAGCCGCAGAGTTCATGGCGTCGATAAACGTTAAGTGTCCGAGGCCTGAAGACTTGGTGCGTGGTGCCCTGGTCGGTCATGTTGCCCTTCAGGGTATCGTTAGCGAGAGTGAAAGTGACTGGTTCTTTGGTCCGCGTGGGCTTGTGTTAACTGATCCACGTGAAATTGATCCGGTTCCAGTCGTGGGTTGTCTCGGTTTTTACGATTGGCGTGCACGGATAGGTGGCGAAAAGCGGTCTCCTGATCGCTGGATGCTGCACTGGCCGCATAAGGCTGGGCGCCGGGCTAAAGTTCTGGTGGAGCCTGAGCAGGAGCGCCTGCTATGAGCGTTGCGCTGATCAAGTCGGCTGCCCTGGCACGGATCCGGGATCTGGTCCTGGTGCCGGCACTGGGGCTGGACGATGGCCGGGCGGACGGCATCCACTGGAAATGCCGCAATCCTCAGCGGGCGGATCGTGAGATTGGCAGCTTTGTGGTCGATATAGGCGGCAAGGCGGTGGGCCGGTTCAAGGATTTCGCCAGCGATGATGGCGGCGATGTGATCGATCTGGTCTCCTATTGTCTGGAAGGGCCGGGGCGTTACAAGACCCGTGAGGCGCGCGGCGCGGCGATTGCCTGGCTGGCAGACTGGACCGGCATGGGCGAGGCGCGCCCTGGCGGCGCAGGCCTCAGTGACGCAGAAAAGGCGCGCCGTGAAGCCGAGATTGCGGCTCAGCGTGCGGCGCGGGAAGAGGCAGAATTCCGCGAGCGCGACGACAAGGCACGCCGGGCGCATAGCTGGTGGCTGAGGCATGGCATCGCCATCAAGGGCACGCCGATTGAAACCTATATCGAAAAAGCGCGCGGGGTTCCGCTAAGTGCCGTCCCCCTGACAGGAGCCATCCGCGCGCTTAGGCCCAGCGGGGAAAATCCCCGCTGGGCCATGTTTTCCGCCATGGCGCGTGACAGCAAAATCCGCGCCGTCCATTTGACCTATCTGACCCCGGATGGCCGCAAGGCGGGCGTCGACCCGGCCAAGAAAATGTGGGGCGATGTGCGCGGCTCTGTCGTGCGGATCTCCAAGGGCAAGCTGAACGTGTCTCCGGAGCGGGCCGCGAAGACGGGCAAGACCGCAACCGTGGCGCTGTGCGAAGGCATCGAGGACGGTTTGACGATGGCCTTTCTGTATCCGGACTGGATGGTCTGGGCGGCTGGCAGCGTTTCAAACATGGCGGCCGTGGCAGAGGCGGGCTGGCCGCCCTGCGCGGACGATATGGTTCTGGTGGCCGACAATGACGCTGAAGGCAGTGCCGGCGAGAAATCTTTTGAACGGGCGGTCAATGCCTTCCTCAATGTCAGTGAAGGCCGCTGTGTCCGTACCCTGAAACCGTCCGATGTGAAGGACATCAATGATGCCTGGAGGGCAAGTGCATGAGCAAGAAAGAACAAGCGGCTGTGGACGTGCCCGGCTGGGCGGCGCAGCAGGATTGGGTGATGCGCATTCCCGTGATGCAGCAATCGGTGCTGTTCTCTGCGGTGCGCGGGCCGGACAATGTGGCCAAGACGCATCCGGTGAAAGTGCTGATGCGCTGGTATCGTCGCTGCGTGCTGGTGTCGGCCTTTGACCGCCGCGCGCTGCTGGATCCGTTCGAGATTGGCGGGGGCAGTTTTACAGGGCCTTTCACGGATGATCTGGCTGTCGAAATTCTGGGCGAGAAGCCGCGTGGGTCACAGGGCCAGCGCAAGGCCCTGGACGCGATGCGGGCGGTGTATCTGGGGCATGTCGATGAGCTGCCGCATCATTTTCAGCTTCACTTCATGCATGCGGCGCAGATTGTCGGTGTGCATCACAGCGAGCCCTGGATCCGCGAATGGTGGAAGGATTTCTACCTGATGATTGTGGATGACGCGCACCTGCAGCCGGAAAGCGATGACGACATGAACCGCCGGCTTTCCGACAATGAACCGGACTGGGCCGCCCGTGAAACAACGGCGGCGAGATAGGAGGGCGAGATGGCGGCTGTGTATCGACTTGCATCGGGCCCGGATGATGGCTGGGATAGCGATCCGCGTACGGAGGCGCTGCGCGAGCGGATCGAGGATCTGGAATACGAGCTTGCCGATGCGCGGGGCGAAACGGTTGAGGGGGATCTCTATCCAAGTCCATGGGGAACTAGGTTCACCCCAGGTATGCGAAAAGTCATCAATATTCTGGCGAGTGCCGCCCCGAAGCGTCTGATGTGGTGGGATATCCAGTCGCGATTGTATGGGGATGAGGAGCGGGTCAGCAAAATTGCAGATAATTATATCTGCAGGGCGCGGCCTCTGCTTGGGCTTTTGGGGTTGCGGATTGAAACGGACTGGGGCGTCGGGCGCTACATGACCCGGGAGGATGCCGAAAAATGGCGTCGCTGGTGCCGGATGACGCACCAGGGCGAGCCGCCCGCAGCCGATTACCCTCTAAAGCTAAAGTTCGGCTGGCTCGGCGAAACGTATGGGCCGTATTATGGCTGAGGATAATGTCACCGATCTGGAGGCGCGCCGTCTGAAGACGCGCGCAAAGCTGGGCGAGCCGAAGGACACGACGGCGCAGATTGCCCAGCAGATCCGCAATTATCGCGCCGGCAAGCAATTGTTCGGCCTGCCGCCGCAAAGGGGCAATCCGCCTACGGATCCTGCCACGGGCCTGCCGAAGAATTGCCCGGTCAAACCGCTCGGCCGGGAAGGGGATGTATTCTATTTCCTGAATGCGGCGGGCGGCCTGGGCGAGCTGACGCCATCGGCCAGCGGGAAGGGCCATATCGATGCGCTGTTTTCCGGCGCGTGGCCCTATCTGCTGTGGGCCTGGGGGCGGGTAAAGTGGCTGAAGGGCGGCGTTCCCCTGGATCAGGAGAATTATGACGCGGAGAAAGTCCGTGCAGCGCTGTTTGATGCGGCGACGGCCAAAGGGGCCTGGAATGATGTGGACATGGTGCGCGGCCGTGGGGCCTGGATTGGCGCGAAGGGCGAGCTGATCCTGCACCTGGGCGACCATCTTCTGATCGATGGCAAGGAACGGGTCGAATGCGGCGAGCGCGACGGGTTCCTCTATCCCGGCCGTCCGCCGGTGCCGGGACCGGCAGTAGAGCCGTGCCTGGAAGGGCCGGAGAACGGCGCAGAGAAATTGCTGACCCTGTTCCGCAGCTGGCATTGGGGCCGTCCGGAGATTGACCCGCTGCTGCTGCTGGGATGGGTGGCGCTGGCCATGGTGGGCGGGGCTATCAACTGGCGCTCCACCATCTTTGTGACGGGCGATGCCTCGACCGGGAAAT
>Ga0070726_10003360_pt1 | contig 13483 bp, 10 predicted proteins | sample tdAd471_FD_67275 | JGI IMG/M metagenome (GOLD analysis project Ga0070726, IMG submission 67275) | Marine sediment microbial communities from the Atlantic coast under amendment with organic carbon and nitrate - tdAd47.1 | ecosystem: Environmental > Aquatic > Marine > Coastal > Sediment | place...
CAGATTGAGACCACGCCCCATATTGCCAGCGGGCAGACGATTTACGTCGGCGGACTGCGTAAGAACAACGATACGGTCAGCATCCGTAAGGTTCCCGTTCTGGGTGATGTGCCCGTCATGAACTTTCTGTTCCGTTCCAACCAGCGGAGTGAGACGGTTAACGAGTTGCTCATATTCCTGACCTGCACGGTGATGGATGAAGAAGCACCTCTTACGACCTACCAGGAAGAGCGGGTCCAGCAGGTCCGTGATGCGCGTATCGAAGTGAGTGCAGAAACGGCGCTGATTCACGATGCCGTCTATCCTGGTGAGATGCGCGACCCCGCCTGGAAATGGCGCAAGCACAGTAAGTAAGCGTTATACTGTTTGAAATTACAGGCCGCCCAACGTTGGGCGGCCTTTTTTACATTACCTGGGAGTACCTATTGTGCGTGAATTCATCGGACTATCGGAGTGGGAGACACCCGAAGGGGTATCGGCTGTTCAGGTGCACTCTTCGGCCTACTATGCCCTTCAAGAACCGGATGGCGGCATCAATCAGGAAACCCAGTTGCTTTGCGTCCTCCACGGGTGGGGGCAAAATAGCCGCTCCTTTCTTCGTCGTTTCACCCCCCTGAAAGCCCACAACGTATTAGTGGTAGCTCCCCAGGGACCACACCAGATGTATCTCGATATGGAAACCCGCAAAGTCGGTTTCTCCTGGCTCACTACCTATGACCGGAATCGGGCTGTTGCCGATTTATTCGAACTTATTGACAGCGTGCTGGCCAAAGTACGGGTAGATGGGGGTATCACCGCCGCGCCCTACCTGCTTGGCTTCAGTCAGGGGGTGTCCATTGCCTACCGCTACCATTTGCTCGGTGGGCGTCCCGCCGCAGGCATAATCGCATGCGGGGGCGATCTGCCGTCCGATGTGCGGACTGCTGTGGGGGAGGCCCCGTCTCTCCCAACCTTGCTCATTCATGGAAAGCGTGACGGCATCGTCCCGCTCGCGAAAGGAGAGGAGGCAGCGTCGATACTCCGGGACGCGGGTCACCAACCCGAGTGTTACTATTTCGATGGGGAGCACGTGATTCCGCCTGAGGCCGTCGAGAAAATCGCCGCCTGGATCACGAAGAATCGGGACGCTTAGCCGGGGCGTTCATCTGCCGCCCTCCCAGGTGGTCCCGGAGAAATCAGGTGCCACCTTTTGCATCTGTATCGTCAAACGGTGTATGTTACCGCGTTTATCCTTCCTCCCCAATCGTTGAGAGTTGTCTATTATGTCCCATGCCCCCAAGGCGGTCCTGAGTGTTCAGGAAGTAACCCACAGTTTCGGTTCCCAACCGGTCTTGAACGATATGTCAGTCACGGTCCACGAAGGCGATCGGGTCGGACTAATTGGCCGAAACGGCTGTGGAAAGTCGACGCTCCTCAAAATTATGGCGGGCCTGATTGTGCCCGATGAGGGTGAAGTTATTGTGCGGCAGGGGGTTACGGTGGCCCTTCTGCAGCAGCAATGCCCCCTGCCAGAGACGTGGACGGTGCGTGAGGCGCTGGATTCGGCCGTGGCGGACCGCCAGGCGCGGGTGGATGAATATCATCGCCAGCTCGAAGCACTTGCGGGGCTACCGGAGGGAAGTCCGGAACATGAGGAGTTGGCCCACAGCACCCACGAGCTACAGCATAGCATCGATCTGGCCAACGATTGGGGGCTCGATCTGGAGATTAACCGGATCCGAATGGCCCTGGGTTTGGTGGATGAAAGCCGTGCGCTCAGTTCGCTGTCCGGTGGTGAATTGCGCCGGGTGGATTTGGCGCACAAGCTACTTCATCGGCCCGATGTACTGATTCTTGACGAACCTACCAACCATATCGACACCCAGAGTGTGGAATGGATTGAGCGCTTTCTGGAGCAATACGAAGGAAGTTGCATACTGGTTACCCACGACCGCTACTTCCTGGATCGGATTGTAAATCGTATCGTGGAAATTGAGTTCAACCGGCTCTATTCCTTTCCGGGTACCTACGCGAAGTTTCTCGAATACAAGTGTCAGGTGGAGCTCAGTGAGGGGCGTACGGAATCCAATCGCCAGGCCCTCATTCGTCGTGAACTGGCATGGTACAAGCGTGGCGCCAAGGCGCGCAGTACGAAACAGAAGGCCCGCATCGACCGCTTGATGGACGTACAGGAACAGGGACCGCCTCAAAAGCATCGGGAATTTGTGTTTGAGATTCCCGAACCGGAGCGCCTCGGAAAGACCATCCTGGAGGCCCGGGATATAACTTACGCCATCGAAGGGCGCACCCTGATTCGCAATTTCACCCTTACCATGCAGGCCGATATGCGGGTTGGAATCGTGGGGCCCAATGGTGCGGGCAAGACGACGCTCTTGAAGGTGCTCATGGGTAAGGCGCGGCCCAAGAAGGGCAAAGTCATTATCGGGGAGAACACGCGCTTCCTCTATGTCGACCAGAATCATGAGGACGTTGACCGCTCCATGAGCATCATCGATCACGTGGCCGATGGCGCCCGTTATTGGGAAGTGAACAAGCGGCGGGTATACATCCCGGCCTACCTGGGCAATTTTCTTTTCGATGCCAATGCCCTTGAGATGCCTATTGGTCGATTGTCAGGCGGTGAGTTTAACCGTCTTGATATGGTGAAGAAACTGCTCCACGGGGGTAATTTTCTTATCCTTGACGAGCCCACCAATGATTTGGACCTTTACACCCTGCGGGTGCTCGAAGAAACTATTGATAGTTTTTCCGGGTGCGCTATGATCGTGAGTCACGACCGGTATTTTCTCAATCGGGTCTGCACCCACATGCTGGTCTTTGAACCCGAAGGGGAGGTGGTGGTTATCGCAGGTAATTACGATGACTATGTGCTCTACCGCGAGCGTAGAGCCGCCGATGAGAAGGCTGCCGCGAAAGCCAAAGCCAAGGTCGCCTCAAATTCAGCGACGGGTTCCCGGAAGGCTTCTCCTGCGCGTCTCAGCTACAAAGAAAAGCAGGAGTTGGAAGGAATGGAGGGGGCCATCGCGGAGGCAGAGGCTACCGTGGCCGCCCTGGAAGCATCCATCCAGGCCCCGGACTTCTATGAAAAGGGGCACGAGGCTGTTCAGGCGGAGCTGAATGCCCTCAAGGCTGCGCAAGATAACGTCGAAGCGCTCTTTTCCCGCTGGGAAACCCTTGAGGAAAAGCGGGGCTGATCACGAGGCCGGGTCGGTCGCGTTTTCGGAGGAGGCGATGAGATAGAGCGCTTCTTCGGCAAAGAGATTGGGCCAGAAGGTTGCTTCACCCTGGGAATATAATGGAATCTCTTTTTCGATTACCGCGTCCAAGGTCTTACACATTTTGCGGAAGTCGTCGATGGCCAATACGTGTCGGTTGGGCGTCTGGTACCACTCATACGGCAAATTTCGCGTTACCGGTGCCCGTCCCTCGAAGAAGGTGATCCACCGCACCCGCCAGTGCCCAAAATTGGGGAAACTGACGATACATTTCTTTCCGACCCGAAGCATTTCACGCAGTGCCAGGTCCGGTTTTTTGATGACCTGTAGCGTCATGCTCAGGATGACGTAGTCAAAGCTCTGATCGGGTAGCGCACTCAAACCCCGGTCGATGTCTGCTTGTACCACCGAGATTCCACGTCGTACGCAGGTCACCACGCTGCCCTGCGCCAACTCCAGGCCCATACCCTGTACATTCTTCGTCCGGACGAGCTGGCCGAGCAGCGCGCCGTCGCCACAGCCGATGTCGAGGACCCGGCTATTTTCTTCCACGAGGTTGGTGATCATGTCGTAATCGACCCGGTGGCCTTCGTAGATATTGTCGGATGCTGCAGAAGGTGGGGGAACTTCGGTTTCGGAGTCAGACACGAGGTTCTGCACACTGCGGACCAAATCGGGGTTCTTCATGTGGTCGAGAAAACCGCCGATGACCTTGGATAGTACGCCGACTTCTAAAAGGAAGGCATCGTGGCCATAGGCCGATTGGATGTTGCAATAGGTCACGTTTTTACGTTGCCGTGCGAGGGCATAGACGATGTCTTCCGAGAAATAGGGGGGGTAAAGCCAGTCTGAGGAAAATGAGAGGACCAGAATCTTACTGGTGATGACTTTCATCGCTTCATCGAGGGAGCCGAAGCGGGAGGCGATGTCGAAGTAGTCCATCGCCTTCGTGACATAGAGATAGGTGTTGGCATCAAAGCGATTGACGAACTGCTCGCCCTGATAGTCCAGGTAGGTTTCCACGGCGAACTCGCTGTCGAAATCATATTTGAGCTGATCGGCACTGCGAAGATTGCGACCAAACTTGAGGCGCATGGACTCGTCGGAAAGGTAGGTGATGTGGGCAAGCATGCGGGCAATAGCCAGGCCTTGCGAAGGGCCTTCGGTGCCGTAGTAATCCCCAGCGTGAAAGTCTTTATCCCCTTGGATGGCGTGACGACCCACCGCGTCAAAGGCGATCTGCTGGGCACCACTCGTGTGGGTAGAGGCGATAATCATGGCGGAGCCGACCCGGTCGGGATAACGGGTGGCCCATTCCAGCGCCTGCATGCCGCCCATGGAGCCACCGGCCACCGCAAGTAATACGTCGACGCCCAGATGATCAATCAGATGGCGCTGCGCCTGGACCATGTCGCCAATCGTGATGACGGGAAAATCGAGCCCGTAGGCTTTTCCGGTGGCGGGATTAATGGCGGCGGGGCCGGTTGTTCCACGGCATCCGCCAAGCACGTTGGAGCACACGACGAAAAAGCGGTCGGTATCAAAGGCTTTTCCCGGGCCGACCATGGAATCCCACCAGCCGGGTTTGGAGTCATCTTCGGTATGTTTGCCGGCCACATGTGCATCGCCGGAGAGGGCGTGGGTAATCAAGATGGCATTGGAGCCGGTCTCGTTGAGCGTGCCATACGTTTCATAGGCCAATGTGATGGGGCCCAAGCGCACGCCACACTCGAGTTCGAGTTCATTGGGTGCCTCCGCAAATGTATAAAACTGGGGCGTTACAATTCCGACCGACGCAGCATCTGCCATAAATTCTATTCCTTCAAGGGGTCCCGTCTGGGCGGGGCATTCGAAACCGGGCGGCTCTTGCGCCGCCCGGTCAGTTTCTACGAGCTGGTGCGGGGTGTTTCCGCGTCACGTCCAACGACGCGGTTATCCCGCCTGGGAAGCGTCGAGGGCCTGGCCCAAATCCCACAGAATGTCATTGATTCCTTCAATACCCACCGATATGCGTATGTAGTCGGGGGTGACCCCGGCAGCGGCCTGTTCTGATTCGCTCAGCTGCTGGTGGGTCGTCGTCGCGGGGTGAATGACCAGCGTCTTGGCATCCAGCACGTTGGCCAGGTGGGAGGCCAGTTTGGTAGCGTTGATAAAGGCCGTCGCGGCGTCCTTGCCGCCTTTGATGCCAAAACCGAGAATGGCACCCTGCCCGTCGGGGAGATAGGTCATGGCCCGTTGGTGGTCCTTGTGACTCTTCAGCCCGGGGTAGTTGACCCAACTGACCGCGTCATGGGCTTCGAGGTATTCGGCGACCTTGAGCGCGTTTTCACAGTGGCGGGGGGCACGCAGGTGGATGGTCTCGAGCCCTTGCAGCAGTAGGAAGGCATTGAAGGGGGAGAGGCAGGCACCCGTATCGCGCAGGAGGGTGACCCGGGCCTTGAGTGCATAGCTGATATTGCCGATGCCGCTGAAGTGCTCATAAAACTTCATGCCATGATAGCTGGGATTGGGCTCGGTCAATTCGGGAAACTTACCGTTGTTCCAATCAAACTTTCCGCTATCCACGAGGACGCCACCAATCGCGGTGCCGTGCCCACCAATCATCTTGGTCGCCGAGTGGACGACAATGTCTGCGCCGTGCTCGATGGGGCGGAACAAGATGGGGGAGGTGACCGTGTTGTCCACGATGAGGGGGATGCCGTGATCGTGCGCGATTTTGGCGATGGCCTTGAAGTCGGACACGTCATTGGCCGGGTTGCCAATGCTTTCGAGATAGACAAAACGTGTATTTTCATCGATGGCGGCGGCCACATTCTCCGCGACACTCATATCTACAAAGCGGGCCTCAATGCCGAAGTCTTTGAACGTGTGGGCGAATAGGGCGTAGGTCCCGCCATAGAGTGACAGAGAGGAGACGAAATTCTGGCCGTTGCGACAGATATTCAGGCAGGCCGCAGAAATGGCCGCCGATCCCGAGGCGAAGGCCAGTCCAAGCACGCCCCCTTCCAATGCGGCCACGCGTTTTTCAAAGACATCAACGGTCGGATTCATAATACGGCTGTAAATGTTGCCGAATTCATTCAGCGCGAAAAGATTGGCCGCGTGTTCATGGTCGTTAAACACATAGGAAGTCGTCTGGTAGATGGGTACCGCTCGGGAGCCCGTCGTGGGATCGGGTTCCTGACCTGCGTGCAGTGCAAGGGTTTCGCGTGAATAGTTGTCCGACATGATTCATGCTCCAGATGGTGTTCGCACCGTAGCCCGGGAGGCGTAGGGTGGCGCCGCAATGAAAACAAAGGCCGGGCGATGTGCATGCACCCTCGCCCGGCCTGAATAGTTACGTGTGCCCCATTAGCTTTCTTGAAACAGGGGGGTGGAGAGGTAGCGCTCACCCGAGTCAGGCAGAACCACCACAATGGTCTTGCCTGCGTAGGCATCCTGACTTGCCAGCCGGAGGGCCACGGTGGCCGCTGCGCCGCAACTGATGCCGCAGATGATGCCTTCTTCCTGGGCCAGACGGCGGGCCGTCGTGAAGGCCTCATCGTCCGTGATGGTCTCAATCTTGTCGATCACATCCATATCGAGATTGTCGGGAATAAAACCCGCACCAATACCCTGCACCTTGTGTTTGCCCGGGCTGCCCCCACCCATGACGGGGGAGTTTTCCGGTTCCACGGCTACCACTTCGATCTGCTTGCCCTTGTCATTCTTGAAGAAGCGAGAGACACCGGTGATGGTGCCGCCGGTGCCAACGCCGGCCACAAAGACATCCACGTCGCCGTCCGTATCGTTCCAGATTTCGGGCCCGGTCGTCTTCTGGTGGATCGCCGGATTGGCGGGATTCTTAAATTGCTGGGGGAGGAAATAGTCGGGATTTTCGGCCGCGATTTTCTCGGCTTCGGCAATCGCGCCGGGCATGCCCTTGTCACCGGGGGTCAGCACGAGATCGGCTCCAAAGGCCTTCAACATGCTGCGCCGCTCGAGACTCATGGTTTCCGGCATGGTGAGAATCAATTTGTAACCGCGGGCCGCTGCCACGAAAGCAAGTGCGATGCCCGTGTTACCCGAAGTGGGCTCCACAATGGTGCCTCCGGGCTGAAGGACTCCACGCTCTTCGGCGTCCCAGATCATGGCGGCACCGATACGGCATTTGACCGAGTAGGCCGGGTTACGACCTTCGATCTTCGCATAGACCTTTTCGGTCTTCAGGCCGGCGGCCAACTTATGCAGCTTCACCAGCGGCGTGTTGCCGATGCTACGGCTATTGTCTTCGAAGACAGGCATGTCCACAGGTCCTTTTTTCAGTTGATCGGGTCGGAAAAGGGGCACCGAGGCGCGCACGCCGTACTCTTCCAGAAGACGATCCCTCGAATCCCTCCTCGAAACTGCTGAATTACAGTGCCGAGTTGCGCAATATGGGTGCAATGCTAGCATGCGAAAAACCCTATTGCAAGCCGGTATTACGGGAATTTCGCCCTTGTTCCCTGCGCCTGCGCGTCGTAGAATGAAGGGAGCGACGGCGCAACCAGCGTTACAACCTGCGGGAAAATGAGTTCTTGGGTTCCCTCACCATAGTGCATTGGCTTTCGGCTGTATGGATATCCCTTGGGGCGGCTGGCGTTATTCTGGAAAATGACGCCCTTCGACTCGAGGTGGATCCCCGCACCTACTCCATCCGCTACCTGGGACAGCCGGGAGGACCGAACTTTGTGGACCCCCTTTATCTGACAGAACGGCAACGGAATGAGCCCGGTCTGGTATCTCCCGGGGGGATCATGACCGATGTGTTGCCGGTGAGAGAAGAGGATGCGGTTTTGCGCCGGGGGCCGGCAAATGTGATCGTGCATCGCGCCGATTATCTGCTGCTCACCGGGCCCAGGAGCGAGGGCTCTGACCTGCAGGTCAAAAAGGAGTATCGGCTCCACGGTGACGCGCCCCGGATTACCTACCGCCTCTCGGTGTTGTCGACCCGTAAGGAGGAGCGTTCCGTCTCAATTCGGGTAACGGCCCAGATTCCCTGGGGGGCATCCCTCCGACTGCCCCGAAGCCCGGAAGGGGGGCTGCTGCTCTTGCGGGGCGCCTTTCCCGGCTATACGGATTTTGTGGCACGCTCCGGCCCGGATTACCGAGTTGACCTTGGGCGTCGGGAAGGGCGCGAACATGCCGTCCTGCAGGCCCTCGGTGGGCCCACCTCGATCGAGACCCGTTTTGGCACATGGACCCGTAGCGCCACGATGCACAGCGCGGGGGATGACAAGGCCAGTCCAGTCCGGATTATCGCATTGGTTGATGACGCGAGCCTGACCAGCCAGGTCGCACTCGAAAGTACCCAGACGGGCGTCAACGTGGGGGCCCCGCTCGTGTATGAGGAGCAGTGGACGCTTCACCCGGCTGGTCATCATGCGCTTGAGCGCGATCTGGCGGCCAATTCACCTGGGGATGACCGTGGATTCTAGGTCGCTGAACCCCCTCAGGTCCCTTCCGGTGCTCATGGCGGCCCCCCTGACCCGTGCTGCACTGGCGCTCCTGACCATGCTTCTCCTGGGCGGGGTATTTAATGCTGAAGGGGCCTTCTTTGATTGGAATACCCACCGGGATATGCTTCGTCAGGTGTCCGTGTACGGAATATTGGCCTGTGGCATGACCGTGGTAATCATCACGGCGGGAATCGACCTCTCCGTGGGAAGTGTGCTGGGCCTGGTGGCCGTACTTTTTTCCATGCTGACGATACACCAGGGGTGGCCCGCGATCATCGCCATTCCGCTATGCCTGCTGGCTGGTGCCCTGTGCGGCGTGCTGTCGGGCGTTTTCGTGGCCCGTTTTTCCCTTCAGCCTTTTATCGTGACCCTCGCCATGATGGTCTTCGCACGGGGGCTGGCCAAATCCCTATCGGGCGGTCAGAAGGTGTCCACGTATATTCAGCGCGAGACGGGACAATTCGAAAGCGTGGCCCTGCCCCCAGTATTTTCCACACTGGACAGCCGCATCATGGGGGGGAATGTGGCGGTGGTAACCCTCCTGTTTTTTCTCTGCGTTGCGGTAACCTGGGTGGTGCTCCGGCGTTTGCGGGTGGGGCGTTATCTCTATGCCATCGGCGGGAATGAGACCGGTGCCCACCTCTCGGGCGTGCCCGTAGGACGGGTCAAGATGCTGGCCTATGGCCTCAGTGGCTTTTTTGCGGCCGTGGCCGGTATTTGCCAGGCCGCCCAGGAGACCCAGGGGGACCCTGAAGCAGGCGCAACCTATGAGTTGACGGCCATTGCCATTGTGGTCATTGGGGGTACCAGCCTCATGGGCGGACAGGGCAGTGTGCTTCTTACGTTGCTCGGTGCCCTTACGATCGGATACCTTGAGAAGATACTGAGTTTGAATGCCGTGGGTGAATCCAGTCGACTGATGCTGACAGGGGCCATTATCCTGGTCGCCGTGTTGCTTCAGCGATCGCATACGCATCGCACGGGATAATACGTCGGGAGAATTCCTATGAGAAATGTTTGGATGGTAAGCGGGTTGCTGCTCGGTCTGGGTGCTCTGATGAGCGCCTGTGGCGGTAGTGATCGACCTTCCGGTGACGTACCTGGAAATTCGGAGGACGGGTTGCCAGGGGCCATCGTGATCGGCATGAGTCAATGCAATCTCGGTGAGCCGTGGCGGGTTCAAATGAATGCAGACATAAAGGCGGCCGCTGCGCATCATCCCCAGCTCACGGTCTTATTTAAGGATGCCCAAAACGACACCCTGCGGCAGCGCGCACACATCGAAGAGTTTGTGAATCAAGGTGTGGATGTGTTGATTTGCAGTCCCAAAGAGGCCGCGCCTTTGACCGAGCCCTTGAAGAAGGCCTATGAGGCGGGCATACCGGTCGTGGTACTCGACCGCGCGGTATTCGGCGATGCCTTTACACAGTTTATTGGGGCAGATAATACGTTGATCGGAGAAGCGGCTGGGCGCTGGGCGTCCCTGAAACTGGGCGGTGAGGGAAAGGTCGTCGAACTCAAAGGACTCATGACCAGCGCGCCCGGACAGGACCGCAACACCGGTTTTCGTGCCGGAATTGCGGAGAGCAATCTGGAAGTCGTTTTTGAGGCCGACATGGAATGGCTCGGGCCCAGGGCGCGGGAAGAGATGGAGTCAGCGCTGGCACGTTTTGAGCACATCGACCTGGTGTATGGACACAATGATCCGGCCGCCCAGGGGGCCTACCTGGCCGCGAAGGCAGCGGGCCGGGAGAAAGATATTATTTTTGTGGGAATTGACGGGCTGCCTCAGGAAGGACAGGTCATGGTGCGGGAGGGGGTGCTGGATGTGTGTTTTGAATATCCCACGGGCGGCGCCCAGGCGATCACGACGGCACTGGAAGTGCTCGAGGGTAAGGAGGTGCCCCGGGAAATCGTGCTGCCTTCCCGGTACTTTACGGCGGACAATCTCGAAGGCGGGGGCGAGTGGTTGGAGAAGCCCAGTGACGTGAAGGCAAAACCCAGGGTGAGGTCCGGTTCATGAGGTATCGCATTCGGACCGTTACCCTGCCCCTGCTCGGCGTGGCACTCCTCGTGCTCGGTGTGAATGCGGGCTGCACGCCGTCGCCCCATGACTTGATAGGCCGGGGAGATATGGAAGCCCTCCGACTACGCATAGAACACGATCCCGCCCTGGTGCATTCGGAGAATGAGCTGGGGAAACAGCCGATGCATTATGCGGTCTACTACAATCAGGAGGCCGCGTTGGAGCTACTGCTCGCCGCTGGAGCCGATGTGAACGCGGCAGACAAGACGGGTATGACCCCGCTCCATGTGGCAGCGCTCATGGGGAAAAAGTCCACGCTATGGTTACTCGCTCACGGGGCGGATTCGGAAAAGACCGATGTCTTCGGCGACCGACCAAGCCATACGGCGGCGATGGGCGGACGCACCCGGGTGCTCACGGCACTCCACCGGGCCGGTGATCCGCTGACGAGTCAAAATAAAGCCGGGTTGACGCCACGGGAGCTTGCGCAGAAATACCGTCAGCAAGACGTCGCGGAACATATCCAATCCCTGATTGGCGAGTAGTCTGAATTGCGTTTGGAAGGAGCCGGTGGCCGCCCATGGGTGCCAGATTTACGGGGTGTGATTCCCAGATTCATAAACTAAGTGCAACATCTCAGTCGTTCTGGCCCTGGCACGTAATTCTGGGGAGTGGATTTCTTTTTTGGGGCGCGGAGCGGAGTCCGGGTTCGCCGAAGGCGAACTGCCCGTAGGGCAAGGACGTAGCGGAGCGCCCCAAAAAATCGGCCCGCAGGCAGCCTACTGTCTGTTTAGAAAAAGGAGGACATCGCGTTGGTCATTCGGTATTCTTTTTGTGCTAACAATCAAACACGGAAAGAGCCAAGCACGATGTCCTACGCCCATCTTACACCATTCGAACGCGGAGAAATACACGCCCTACTCAAGGTAGGGAAATCTAAGGCCTACATAGCCAAGCACCTCGGACGCGACAGAACCACTATCTATCGAGAACTACGCCGAAATAACGCCCAGAGCGGCTATTCCCCCAAAAAGGCGCAGCAAAAATACCAGGAACGCAGAGCAGAGTGTCAGCCAGCCAGGAAGATAGAGTACCCGCCTCTCTGGAGGCATGTTATAGATAAGATCGGGGATAAGATTCCGCCCGAGACTATTGCCGGTCGGCTGCCATTGGACTACCCCGACGACCGGAAAATGCGGATCAGCCATGAGGCCATTTACCAAGCCATTTACAGGGACAAACGACTGCATTTCCTCATCGATGACCTGCCACAGGCACGGCCCAAGCGTAGAAAGCGAGGCCAGGGAAAGACGGGGCGTGCGCCCTCTATTCCCAACCGCGTCGGTATCGAGCAGCGTCCGAAGGAAGTCCAAGAGCGCTCCCGCTTCGGAGACTGGGAAGGCGACTTGGTCGTTGGCGCGAATCAGCAGGCCTACCTCGTAACCCTGGTCGAAAGAAAATCCAAATTACTACTCAGTAGAAAAATAGATTCCAAGCACGCAGAAACAGTAGCCGACGCAATTATTGACGCCTTCATGGACGTGCCAAAGTCATGGGTGAAGACTATTACCTTTGACAATGGTCCGGAGTTCGCTGGCCACGAAAAAATAGCGGCGGCTACCGGCGCGGAGATTTACTTCGCGGACCCATACGCCTCATACCAACGTGGAACAAATGAAAACACCAACGGTCTAATAAGGAGATATCTGCCAAAGGGCATGAGCTTCAATAACCTACACCAAGGTGAAGTGGACTGGATTGTAGACCAGCTCAACAACCGCCCAAGAAAAACCTTAGAGTACCTAACGCCAAACGAAGTCTTCCAAAATGAACGATTACGAAGGCTTGTTGCACTTAGAGGTTGAATCCAAGATTCCCGCGAAAGTGGGGAGTGGCTTGCATCCCTCCCGGCCACGCCACTACAATGGGCGCTTGAGTAGTGCCCTCCTATCTGGCGGCACCCCAATCGGGCCACTATCTCGTGCCTGGCATGCCTCCCTTTCCTACCTGGATACCTGAAAATACACCATGAACACGACCAAGCATGAACGGCTCGGCTTTCTCTTCCTCCTGACGGCTATTGGGCTCTGGAGTACCGTGGAGGTGGCGGTGCGCACCCTTCACGCCGCAATTCCGCCCATCCAGTTCGCCTGGGTTCGATTTGCGCTCGGGGCTCTCTTTCTCCTCGCCCTGTTGCCCTTTGAACTTCGGCGGCGTGGACTGCGCCTGAATGCATCGATCATTCGCTTTGCCGCGTGGTCATCCTTGCCTGGAATCGCCGTATCGAGCATCGCCCTTCAATATGGACTTACCCTGAGTGGTGCGGCGGTAATCGCCACCGTCTACGGGGCCGCCCCGCTCTTCGTCATGGCCCTGTCCCGCGTCCTTTTGGGAGATTTGATGACCACACCCCGAATCATCGGGCTGGCCAGTGGATTCATCGGCATCGTGTTACTGGCTTCGGGAAAGCCGTCACCGACCTTCTCCCTTCCGGGTGTGGGATGTGCACTGATTAGCGTAGGCTCTTTCTGTCTCTGGGCCGTGTTGGTCAAGAAATACGCGGGCCCCTTCGGTGGGCTTCCCATCACAGCCCTCTCCTTTGTGTTCGGCGTAGCTTTCATGACGCCATTGATGCTTTGGGAGAGCGGCGGGCTCGATTTGGTCCCGCTGCTTCAACACCCCTGGCGTGTGCTCTATCTTTCTATCGGCACCACCGGAATCGCCTACTGGGTCTATTTCATGGGACTGGAGCGTATCGACGCCAC
>Ga0070726_10003364_pt1 | contig 13470 bp, 11 predicted proteins | sample tdAd471_FD_67275 | JGI IMG/M metagenome (GOLD analysis project Ga0070726, IMG submission 67275) | Marine sediment microbial communities from the Atlantic coast under amendment with organic carbon and nitrate - tdAd47.1 | ecosystem: Environmental > Aquatic > Marine > Coastal > Sediment | place...
ATGCCGCCGGCCTCACCGTCGGCCACCTTGGTGCGGCGAATGAAATCCAGTAACGATGTCTTACCGTGGTCCACGTGACCCATGATGGTGATCACGGGCGAGCGCGACACGGCCGGCCGTTCACTCGCGCCTTCCTGTATGAGATCGTCCTCGACGGAATCTTCCTTGAACATGACCGGCGTGTGACCGAGCTCTTCCACGACGATGGCCGCGGTGTCCTGATCGATCACCTGGTTGATGGTCACCATGGTTCCGAGGTTCATCATCGCCTTGATGAGCTCGGACGACTTGATGGACATCCGCTGCGCTAGCTCCGCGACCGAAATGGTTTCCGGTACCGACACCTCGCGCACGACCGGCGCCGTCGGCAGCTCGAATCCGTGGCGGGAGGGAGACGCCTTGATAACGGGCCGCGCCTTCGGCTTCTTGCGCCGGCGGCCGCTCTTCTCGCTCGCCACATGCAGCTCGGTGCGGCCGTGCTTCGGCTTCTCGCCCTTGCGCCCGCCGCGATCGGGCTTGCGCGCATCGCTTCTCTTCGCCGACACCGCGGCCGCCTGCTCGGCGGCGAGGGTCGCTTCCACGGTAGCCTGCGCGGGATCGCTTTCCGCGCTGGCGCCGGTATCCTGCGGGGCTGCTTCGGCCTCGCTGGCCTGCTGCTGGCCTTGCTCCTGTTCTTCTTTTTCCTTCTCGCGCTCACGCTCTTCGGCCGCGATCTTACGCCGCTCGCGCTCCTCTTTCTGACGCTCGGTCTCCTCGCGCTCGCGAACCTCTTCCTCTCCGCGCAGGCGTTCGTCGATTTCCTGGTGGCGGCGCTTCGCCTCGTCGTGGAGCGCCTTCTTGGCTTCCTCCATCCGTTTCGACTCGTCGCCGTCGGCGACGAGAACGGATCCGCCGGATTCCTTCTCCGGCGTGCGGGTGTAGGTACGGCGTTTGCGCACCTCTACCGTCACCGTCTTCTTGCGGCCCTGGGACGAGACCTTCAGCTCGTTGACCGACTTACGCTTGAGCGTAATCTTTCGCGGCGTCGTCGAGTCGGACTCGCCGCCGCTGTGGAGTTGGCGAAGGTGACCGAGCAGTTGCGCCTTGTCCTGTTCGTTGAGCCTCTGGTCGGCATCGGTGTGCGGCAAGCCGGACTTGCCAAGCTGCACCAGGAGGCGATCCACGGGGATCCCCACCACTTCCGCGAGCTCTCGAACCGTGACTTCGGACATAATCAAGCTTACCTCTAGCTACCCGAGCTCGTTGACGCCTCGTTGGCCGATCCCTCGTCGCTGGAACCTTCCGGATTCTCGTCCTCGAACCAGATCTCACGGGCCTTCATGATCAGCTCGCCGGCGCGCTCTGCGCCGATGTCGACAATGTCCAGGACATCCGGCACCGCCTGCTCGGCGAGATCCTCGCGGGTGATGACGCCGCGATGCGCGAGCGTCGCCGCGAGCTCGGGGTCCATGCCCTCGAGCGCCAGCAGATCCTCGGCGGGCGGCGCGTCGCTGATGCCTTCCTCGCTGGCGATCTCGCGCGCCAGCAACGCATCCCGGGCGCGGGACTGCAGCTCACCCACCATGTCCGAGTCGAACTCTTCGATGTTGAGCATCTCTGCTTCGGGCACGTAGGCGACTTCGTCGATTCCCGAGAATCCTTCCTGCATGAGGATCATCGCGACCTCCTCGTCCACGGCCAGCTTCTCCATGAAGAGCTTCAGCACGCGATCGGTCTCCGCCTCGCTCTTCTCCTGGGCCTGGATCTCCGTCATGACGTTGAGTTCCCAGCCGGTCAGCTGGCTCGCCAGACGCACGTTCTGGCCGCCCCGGCCGATGGCCTGGGAGAGCTGCTCCTCGTTCACGGCGACATCCATGGACTTGGAGTCCTCGTCGACGACGATGGAAACTGCCTCGGCGGGGGACATGGCGTTGATGACGTACTTCGCCGGATCCTCGTCCCAGAGGATGATGTCGACCCGTTCTCCGGCGAGCTCGTTCGAGACCGCCTGCACGCGGGAGCCGCGCATACCGACACACGCGCCCACCGGGTCGATGCGCGGCACCATGGAGCGCACGCCGATCTTGGCGCGGGATCCGGGGTCCCGGGCACACCCCATGACTTCGATGAGACCTTCGCCGATCTCCGGCACCTCGAGGGTGAACAGCTGAATCATCAGCTCCGGGGCCGTGCGGCTGACGAAGAGCTGCGGGCCGCGGGTCTCAGAACGCACCTCGCGGAGATAACCACGCAGGCGATCGCCGGGCCGTACCAGCTCCCGGGGGATCAATTCGTCGCGGCTGATCAACGCCTCGGCGTTGGCACCCAGATCGATGATCACGTTGCCGCGATCGACGCGCTTGACCACACCCATCACCAGCTCGCCCTCGCGGTCCTGGTAAGCTTCCACGACCTGGGCGCGCTCGGCTTCGCGCACCTTCTGCACGATCACCTGCTTCGCCGTCTGCGCGGCGATGCGCCCGAAGTCCACCGACTCGATGGGCTCCTCGATGTAGTCCCCGGACATGATCTCGGGCTGCTGCTTGACCGCCTCGCTGAGGAGAATCTCGGTCTTCGGTGAGAAAACCCGGGGCCCTTCCGGCTCCTCCTCGTCGCCCTCGGCGACGGCTTCACCGGTGGCTTCCGCTTCGGCCATAGCCACGGGTTCCGGGAGCTCCTCGATGGACATGACGATGGCATCGTCGTCCACCACCTCCCAGCGCCGGAAGGTGTCGTACTCGCCGGTCTCACGGTCGATTGCCACCCGCACGTCCACCTCCTCCGGGTGACGCTTGCGCGTGGCGCTGGCGAGCGCGGCCTCGAGCGCCTCGAAGATAATCTCCTTCGCGACACCCTTCTCGTTCGAGACCGCATCTACAACCGCTAGAATCTCTTTAGTCATCGTTCACCAGAGCACGCTCATGTATCGGGAATCAGCCTGGCAGTGCCGATGTCCTCGAGGGGCAAGGCGTGCTCCTCACCGTCCTCTAACACGATGACGGCGCCATCGCGGCAGCCGTCCAATGTTCCCTTGAAGTTGCGCCGGCCTGCCACCGGCGTACCCATCTTCACGCGAATCTTCGCGCCGCGGAATCGCTCGTATTGCTGCTCGAAGAACAGCGGCCGATCGAGTCCCGGCGACGACACTTCCAGGCTGTAAGCCCCCTGGATGGGGTCTTCCACGTCCAGAATGCCACTCAGCTGGTCACTGACACGGGCGCAATCGTCGAGAGAAATACCCTCGTCCTTGTCGATATAGACCCGTAACAGCGACTGCTCCCGGCGGGGCCTGTACTCCGCACCGACGAACTCGTAACCCAGGTTTTCCACCGCGGGGCCGATGAGTGCGTTGATTCGACTGCCAGGATGACTACTTGCATCGCCCATGACCGACCCACAAAACAAAAGTGGGCGCGCGGCCCACTTCAATCTTCTCTCCTCGATAGACGACTGATAATTGTAGCGTTTTCATTAACGCCAGCCAATATCAGGACCAAAAAAAGCCCCGTAACCGGGGCTTCGAGACAGTGGTAGCGGGGGCAGGATTTGAACCTGCGACCTTCGGGTTATGAGCCCGACGAGCTGCCAGACTGCTCCACCCCGCACCGGTTGCGGCACATACTAGCGGCGGCCCGGGGGCTTTACAAGCCGGGGGGCCAGGCGCGAGCAAGCTCGCTCCTACAGCGGACAAAGTTCGATGGGATCGAAAATCGCCCTCAGCTCGCCAGCGACACCGGCTGGCGCCGCGCGCCCCAGTCGCCCGGCGGGCCGTCGAAGACGCCGGCGCAGGGGGTGGCGCACTGGAGGCATCGGCCCTGGTCGTCCAGGTTCCAGGCATGCAGGACGTACCAGTCCCGCACGATGAGCGGCGCCTGGCAATGATGGCAGTAGGTCGTCCCCCCGGCGCGATCGTGCACGTTGCCGGTGTAGACGTAGTGCAGCCCGGCGGCGACGCCGATGGCCCGCGCGCGGGTAAGGGTCTCGGGAGGCGTGCCGTGAATGTCCCGCATCTTCCAGTCCGGGTGGAATGCCGTGAAATGCAACGGCACGTCGTTGCCGAGCTCCTCCGAGACCCACCTCGTGAGCGCCTCCAGCTCCTGGTCGGAATCGTTTTCCCCGGGGATGAGCAGCGTCGTTATCTCCAGCCACACATTGGTCTCGTGCTTGATGTAGCGCAGCGTATCCAGCACCGGCGCGAGGTGCGCACCCGTCAGCTTGTAGTAGAAGCGTTCGGTGAAGGCCTTCAGATCCACGTTCGCGGCATCCATCTCCCGGAAGAATTCCTCCCGGGGCGCATCGCAGATGTAACCGGCGGTCACCGCCACGGTTCGAATGTCCTGCTCCCGGCAGGCCCGCGCCGCATCCATCGCGTACTCCATGAAGATCACGGGGTCGTTATACGTGAAGGCGATGCTGCGGCATCCCAGCTGGCGCGCGGCGTGGGCCAGGGCCTCGGGGCTCGCGCTGTCCGCCAGGGTGTCCATCTGCCGGGACTTGCTCATGTCCCAGTTCTGGCAGAACTTGCAGGCCAGGTTGCAGCCGGCGGTGCCGAAGGACAGCACCGGGGTGCCGGGAAGGAAGTGGTTGAGGGGCTTCTTCTCTATGGGGTCCACGCAGAACCCGCTGGAACGCCCGTAGGTCTTGAGCACGACGCCGTCGCCTTCCCGGGCGCGCACGAAGCAGAGACCCCGCTGGCCCTCCCGGAGCTTGCAGGCCCGGGGGCACACATCGCACTGGACGCGGCCGTCCGGGAGGGTATGCCAGTAGTCCGTGGCGACCGTATCGTCGGGGTTGTGGGCAGGATTAGTCATAAACTGGGCGCGGGGCCGAGGGGCTATACTTTCTAAATAGGTTCGAGCCCTGCGGAAATCAAGCGTGGCCCATCCGCCGTCCCATGGTAACCCCTCTCCGCTACCGGTCCGGCCGGCCGCCGTCGCCGGCCTGTTCTACCCCGGCGACCCCGCCGAGCTGTCCCGCATGGTGGCGGAGCTCCTGGACGCGGCGCCCCCGGCGGTGACCGACCCGCGTATGTTGATAGCCCCCCACGCCGGTTTCGTCTACTCGGGGCCGGTGGCGGCCGTCGCCTACGCTCAGCTGTCCGCGCGCCGTCGATCGGCACGCCGGGTCCTGCTGCTGGGCCCCAGTCACCGCGTGCCCTTCCGGGGACTGGCGCTTTCGAGCGCCGCCTCTTACGAGACGCCGCTGGGCAAGGTCGCCATCGACGCCGAGGCCTGCCGTGAGCTCCTGGATCTCCCCCAGGTAGGCGTGCTCGACGAGGCTCACGCGCAGGAGCACAGTCTCGAAGTGCACCTGCCCTTCCTGCAGACGGTCCTGGAAGAGTTTCGACTCGTTCCGGTCGTCGTCGGTGACGCCCAGGCCGACGCCGTGGCCGAGGTGATCGAGGTCTTCCGGGATCGGCCCGACACACTCGTCGTCATCAGCTCCGATCTCAGTCACTTCCTCGATTACGACACCGCCAACCGCGTCGATCGGGAGACCACCCGTGCCATCGAGAGCCACAGATGGGACCTTCGCCCCGAGCAGGCCTGCGGCTGCCGGGCCATCAACGGGCTCATGAAGGTGGCGGACACCCACGGGTTGGAGGTGACGACACTGGATCTGCGCAACTCCGGCGACACCGCCGGCGATCGCTCCCGGGTCGTCGGGTACGGAGCCTACGCACTGACATGACGATCGACACCGCCGGGCGCGATACGCTCCTCAAAGTCGCCCGCGATGCCATCGGCCACGGATTCGGGCAGGCGGAAGCGCCGGAAGTGGCCCTGGATGATTTTTCTGCGCCGCTGCGAAGCATTGCCTGCTCGTTCGTCACCCTGCACAAGGACACGGCGCTGCGCGGCTGTATCGGCAGCCTGCACGCGCATCAGCCGCTGGTCAGCGACGTGGTCCGGCACGCCTTCGCCGCGGCCTTCTCGGACGTGCGCTTCAGCCCCGTCGAGCATACGGAGTTCGCCGCGCTGCACATCCACATCTCCATACTCTCCGCGTTGGAGCCGGTGCGCTTTCGTCACGAGGATGATCTCATCGCGTCCCTGTGCCCCGAGGTGGATGGTTTGCTCATCGAAGCCGGCGGCCAGCGGGCGACCTTCCTGCCCACGGTCTGGGCGTCGTTCCCGAGCGGCGGCGACTTCCTTGCCGCGCTCAAGAAAAAAGCCGGTATGGAGATCACCTCCGGCTACGCGGCCTGGCGCTATACCACGCAGGACTTCCAGGAGGACTGAGGCTGCCGCGCGCTCAGTTCGCGAGCTTCGCGGCCCGCGCTTCCGCCGCCGCGGCGCCCGCGCTGTCCCCCTGCCGGCGCCGCACCTCGGCGATCAGCCGCCAGTTGCCCACCTGCAGACCGTTGTCCGCCGTCCCCAGCGTGTTGGACTTCGCCGCCAGCTCGGCGGCCTGATCCAGGCGTCCTTCCGCGAGCCGCGTCCCGGCCAGGTGGTGCCACAACCAGGCATTGCGGGGCTCGATGGCGATAGCCCGCTCGAGGGTGGCCGCGGCGCGCGCGTATTCGCCGGCCCGAAACTGACCGCCCGCGCTATCCAGCAGACTGACTACCGCGGGATTCGTCGTCGAGGATCGGGCGGAGGCCTGTGCGGTCATCAGACTCGGCGGCGGGGGAACGGACTCGTTGCCGGGGATCGCGCGGAATGTCGTGCCGGAAGTCCCGAGGGGCCGGACCGTCGCGGTCCAGTCGCCGGCGCCGTCGGCTTCCGACCCGGCGGTGGCCACCGCCGTCCCGGAGTTTCCCGCGGCGCCGCTATTACTCTCCCCGCGGGGGGTCATGGCGCTGCCGCAGGCGGCAACCACCAGCGCCCCGGCCACCACCGGCAACAGCGCGCGTCTCAACCCGGACGCGACGGATCCGCCCCCGCCCGCATGCCGCCGCAGTGCCCGCGCCGGGGCTGGGATCCGCGCACATAGGGAAAACGCACCGCGCCGGGGCACTCCGCCGGCGTCGTGAGTCCCCTCTGCACGTCGGTCCACGCCCACTCCACACCGTTCGGCGTCCGTGTGTCGAGGGAACGGGGACCCAGGGATTTCATCATGTCGATCCATACCTGCAGCGCACCTCTGGAGCCGTTCAGCCCCGCCGGAGTATTGTCGTCGTGCCCGAGCCACACCACCGCCAGCAAATCCTCGGTGAAGCCCGCGAACCAGCTGTCGCGCAGATCATCGGTGGTGCCGGTCTTTCCCGCCGCGACCAGGTTGGCGCCAAGGCGCGCACGCGCCGATCGTCCCGTGCCGTCGCTCATGACACCGCGCATGGCCTCCACCACCAGAAACACCGGGCCCGGCTCGAACGCCTGCTGCACCGACAACGGGTATCGCGACAGAGGCTCGCCCCGCGCGGAGGTCACTTCCCGAATGGCGCGTACCGGGACACGAAACCCGCCACCCGCAAGCGTCTGGTACATCTGCGTGACTTCCACGGGGGAAAGTTCCGCGGCCCCGAGGAGCAGCGAGGGATAGGCACGCAGCGGCCGCTCGACACCTAATCGCTGCAGGCTGTCGGTGACCTCGTCCAAGCCCACCTGCATACCGAGACGCACGGTCGCCAGATTGTACGACTTCACCAGTGCTTCGTAGAGTGAAATCCGCCCGTGGGTCTCGTTGTCGTAATTCTTCGGTTGCCATAGCTTGCCGTTGGAACCACGGATGGTAACCGGCTCGTCCAACAGGGGACTCGCCAGGGTGAATTTTCGCGGACGCTCCAGAGCGGCGAGATACACCGCGGGCTTGATGAGCGAGCCCACCGGGCGCACCGCATCCAGTGCGCGATTGAAACCCGCGCTGCCGACCCGGCGGCCGCCCACCACGGCGAGCGCCTCGCCGCTCTGAGGAGAGGTAACGATGACCGCCCCCTCCAGCATGCCCTTACCCCCGCCGAGATCCCGTTCGAGCCTCGTGAGGCGTTTCGCGAGAGCCGTCTCGGCGCTACGCTGGGTACGCAAATCCAGCGTCGTGAATATGCGCAGGCCTTCGCCCCGCAGATCGGCGTCCCGGTAGTCGCGGCGCAGCTGACGACGAACGAGATCGACGAACGCCGGGAAGCGCGACGTGCCGCGCCCGGCGGGGACAACACCCAGCGGTGTCTGCTTCTCCCGCACCGCTCGCGTGTCGCTGATGATACCGAGCGTCTCCATCTGATCGAGCACCAGATTGCGCCGCTTCTTCGCACGCTCGGGATGGCGCCGCGGATTGTAGTAGGACGGGCCGCGCACCATCGCCACCAGCAGCGCCATCTCCGGCAACCGGAGCGCATCCAGGTCGCGGCCGAAGTAGAAGTGCGCGGCGAGTCCGAAGCCATGGATCGAGCGTCGCCCGTCCTGACCGAGATAGACCTCGTTCAGGTAGGCCTCGAGGATCTCCGCCTTGTCGTAGTGGGCCTCGAGGATCAGCGCGATGGCCGCGTCGTTGAGCTTCCGCCACCAGGTACGCTGGCCGGTCAGAAAATAGCCCTTCGCCAGCTGTTGGGTGACGGTGCTGCCGCCCTGCACCACCGCGCCGGCGCGCAGGTTGGCGAACATCGCTCTCGCGATGGCCCGGGGCGAGACGCCGATGTGATGTTCGAAGTCCCGGTCTTCGACGCTGAGCAGTGCCGCCACCAGGCCACGGGGGACCTCTTCCAGGCGCACGAGCACACGATCCTCGTGGTGATTGGGATAGATTCGGCCGACGAGGGCCGGATCCAGGCGAACGAGCGCCTGCTTTCCTTCCTTCCCCCGGAGCCCGCTCACCCGCGCGCCCTGGAAGCGGACCTGCACCGGTTGCGCGGGCTGCTCGCCGTCCCAGAACTGGAATCGCCGGGTATACAGGTTGATCCTGTCGCCATCCCGGGAGTAGGTGGCGGCGCGTTTCGCGGCCCGGGCGCGTCGATAACCGGCCGCCCGCAGCTCCGTCTCGAGGGCGTCGGCGCTCATGGGCATGCCCGGGTACAGCTCCACCGGCCGCGCGTAGATGCGCGCCGGGATCGACCAGCGCTGGCCCTCGAACTGGTCACGCACGTGCAGGTCCAGCCAGCCGATGTAGCCCGCCGTCACCAGCACCGCGAGCACCAGCAGACGACGCACGCCGCGCCCCGCCACGCTTCTCAGCCGGCTGCCGGCTCGGGAGGACGATTTGCGGCGCCCGCGGCGCCGGGTCTTGCGTGGCATTGGCCACCAGAATCTGAGGACGGAATACCGACAGCTTATGAAAAGCGACCGGCAGAATCAAGAATTGAAGTTAGATATATCCGCTAATTTGTTGTTTTATAAGGATCGTACGAGAACGGTCAGGCATTGCTGACCTGCTCGTCGCTGCGGTTGGTGTCGTGGCGGCGAATTCCCAGCTTGCGCATCTTCTCCACCAGCGTGGTGCGCCCCATGCGCAGGCGCCGCGCCGCATGGGCGACGATGCCCCCGGCCTCGTCCAGCGCCTGAACGATGAACATGCTCTCCAGCTTGTTCATGTGCTCCTTGAGATCCAGGCCTTCGCTGGGGAGCTGCTGGGCGGCCAGGCTCGTCCCCGCCATCGCGCCTTCCTCGGCGTCGGCGTCGCCGCCGGATGCAACCTGGACCCGGTATCGCTCCGGCAGATCCTGGGCATCGACGGTGCCGTAGGGAAAGAGGATCACGAGCCGCTCGATGAGATTCGCGAGCTCGCGCACGTTACCCGGCCACTGGTAGCGGCACAGGCTGTCCATCGCCGCCGGCGTGATGCGTATCGTGCCGAGCTTCTCGTGCTCGGTCCGGTTGACCAGATCGTTGACGAGCAGGGGCAGGTCCTCCACCCGGGAGCGCAGGGTCGGCATCTCCATGGGAAAGACGTTGAGGCGGTAGTAGAGATCCTCGCGAAACCTGCCGATCGCGATGGACTCTTCCAGATCGCTGTGGGTGGCGGCGACGATGCGGGCATCCGCGGCGATGCTCTTGTTGCTGCCGACGCGCTCGAAGGTGCGCTCCTGCAGCACGCGCAGCAGCTTCACCTGCATGGCCAGGGGCATGTCGCCGATCTCGTCGAGGAACAGCGTCCCCCCGGCGGCCATCTCGAAGCGTCCCCGCCGGGCACTGATGGCGCCGGTGAACGCGCCCTTTTCGTGACCGAACAGCTCGCTCTCCAGGAGATCCGGAGGGATGGCACCACAGTTGACGGGGACGAAGGGTTTGTAACGGCGCTGGGAGTGGTAGTGGATGTTGCGCGCAACGACTTCCTTGCCGGTGCCCGATTCACCGAGCAGCAACACGGTGGCGTCGGTCTTGCCCACCTTCTCGATGAGGCGCCGCACCTTGCGCACGCCCGCGCTGCTGCCGACGAGATTGCGGAACAGCTCCGGAGAGCGGGGACCGCCCCGGTCGCCGCGCTCGTCGCCGTGGATCATCGCCTGCTGCAGGGCGTACTGGAGATCCGCGTGGCGTACCGGCAACGCGATGGTCGCCATGGTTTCGGCGTCGATCTCCCGTCCGGCCGCGCTGTCGCCGGTGGGATCCCGCAGATAGATGATGGGGAGGCGAGCATCCCGCGCCCTTATGGCATGGAAGGCTTCCAGCAGTCCGTCGTCGCCGCTGCAGGGCGCCAGCAGCACCACCTCTACGCGGGGGCCGGAGCTGAATGCCGACTCCCAGTCACCCGGGTCGACGATCAACACGGCCTCGTACTCGAGAAACTCCAGGATACGGCGCAGATCCTCCCCGCGTTCGGCGATGGGGTCGATAATCAGCGCGGTGGACATAGGCACGTCAGGCTGGGTGGATTGAAAATAAGTGAAGCAGCTGCCCCGGGGCATGTCAAAAAATTGGCGCCCCCGGACGGATCAATAGACCAGCAGATCGTTGATCCCGGGGAGATCCTCCGGCCGATCCACGTCGCGCCGCGGGACGAGCTCGTGCCACGACCATCCGAGTTCACGCAGATTCTCCCGGCTCCTGGCGAGCACCTGATGCGATCCCCACGGCACCCCGGCGTAGATCTCCGCGACGCTCTGGCGCACGCCGATCAGGTAGTAGCCGCCGTCCGCGGCGGGTCCGATAACGGCATCGGCGCCCTCCTGGAGGACACCGGCCGCGGTGCGCAGATCGCCGGCCTCGAGGAACGGGCAGTCTGTCCCCACCAGCAGTGCGCCGCTCGCGTCATCGAGCCGGGACTGCAACGCCCGATGCATGCGCTCGCCCAGATCCTCTCCGCTCTGGACGTGCAGCTCCAGCCCGAACTCTCGTTCGAGATCCGCGAGATAGGGATGGGTTGTGTCCGGGGTGCACCAAAGCCCGACCGGCCCGACGCCGGAGTCGACGGCGGTGACGACGGTTCGCCACAGCATCGCCCGGTGCAGGTTGACGGCCCGCTCGGCGCCGATCGCGGGGATCAGCCGGGTCTTGACCTTCCCAGGCACCGGCGCGCGGGTGAAGACCAGCACCGGTATCCCGTCTGACGAGCCATCCCTCAACCATCAGCTCCGTTCGTAGCGGCGGGCGAGCTGTCGCGGGTCGGCGCCCAGCGCGAAGGCGAGACGCAGTCGCCACATGAGAAACACCGTGCGGCCGATGCCGTTGCTCCGCCACCGGCGGGCCGAGGTCACGACCCGCTGGCGCAGACACGCCGGACGGGCGATTGCCTTCAGCTCCCGGCTGATGGCGACATCCTCCATCAACGGAATGTCCGGGTAGCCGCCCACCTGCTCGAACGTCTCCCGATCGACGAAGATCGCCTGATCGCCGGTGGCGATGCCGGTCAGCCGGGAGCGCAGATTCATCAACGACTCGATAACCCGGAATGACCGTTCCCGGCCCCACAGGCGCACGTCGAAGCGGCCCCAGCAGCTGGTGGTGAGAGCACGGGCGATGGCTGCTTCGGCGTCCGCCGGCAGCAGGCTGTCCGCGTGCAGGAACAGGAGCACGTCCCCGCTGGCGGCGGCGGCGCCGGCGTTCATCTGACGGGCACGGCCGCGGCCGGATACGAGCACACGATCCGCCAGTGGGTGCGCGCGTTTGCGGGTGTCGTCGCGGCTGCCGCCGTCCACCACGACGATCTCGTGGCCCGCCCGGCGCAGCCGCGCCAGGGCCGGCAGCGTGGTCGCCAGATACTCGGCATCGTCGACTGCCGGGATGATGATGGAGAGGCGTGGAATGGCTGCTGCCATCGTGCTCATGGGCGTACCGCGACGGATGCGGCGCCAGCCTTCAGTTCAGCGCGCCGCCGCAACTGCTGCCCTGCCCTGCCGTGCACGCGTAGCAATGGGCGCGCACCGCGATCGCCTTGCCCGCGACGTCCACCTCCATGAGCTCGGACAAGTGCGTCCGCGGCGAGCCGTTGACCCGCATCGGCACCCCGAGCATCTGGTTGAAATCGCAGTCGTAGACGAAGCCCTGCCAGTCGATGCTCAACAGGCTCCGGCACATGACGGTGTCGAGATTGTCCTCGCGGTGGGCGTCGCGGAGCAGTGCGAGGTAGCTGTCCATCTTGCCTTTGGAAATCAGCGTGCTGCCGAAACGGCCGACGGGCATGTTGGCGAACACGTAGAGCTGGTTGAAGGAGATGCCGTAACGCTCCGTCAGGACCTCCTTGTAGTCCGGCTCGAGGGCCTGCTGGGAAGGCGGCAGGATCGGTCCCTGGGGGTTGTAGACGAGATCAAGGCTGAGATTCGACCCCGGTTTTCCGTAGCCGAGGGCGTTCAGCTGGCGCAACCCGCGAATGCTCGCCTCGAAGACGCCGTTGCCCCGCTGGGCATTGACGTTCTCCTCCAGATAACAGGGCATCGAGGCCACAACCTCCACGCCGTGCCCGGCGAGAAACTCCCCGAGATCTTCCTGGCCGGGCTCCTCGAGGACGGAGAGATTGCAGCGATCGATGACCCGCAGGCCCCGCTCTCTGCCCGCGCGCACCAGGCGGCGGAAGTGCGCATTCAACTCCGGCGCGCCGCCGGTGACATCCAGGGTCGACACGCCGGATACATCCAGATAACGGATAATCAGCTCGGCGACCTCCGCCGGCATCTCTTCGGTGCGGGTCGGTCCCGCGTTCACGTGGCAATGCAGACAGCTCTGATTGCAGCGATACCCGACGTTCACCTGCAGGGTATCCAGACGATCGCGGCGAAGCGCCGGAAAATCCGTTTCGACCAACAACGGCAGAGAATCGTGCATGGTTGACTCCGTCAAAGTCCGCGCGCAATGCTACTCGCGCTAATAGACCACCATCAAGGCAAGATAGTTCGCCCCGCGCCGGATGACAGCATCCCGGACAGGCGCTACACTCCGTCCGTTCTGCATCTCAAGCAGCCGGGGCCGTAGCTCAGTTGGGAGAGCGTCGCGTTCGCAATGCGAAGGTCGTGGGTTCGATTCCCATCGGCTCCACCAATATCCATCGTCAGGCGGGGACTTCCCCGCCCGCGTTTGCACCGCTCTCGCCCCGGTAGCTCAGTTGGATAGAGCGTCCGCCTCCTAAGCGGAAGGTCCCACGTTCGAGTCGTGGTCGGGGCGCCAACCTGTTCCCCTGTCGGAA
>Ga0070726_10003370_pt1 | contig 13461 bp, 11 predicted proteins | sample tdAd471_FD_67275 | JGI IMG/M metagenome (GOLD analysis project Ga0070726, IMG submission 67275) | Marine sediment microbial communities from the Atlantic coast under amendment with organic carbon and nitrate - tdAd47.1 | ecosystem: Environmental > Aquatic > Marine > Coastal > Sediment | place...
TGAATACCCCCGATAGCTATCGGGGTGACTTTTGCTTCTTTGTGTCAGACAAAGAAGTCGCCGAAGGCACATTCAAAAGAGGCTAGGCCATATCCATTTCTGGTGAAGTAAATTTTAGCCAATTATTGGCATTTCGACCAACCCACTTCAGAAGTTTTCCATGACATGCCTGGGGAAACTTCTGAAGTCTATAGCCTGCACTTTACGGTTTTATCTAAGTCAGTCCGCCTTCCGCAAAATCACATCCCCATGATGGGTCGTAAACATAAACGAAGGGCCGCCACTACCGATGTCCGATTGAATCCATTGACTGACTTCGATCCGGGATCCCCCTTTTGCCATTGGTACAGTTTTGGGTTTTGGGGTATTAAGTTGTAAGTCAAAATCGGTATAAATATCGCCCTTTTCAGATCTCATTTTGACGGTGGCATTGGTGCTGGCTGGGAAAGTAATATCTACGTCGCCGTGGTAGGTACTAAATGCCATGGGAGTATTCGATTGGATAGACTTGAAATTGGCCACGATAGCACCATGATGCGTATCGGCGACGACGGCTCCTTCTATATCTGTCAATTTAATACCGCCATGATGGCTATCCAACTCAAACTCACCTTTTACATTATTCACCTTTATGTCTCCATTGTGATGGGCCCCCAGGTACAAAGAAAATTCCCAGGGAACTTTAATGATGAAATCCATTCGGCTTTTACGACTTCCTTGGACCATAACGACATTATCGGCTTCGACTATTTCAAAACCCGATCCCACATTGGGTATTCTCTTCAAACCATTCTTAGAAGTAGAAGATCCCTCATTTCTACCATAAGTCACCAAGCTAAGGATGACGTCCTTCCCGCTGTAGCCTTCTACCGTGATGCTTCCATCATGTAGGTCGACTCTTAGTTTTCCCGGAGCATTAGGGTCACTAAGCGGAATTTCAAATACCTCCGACGACTGCTTTTGTGCGAGTGCCAAGCTAGCTGCAGACAAGAGGAATAAGAGAACAAGTAAACGGTTTCTATATAACATGATTTTTAAATTTATATACTTCAATTATTGATCCAGGAGATAAATATCTCCATGATGCGTTCTAAAACTTTGTGCAGGGCCTCCGCTGCTAATCTTAACATTCGTTTCGCTTTTGCTGCTGACCCGATATTTGGCTCCTTTCCCACTTTGTTTGGAAACTTTCATGGGGCTAGGGCTCCAATCGAATGCCGAGTAAAATGAACCGTGATAACTATACATGGAGGCATCTGCTGCTAGTCCTTTCTGATAGTGAACGCGAATATCGCCATGATGCGTATCGTAATGGCATGCTCGACTAGGATTTTTAGCGTAAAAAACCTCTACATCACCATGGTGAGAATGCACATCTGCACTGCCGCCTTGGTTTTTCACTACTACCCCATCGTGATGGTTGGCCGCTTTGAGGTCTCCTTTCATGCCATCAATAATTAAAGGATGTTCGTGATTTCTTACGGTCAAATCGGTTTGTGCTGGAATTTCAAGGGTAATGGTAAACCGAACCTTGACCTGATCTTTGCCACTGTTTGAATTCCACCAGTTCTGGTTAATGCTTTCATAGCCAGCGGTATGATCATCATCAAATTTCAATTTCAAATTGGGATGCTGAATAAAGAAGACCAAATGCCCGTCTTTCCGCATGCTATCCAGGTAAATTTCTTTTTTGATCTCCTCCAATCGACTGGAGGATTTGGCGGTCAAACTTCTCTTGACCTTAAGGGTAGCCGTCTTGCCGTTGGTGGCTTTTACCGTCACCGCACCTCTCCGGTTATAGAGGTGAAATCGCTCTAATTGACTGACATCCATTTGAAAAGAAGCCTGGTCTTCAAACTGCTGAGCCATACAATTCCCTATCGTGCAAAGGCACGAGATCCATAATAAGAGTGCTCTCATGATTAAGATTTTATGAGTTAGTGTGATTGCTTTCTGACGATACTTTGTGTTTTTAGTAGTAATCCTTGTTTACAGAAACGTCTCTATGGTTTGTTCCAATTTCATCTTGACCTCTACCTCAACTGATCCAGTTTCTAGCAACTGCTTGATTTTATTAACGGCATTTTTATCATCCAGTGCGAGTGCAATTTCTGCTAATGTTAGTTGCACCAAGGGGGAAGTCTGAAAAGGTATCGCGCGGATTAAACTTTCTTTTACATTGGCGTTATCTGCAAATTCAACCATAGCTTCGATTGCGCTAAGCCGAACATTGACATTCTTATCCTGTACTAGAATTTGATAGAGCGCATCCACGATTTTTTGATCTAGCTGCTCCATTTCTTGGGTATTTTGAATCGCCGCTAAGCGATCAATCGCCGAGGAAGAAGAAGTTAATGCGGTATAGTATTCGCTCTCATTAGTGGGCTGTACGGTTTCTGTTTTTGCGATGCCCATCTCATTACTTGGTCTAAAAACGAGGCCTCCGATCAAAATGCCGAAGGCAAAGACACCGGCTAGCATCCCCCACTTCAAGTTGAAGCCTCTCCAAATCCAGGCATCGAAAGCAAGGCGCGGCTTGCGGCCTGATTCAGCGGCCGTCATTTCACCTAACATTTGATGGAAGTTAACTTTGAGTGCCGGACTAGGCTCCGGCACTTCTAGCTCAGCTAGTTCTTGCCAAAGAGAATAGTTGCTACGCAAGGCAGAAGCACAGCGGGGAAATTGTAAGCATAGCTGCTCCAAGTCCAGTTTACTGAAGTCTTCGGATTCCAGCCGCGTTTGCAACTGAAGGAGCGCTTCTTCGCATTTATGGTCAGCTGTTGTTTTCATTGGATTTCTAGTTTTAGGAGGATGGCTTTCAAATCTATTAGTCCGCGATGGACTCTCGATTTGATCGTATTCTCCGTGCAATTGGCTAGCTTCGCAATCTCCTGGTATTTGAGTCCTTGAAACTTACTAAGGATGATCGCTTCTTTTTTTTCTGGAGACAACTCCTGCATAGCCCTTCGCAAAAGATGCTTTCGTTCAGTAGCAATGAGCAGATCTTCTCCATTTTTTTCTGGATTGGCTTGTCGGGCCACCTCTCTTTCATTATCTCCTTTAGCTACAAGGTTCTTCTTTCTCATCGAACCGATCAGTGTGTTTTTAGCTACGGAATACATCCAGTAAATAAATTTCCCATCTCCACGATAGGTATGTCTGTATTTTAATAATCGATAAAAAACATCCTGAACCAAGTCTTCGCTTTTAGCGGCATCATTGGTTAGCCGAAAGAAATAGCGGAACAGGTCACGGTGGTGACGCTCGAAGAGCAAACTCATTTTACTGAGATCCCCATCTTGTACTTTCTGCATTAAATATTTATCATCGAATACGTTCACAGCTATCAGCTAGGTTTACTTCATTTTACTTAGGCGTTCATGTGGAGAAACTTCACGATTTTGCGATAGTTGCCAAGAAGTTCATTTTTTTTGAGAAATAAAATAATCAACATGACTAAAAGGCCTACTTTCGGGCATTTACCACTCAGAGCTTGTTTGGAGGTTGGGTTTGGAAGCGAAAATATTCAGTTAAGGGTTCTCACAAAGCTCATTTTTGAGTGCATAGCATTGCTACCCCGATAGTTATCGGGGAAAAATAGCTGAAGAGAGGTTCCTTAAATCAATATTTGCAGCCCGAATCACCACCTCCAAACAAGCTCTCAATTGCTTAGCATATGTTTGAATATTTGGATAAAATGAAACAGCTAATGGACAGATTAGCGGTGGAACAAAAAAGTCAGTTGTTGGAGGCTGCTCAGGCTGTGGCTGAAGTCATTGAGAAAGACGGAATTATTCACACACTGGGCACGGGACATTCACAAATGGTGGGCATGGAGATGTTTGGACGGGCATCTAATCCTGCCAATGTCAATGCTATAATGGATGACTTGGTACTGTTGGCTAGCGGTGCACGCAGATCTGCTAAAATTGAGCAAGTAAGTGGCTTGGCGGAGATTCTTTGGGAAAAGTACAGCTTTCACCCTTCGGATATCATCATTACCATTTCTAATTCTGGACGAAATGCATTGCCCATAGAAATGGCCATGAAAGCCAAAGCGGAAGGCTTGAAAGTAATAGCCATTACCTCCTTGGAACAGTCTAAGCAATATGCCTCCAGGCATGCCAGCGGACAAAAACTATATCAGGTTGCCGATTTGGTAATCGATAATTGTGTGCCTTCGGGTGATGGTGTAATGACCATCGCCGACCGACTCATTGGCCCGGCTTCATCCGTTCTTGGCGTATTGATCGTCAATATAATAACGACAGAGGCGATCAAGACCTGTGTGGAGAATGGTGTTGATGTTCCGATTTTTCAAAGCCAAAACATCGACGATACCGACAATGATCGGCTTTATACCCGATTTGAGTCGAGGGTTAAGCATTTTTAGATGCGCACGCTATTAATCAACTTACTAAAATTAGTAGGATCAATTCTCAAGTAAGAAGCCAGGTCTTTTTGTGAGAGGAGCTGGAGCAAATGTGGGCTCCTTTTCACAAAGGCTTTGAAGCGCGTTTCTATGTCGAAGGCCATCAGCTGGTAATACCGTTGTAACATACCGATCAAAAGAAATTCCGTGGCTTTGCGAAATAGGGTTTCGATTTCACGATGTTCTTGCATCAAAGCTTGGTGCTTTTCAAAGGAAATGCGCAGGAATTGGCTGTCGGTAATGGTTTCGAGGAAGTAGGGCGATGGCGTTTGGGTGAAAAAGGACTCTGGAATTCCCGTAAAGGAGGGCGGATAGGTAAAAGCGATGATATGCTGCTTATCTTCATGCAGGTAATAAGACTTCTGAATGCCAGCGACGACATAGTACCAATAGCGTTCTGTTTCGCCTGGGGCGGTCATGATTGTTTTTCTGGGTAAAGCATAGGATTTCCAATGCGAAATATACTCGTCCAGAATCGAGTCATCTACTGGATGGAAGTTGGATAAAAATGCTTTCATATGAACTAGAAATCAATCTTATTATAGCTATTCGCATAAAGTCTATTGTGCCGAAATACATGACTACCGCTCCTCTCCTATTCCCTTAGCTGTTGCAAAGCCAAAGCATAGGCCCCCAAACCAATCATATGCGAAGTACTATGCTTGGAGCATCCCACCCCCGTTCGTTGAAAGTAATCGTAAGTTATGGAGCGATCTGTTCCAGGAATACTCAGTGTTTTCCGCTTCCCTTTCAGAAAGATAGCTTTATCCTTAGCATCTTCTAGGTTAAATACGTGCTGTATGACCCGATTAATCTCTCCATCGTGATGCAGCTTGAATTTGGAATGCAAAGCTGCAAACATCGAAGGGGCAAAAAGATCGAAGGCACCAGCAATACCGCCCCCTAAAACGACTAAACCATCAAAGAGGGTGATTAGCGTAGCTAGGGCTTCACCTAGTACAAGCCCAAAATCATCGTAGGTGGCTATTGCAGCTGCTCTATTTCCCGCGGAAAGCCCCTTGGCAATATCACCAATATCTTTGGGCATGCCGACTTCCGCTATATTTAATGCCGCTTTTTGGGCGTAGCTTCGTTGAATTCCTGCCCCACTTAGGTGTTCCTCTACATTATAAGCTGGATCGACTCGATTGCGCAAAAGCCAACCTTCTCCCCCACTTGAGTTATCCCCTGTAATTAATTGATTATTAGCGACTAATCCTACGCCGAATCCAGTTCCTAAAGTGATCCCAATCAGGTGGCGAAAGCGTTTGGGGCTATGGGCCTTTTTGAGACTTTCATTCATGGTGGGCAAGAAGCCAAACAGGGCTTCGCCATAAGCAAAGAGATTCGCGTCATTATTGATGAAGACGGGTATGTTGAAATGGGCCTGCAGTATGGGCCCCAAGGCTACCCCGCCTCTGAAGGCATTCAAATTGGGTAAATCTCCAATAATTCCATTCGGGTAGTCAGCTGGACCAGGAAAAGCAAAACTGATCGCCGCTGCTGGGGCTTTCAATTGGCTTTGAACTTGTTCAAAACCACGAATGATATTGCCCAGGCACTTTTCTAGATCATCCTTATGTGGCGTGAGCCTAATCGGTTCGATAACCTCATTATACTGCTGGATGGCTGAGAAGATAAAATTAGTTCCCCCCGCATCGAGCGTCATGATGATAGGCTCACTACCAGCGACTGAATACTCCATTCTTAATGCTCAAATTTCTGGTACACAATTCTACCGTAAAAGGCGATAAATAGGAAACAAAGCAAAGGCAAAATAAAAGAGAAATTAACCTCACTTGCCCCCATGATACTAATATCATTGACCGCATTACCGCCCAAATCAATAATCATTCCCTGGAATTTCGGCATCAAGGCTCCACCTACAATCGCCATCACCAAGCCTGCTGCTCCAATTTTGGCTTCTTCTTCCTTCAACCCATTTAGCGCGATACCGTAAATCGTTGGGAACATCAACGACATGAAAAATGAGATGCCGACTAGGCAATAGAGGCCGTAAAATCCCTGAATGTAAATGGTACCTAATGAGAACAAAGCGCCTAAGAGGGAAAAATACATGAGCAGTTTACCCGGACTGACGAAACGCAATAAATAGGTGCCAATCGCTCGACCCACTAAGAATAAAACAAAGGCTGCAAACTGATAGTTGGCGGCCGTTTCACTAGAAACACCGATGGCCTCCGCATACTGATAAATATAGGTCCAGCACATGATCTGAGCGCCTACATAAAAGACTTGGGCCAATACCCCCATAACGTACTTTGTATTCTTACCTAATCGCTGAAAAGTGCTGCCGATACTAAGTGCTTCGTCATCATCGCTGGCTTCCGGCATTTTAAACACCAAGATTAGAATAAAAACGAGTAGGATCACTAAGCCTAAAACCACATAGGGGTTTCTGATGACGAGTAGATCAGAAGTTCTGATCAAAGCTCTTTGGGCTTCTTCCAATGCGCTAAAATCTGCGATATCATCCGACTGCAGTCTTTTTAGTACAAACTGCTGCGCAACCAAGAGTCCTAGCAGTAAACCGACAGGATTGAAAGCCTGTGCCAAGTTTAATCGCTGCGTTGCCGTCTCAGGCGTACCCATCGCGAGTATGTAGGGATTGGCAGTGGTTTCCAAAAAGGCTAAACCAAAGGTGAGTATATATAAGGCTAAGCAGAAAAACCAAAACTGTTCTAAAATCGCGGCCGGATAGAACATTAGCGCCCCACCAGCATATAAGGCGAGACCAATCAGCACTCCTACCTTATAGGAATACTTTCGGACAAATAAGGCTGCGGGAAGTGCCATACAAAAATAACCTCCATAGAAGGCCATCTGTACCCAAGCCGCTTGGGAATTGCTAAGTTCCAATACCTTTTTAAAGGCTTGTACCATTGGGTCGGTCACGGCATTAGCGAAGCCCCATAAAGCAAAGAGGGAAGTAATTAAAATGAAAGGTAAAAGTAGTTTCTTCGATACTACTACGGATTTTTCGGTGCTTTCCATGCTGGAGTAAAATTAGTTGATGTAACGTTTTGCGTTGTAATTATACTATATTTTATCAGGTTTCGGGATACAAATGAAAATTCTACTGGTAGAACTACTCTATAAATCGCCAAAATTTCCGTTTTCCTGCCGGTAAAGAAAAGGCAAGAACAAACTGCTTTGCCTGGCGAGACCGCTGCCCGATAGCTTCTTTTTCGTCTCCTGCGGCATTACGATAGCTCAATTTAAAGGACTGTCTTTTCGCATGAGCAAGAGGAAGCTGTAAGCTAAAGGGCACTGCTGCTTCAATCCAAAGCCCTTGATCCGTAAATTCTACTAATACCGCACCTGGCTGGTCATTACAGGCTATCTTGTATGAATCCTTTTCGATGGAGCTGCCCTTCCCTAGAAACAAAGTTGAGAGGGCTTCATCTTGATAAGAAACAATACCATAATTCCCTGTAAATGAGCCATTTATGAACACTATCTTGTCCAACCCCTTGAGGTGGTTGTAAATATAATCTTTTCGACCATTTTCCGAGCTTACGATCATACCAACGAATCCTAGGTCTTTACGGAGGGGTGAAAAGTACTCGACCTGAGTGACAGCTGGAGACGCTCCTTGAATAAAGGCATCTATAATAGCGGCGAAGGGTCGACTTTCCGCTTCACCTTCTTGTCTAAGGATGAGCGTCGGACTGGGTTGATGATATAATTCTTCGGGAACACTTGCGGCGTTGATGGCCCGGGAATAGGGTGCTTTTACGGTGAAAATACGCCGCTCCTCATTGCCTTTCATCCAGAGTTGAACCCTTAGGTCTTCTTTGGCAAGCGTAGGGAATTGAAATTGGGCGATGAAGTTGCCCGTGAAATCTACTCTTTTCTTGTGGGTGAAATAATTATAGCCTTTCAAATCTCCTTTTTTAGTAGACAATTCATCCGTATCAACTAAAGACAGGGCTTTCCCTTTAAAATCTTTCAAGCGCACTTCCTTTCCTTGTCCATGAAAGAAATACTCATGTTTTTTGTCCCGCTGGTCGTTTCTGGCGGAGCGAAAGATATCTATGAAGTAGCCCGAAGTGTCGCTAGTACGCACCGTTCCAGTCAGTCGGTGCTGACGGGCATCGGTGGCGGGTTCATTGAAGGTGACTTCGGAGAAAGTGTAGTCGCCACTAGAAGAGCCGGCCATCTCAGGGGCCGGATACAATGATTTCAGTTCGAAAGCATGAACGGAATTCATCGCCGTATAGTTAGACATACCGTCAACTACTACCGTATTATGGGCAGGGAATCGACTATAGTATTCTTTATGATCAGCCGACCAATAGCTGACCCCGGCCGCGGCATCAGGGGCTATGACCATGCCTTTGGCAAATAATTCTAAATTAATCCCATTGGCATGCGAGTGATTACCTAGCGAAGCATTTTTTGAAATCATCATCCCTTCCGAGGGACTGTGACCGTTTCGCTGAACCACCCAGCTAACATTGGGAGAATAAAAGCTAGTACCGACTAAATCAGCAATGGAATGCGCTGGCGGAACATCTATTAATTCTTCTGCATAATAAAACAACTGGAAAAGAGATTTGATTGGATTCCGATCATAGGCTTCTTCGGCGATGAATCGCTTTAGCTGGCTAGTGATTAATTTCTCTTTCTCTACCTGCCCGTATTTTCGATACTGAGCCACTAATAACTCTAGGGCTCTAAATCGAAGTCGAGCATGCTTGGCATCGCCATAGGCTGTCGTAAAGCCATTGGGAAAGAGGTAATTGAAATTGGCCAAGATGGCTTTTTCGAGGATGGGAAATTGCCCCAGTAAGTTATTGTCCAAGCTTTTATCCATCAAGGAGAATACTTCCAGAATATCGTCGGAAACCATGATGGAATAGTGCGCCACTTCGGGCCAAATACCGGTATGAGGATCAAAATTATCCATCACATCTTTCAATGCTTTTTGCTTTCTGGAATTTTGATTCATGACTTGATCTAGGTAATACTGCTGGCCTCTTCCATCCTTATAATCCTTGTCATTTTCTAGCGCCAATGCCAGGTAGGTGATGTAGCGAGCCTGCATTAAGTTCCAGTTATTACCGGGGACACCATATTTGATTTCTTGTTCTGCCCACTTCTTAAAAACGGTTTGCATCATATCGATGTCTTTGTCTTGCTCGACTAGATAATCATAGAGGAAGTCATAGGACAAGACCATGGGTCGGATGACTCCTTCATGAATAACTTCGAAGGTCTGCAAGCCCATCAAGTCGATATTTTTATGATTTTCAACGGTCAAGGGGGGATCGCGATGGTGCATGCCTTCGATATAGGGGATCAATATATCGCTAGCAAAAACGGCGTACTTTTCTTCTCCATATAGCCAGTATAGAAATGCAGCATCTTCCGCTAAATCTAGTATTTTCTTATTGATTCTTTCGATGATATGTCCGGTTTCGGAGGGCGCCACCCACTCCCAGGGTTTTCCTTCTTTCTTATCATTTTGCAGATACAAACCTCTCGGATCATCCATATAAGGCTTGATGTCTGCAATATCCGGCACCAAATAATCGGTATCCCAATCTCGCGAACCCGAAAAGCGAACGGTAGGTACAGGGGCCTCCCCTTCTCCGTGTGAAAAATCCATGCCATTTACATACACCCTTTTGTATTTGGTTTGCCAATACATTTGCAGGCGGGAGACAATCCACATGGGATCAGCTTGGTGTTTTGCAAGAAAGGGCGCTAGTTGTCGCTGCATTTCGTCTACATAGGCTACCGCAGGTCCATCTTGGGCCAGCCGTTCGAGTAAGGCGGGCTTCTCTTTGTTGGCGACATAGATGCGGGGATGCTGTTGGGCTATGCTGACTACTGATGGTAGGCAGAAGAATAGAAAGATAGAGACCCTCCCAATAAAAGGGACGAAGCAGAAGGTGGATTTCATGTTAAGGTGGTTTTCGTTTTAAAAGGGACGTTGTTTAAAGATAATCATTATCTTTTGTTGTCAAATATATGTTGGCGACAAGCTCTTGCTTGTTTGCCGATCTGGGCTGCGAGCTCCTGCTCGCCGGATTAATAACGGCGAGCAGGAGCTCGCAGCCAAAGCCCGCATACTAGTAAAACTAGTAGCGAACATCAACTATTAGATATCCAAAAAAGGTGAAGTGGATACGAAGTAATTTGCTAAGCTATCGACCAGCCCATTTCAGAAACCTAGCTTCTATCAACAATCCATTAGTAGAAGTTCCTAAGGCAACAAATGATCCACATTCATTTTATACATCTTGCCAATGGGAATCCGGTGATCAGCGATCGTGATCCGGTTGCCTTCAATGCTCTTGATATGCCGGATGGCTATAGCGAATGATTTGTGAACCTGCAGAAAATCGGCGGCAGGGAGTATGCTCAAGAGGTGAGAAATTTTTTCGCGCGTGACAATAGTCTCTTCTAGGGTCACCACCTTGCTGTAATTGCCAGCGGCTTCGATAAATAAGATATTATCAGTGACTACCTGCTGGTATTTTTTATCTCCACGAAGAAATATCCGCTCTGCTCCTACCGGTCTTTTTGCTACTTTTCCGGGAGTGGGGGGAGTCTTGGGGGCGCTAATCACCTTATTCATAGCCTTTAAAAATCGTTCAAACCCGAAGGGCTTTAATAGATAATCGACCACATTTAGCTCATAACCTTCGAGTGCAAATTCACTATAGGCGGTGGTGACAATGACTTGCGGAGGAGCGCTGAGGGTCTTTAGGAAATCAAAGCCTTTTAATTTGGGCATATTAAGGTCAAGAAAGATCAAATCGACCTCATATTCATTCAAATATTGGATGGCTTCCAATGCATCATAGCAGTTCTTTTGGAGCTGAAGATTGGGTAGCATATCACAATAGCCCTTGATAATATCATGAGCTATGTATTCGTCGTCGATAATTAGGTATTTGATCATATCAACTGCAAAGATAATTGAGCTTTAAATACATCGTTCGTTTCAGAAAAAGAAAGTGAGTGTTTATTGGGGTAAACCAATTCTAGCCTGCGCCTCAGATTCCGAAGCCCGATCCCCGGTTCATCCACCAAGTCACTACCATCAAAATTATTCTCAATGGCAAAGGTAATATCCTGGGTGCCAGCAATCAGATTGATATGGATATAGGCATTATTTCTCAACTTTTCTACGCCGTGTTTAAAGGCGTTCTCTAATAAAATCACGAATATTAAAGGGAGTACTTGATGTCCTTCCTCTTGCACATGTATGTTGAATTTCACCTCAATCTTCTTCTGGTACCGCATCTGATGTAAGGCAATGAAGTTTTTTAGGTAGGCTATTTCAGCTTCCAGTGTAACTCGATCTTGTTGGCCCTGATAAATACTGTATCGCATCATATCTGATAGCTTCAGGATGAGTTGCTGCGCTTTTTCGGAATCCTGCTTGACTAAGCCATATAAGTTGTTTAGCATATTGAAAAAGAAGTGCGGATTGACCTGACTTTGGAGGTGTACTAATTCCGTTTTTGCTTTCTCATTTTTCAATCGAATGATCAATTTAGCCTGTCGGATCAGCCAGCCGATCCACAGCACAAATAGCCCGCCAAAGTAAAAGAGAGCTGCGAGTTCAGCTAGGGGTTCAACTTCATAAAGGGTCAAAACGAATAATAAGGCCGTAGCTGCTGCACCGACCATCCAGTAGGCGTATTTGAGAGGGCCTAATTGTGTGCTGATGGATTGTCCCAGGCGCAATCCCTTTCGATATCGATACCGGAGATAGGTAAAAACCAAGGTGAAAGCAAGTACTTGCGCGAGGATTAATGCGAAGACCATATGTCTGGGATGCAACTCTAGAATACCCGAAAAGCAGCTTATGATAAGGATGAATGCCAGAACGGGATATTCTATTTTTTTCCAAGTAGCAGGATTTATTTTTTCTTTCTTGGCCAGCCACCCATTCAGGGGAAAGTAGACCATACCCGTCAAAAATGAAAGCAGAAATAGTCCACCCGTAGCTTCAATATTGTTCTCCATCAGGTTCAAGCCACCCACCCCCCAAAAAAAGAGAAGACCCAGGATAAAAATGCTGCGTTTATTTTTTTCAATTATCGAAGTCATACCCAAAAATAGGAAACTAAAGAGCAGCAGTCAAAAATGTTGTTGAACACCTTCTACTCAGGGATCAACGGAAGGAAAAGTGGGGTGAAATTACTTCATATCCAAAGCTCGCTCTTGTACATCCACCGAGGCGCTGTTCATCACATTAATTCTGAGGTTCATACCTGGTGCAATATGTTTGTCCAAACAAAACCAGTCAGATGAGTAGCCTTACGATTAAAGACCTATCCAAGACCTATGCTAATGGCCTGCGTGCACTACAACAGGTTTCACTGGACATCCCCGTGGGTATGTTTGGCTTACTGGGCCCGAATGGCGCAGGCAAGTCCACCTTAATGCGAACCATCGCTACCTTACAAGAGGCCGATCAGGGGACGATTACCTTGGGTGATTTGGACGTATTGGACCAGAAAGATGAGGTGAGAAAACGTTTAGGTTATTTACCCCAAGAATTTGGACTGTATCCCAATCTTACGGCCCAAGATTTGTTACATCATCTAGCCGTATTGAAAGGCTTGACCCACCGTGGACAAAGGCGGGAAATTGTAGCGGCACTCCTAGAAAAGACAAACCTTTATACGCATAGAAAGAAAAAGCTGGGTGGCTTTTCTGGTGGAATGAAGCAACGATTCGGGATTGCACAAGCCCTGTTGGCCAATCCTGATCTCATTATTGTAGATGAACCCACTGCTGGGCTTGATCCCGCTGAGCGAAACCGTTTCTATGATTTACTTTCTGAGTTAGGCGAAAATAAGATTGTCATTTTATCTACGCATATCGTAGAAGATGTCAAAGAATTGTGCACCAAGATGGCGATCCTGCACCAAGGGCGTGTGCTGTTGCAAGGAAATCCACTGCAAAGTATTGCGCAAATTGAAGGGAAAATTTATAGTAAGATCATCAGGAAAGAAGAATTAGATGCCTACCAAAACAAC
>Ga0070726_10003371_pt1 | contig 13457 bp, 9 predicted proteins | sample tdAd471_FD_67275 | JGI IMG/M metagenome (GOLD analysis project Ga0070726, IMG submission 67275) | Marine sediment microbial communities from the Atlantic coast under amendment with organic carbon and nitrate - tdAd47.1 | ecosystem: Environmental > Aquatic > Marine > Coastal > Sediment | place...
CGGCGACGCGAACACCAACCATGGCCCCAAGGTCGTGCGCGTGTTGTTGAACATGGGCTACTCCAACAGCCCGGAGGCCTTCATTTGCCCCTCGTCCTACGACCGCTACCTCCCCACCCGGAACTACGACACCCGGGTGTGGGCCTGGGAGGGTCTCACACGGACCGACCCCACGGCGGAGCCCCTCACCGACGGCACCTACGACCCGACCCTCGTCGAGACCGACGAGTTGAGCTACGGCTGGACCCGCCGCGCCTACAACAGCAGCATGCGCTCGACCGTCCCGCTCGCGGCCGACCGCTCGCTCCGTCAGGACGACGTCGACGCCGCCTACCTCGAGCCCGGGGAGGCCGGCAACCACACCGACGGGGTGAACGTGGTCCAGGCCGACGCCTCGGTCCGGTTCCGCAACACCGACCTGGACCCCAACGCGTTCAGCGACCTCCTCGCCCCGGACGGCGACGCCCTGGGCCTGGTCTCGCCTCGCCAGTAGGGTGAGCGACCCCGGCGACGAGCTGCTCTCCCGCGAGGCGCTCCTCGCCGGAGACCCTGGGCGCGGGGATCCGTCGCGGTTCTGGCTCGCGGTGTGGGGGGTCCTGATCGTGGGGGCCTGCCTGTTCGCCGCCGGCGTGTTCGGGGTCACGGTCGCGGTCACGGTCCCCAACCTGGCCGAAGCCGCCGCCCAGGAGCGCTGCAGGACCAACCTCCGCACGCTGGGCCTGGCGGCGATCACCTACTCGGGGGACAAGCGCTTCTTCCCCCACGTGCGGAACATTCGTGACCACGACGGAGACGCTACGACCGGCGACGCCTCGCGCACGGTGCGAGCCCTCTACGCCTACGGCTACCTCGACAGCCCAGAGACCCTGGTGTGCCCCAGCTCGGACGACGCGGCCGCAGCGACGACGGTCACCGATCCGGCGCGCTGGTTCTGGGGCGGTGGCTCGACGCCCATGGCCGGCGTCTCACCGTTCACCGACGGGCTCGACGACCCGACGCTGCTCGAGGCCGACGAGCTGAGTTACGGCTGGACCCGTCGCGGCCTGAGCTCCGGTGGCGCGCGCACCATCGACGTCGTGGCCGCGGACCGGAGCCTGCGCCAGGCCAAGTTGGCTGGCCTCGCCCCGGGCGAACGGGGGAACCACGCCGACGGCGCGTTCGTCGTCTACGCCGACGCCAGCGTGCAGCTCGTCGACGCGGAGGGGTTCCCGCGCCTGCTGATCCGCACCGAGACCGGCCCCATGGCGCTGATCGACCCGCGGCGCTAGCCGGCGAAGAGGTCGAGGAAGCGGTCCTCGAAGTCCTTGAACACCCCGCAGCGGTCGAGCTCTTGCTTGAGCTCGAGCGCCTTCTCGCGGTCGGCGCTGGCGTCCTGGAACAGGGCCTCGATCCGCGCGAGCTCTTCCGGGGAGAGCTGCGCGATCCGGCTCTCGGGTTCGTCGTCGTCGTCGTGCTCGAGCTCGTCGATCTCCCCGGTGTCCGAGGTGTCGATCTCCTGGGGCAACCAGCTCGGCGGGGGCTCGGAGTCGCCCTTGCTCTTCACCAGGTTCTGCAGCCGATCGACGATATCGATCAGGCCCTTCTCGATGGAGGCCGCGCGCTTGTGCAGGTCGCCGAGGTCGAGCTCGACCCCGCCCATTTCGCAGAACAGGTCGAGCACCGCGCCCGAGGCCTTGAGGTAGGGGACGTTGGTCGCGATCTGGGGCAGCTCGCCCAGGAGGCCGACGCCGGCCAGGCCCTGCTCGGCGGCGGCGGCGAGCAGGGTCCCGTTGAGGCCCGTGATCTCGCCGCGCTCGAGGGTCGGCAGCCCCTGGCGCAGGCGCCCGACCTCGGCCAGCAGGGGGCGCGAGGTGGCGATGGCGAACACCCGCGAATCGGCGCTGGGGTGCGCGGAGGTGACCATGGCGGCGAAGGTCAGCACGCGCGTGATCCCGAAGCTGCGCGCCACCCGCAGCAACCCGCCGCAGAAGTCGTAGCTGCGCGAGTTGGGCTGGGCCTCGCCGACGAAGATCACCAGGTCGCGCCCGCCGTTCGGGTTCTTCCAGCCGTAGAAGCGGCTGCGGGGGAGGCGGCCGGGGACCACGATCCCGCGCTTGATCTCCACGCGCTCGAGGTCGAAGTGTTGACCGGGGGGAAGCTCGGCGAGGAACTCCACGTCTAGCTTCTCGATCAGGTAGCCCCCTGCACCCAGCGCCACCCGGCCCATGCCGGGCCAGACCGCTACGAGCCAGGGTTCATGCAGGTCCATCACCTTCTCCCACCGGTAGCCTAACGCGATCGCCTGGCTCGCGCCCGCGCGAGCGCTCTGCGCATGACGCGGCGCGCGCGAACGGCGCTAGTCCAACGGCCAGGCGGGCTCGGAGAGGATTCGTCGCCGCGCTCCGGGGGTGCAATGCGCGAGCAGGTTCGCGCGACGCGCGCGCGCCTCGGCGACCGCTCCGCGCTGCGCGTCGTAGCAGGCGCGGGCCAGCTCGGCCTCCAGCGTCCGCCGCTGGCCGACGTCAGCCAGCAGCGCCGCCGCGCGCTCGAGGTCCCCCGCGTCGAGGGCGAGGAGCACCGCCAGCGTCGCTCGCTGCTCGCTGGGGACGCGCGGGAGCAGCGCGGCCGCGCCCTCGAGGTCGCCGAGTCGGCGAGCCGCGCGCAGCTGCAGCTCCCAGGCGCGGCCCCACTCCGGCAAACCCGCGGACGCAGCGGCCGCCAACTCGCGAGCGCGCTCGGCTTCGCCGCGGGCGAGGTGCCAGGCCGCCCGGCCGCCGAGCAGCTCGGGGGATTCGGCCGGGGCGAGGGTCGCGGCGAGCTCCAGCGCCGCGCGCGCCGCCTCGAGGTCGTCGAGCTCGAGCTCGACCCCCGCCAACAGCAGCGGCGCGCGGTAGGCGGTGTTGTCCGTCGCGCGCGCGGCCGCCTGCAGGTAGGTGCGAGCGGCGTCGTAGTCCTGCCGCTGCTGGGCCGCCTCGGCCAGGGTCAGGTTGGGCACGAGCCGCGTGGGCGCGTGCCGGAGCAGCTCGCGGGCCATGCGCAGGGCCAGCTCGCGCTCGTTGGGGTCGGGGCTCGTCGCGTAGACCTGCACCAGGGCTTCCCGCGGCTCGATCAGTCGCGGGTAGGCGCGGGCGTTGGCCGTCCACAGCGCGCGTCCGCTGGACCAGGTGCCGGCGTAGGGGAGGGAGACCGCGAACAGCCCCAGCGCGACGGCGAGGGTCAGGCCCACGACCACCCGGCGGTGCGCGCGCCCGCGGCCGAGGTGCGCCAGGCCCGAGCCGGCGGCCCAGGCCAAGGGCAAGGTCGCCCACAGCAGGTAGCGATCCTGGACGAAGGTCGGCAGCGGGACGAGGCCCCACATGGGTCCGATCCCAGCCCAGGCCATCAGCCCCCAGGTCCGCAGCGCGGCCCAGCGCCAGCTGCAGGCGGCCCACACCAGGCAGAGCGCGATCCCCGCGAGCTGAGGCCCGGTCCAGCCGTGGTCCAGGGGCAGGCGCGGCGCGGGCGAGAGGGGCGCGACCGCGCTGCAGGCGTAGTGCCCGAGCGCACGCGTCAGCTGCCCGAGGTGCTCGGCGGGGGGCGGGCGCTGGATCGCGGCGCCGACCGCGTCCTGGGCGAGGTAGTGCGCGACCGTCGCCGCGCAGCCGACGGAGGCCAGGCAGGCGAGGCGCGTGCCCTCGCGGCGCAGGCTCCCCCGCCCGAGGGCGAGCAGGATCAGCCAGGGCACGAGCACGACCGTCACCGACTTGCCCAACAGCCCGAGGGCGAACAGCCCGCAGCAGGCGGCGACCCGCGGCCAGCTGGGCAGCGGCGGGTCGGGGCCGCGGAGGGGGTGCGGCCGGGGACCCAGGTAGACCGCGAAGGCGGCGAGCAGGAGCGCCGCGCTCAGCAGATCCTTGCGCTGGGTGATCCAGGCCACGTTCTCCACGTGGCTGGGGTGCCAGGCGTAGAGCAGCCCGCCGAGGAGCACACCGGCCGGAGGCAGCGCCAGCCGCCGCCCGACGGCGGCGAAGCCGACGAGGACCAGGGCGTAGAGCGCGAGGTTGGTCAGGCGCACGCCCCAGGCGACCTGGCCGAAGAGCACGCGGTCGACGTAGTAGCTCGTCTGGTGCAGGGGGTGGAACGAGCCGTAGATCGGGCGGCTCCACACGTCGACGAGGTTGGTCAGGCTGGGGTCCGACCAGAACGGCTGCTGGAGCAGGAACAGCGGGTCGTCGTAGCCGAGGAACCCCGCGCTCAGCAGCTGCGCGCAGGGAAGCACCGCGGCCAGCGCCAACAGCGGCGCCGGCCCCAGGCGAGCGAGCAACCCACGCACTCCGCTAACGGCGACCCTGGCGTCGCCGGCCGAGGGCCGACTCCTGATACGAGTGCAGGCCATGGACCCCACCCTCGACCTGGGCCGCGAGGCTGCGGCGCTCGAAGCGCAGCTGGCCGTTGACCCGGCTTTCGTGGAGGTCCGTCAGGCTGCGCACGCCCATGTCCTGGAGGCTCTGGCGCAGGCCCTGCACGAGGTAGGGGACGTAGTCGTCGAGGGGCCCCTTGTCGAGCACGCTCCCGGAGACCCCTTGCGCGACCTTGATCTTGCGGTCGTCGGCGCGGGTCTCGTAGCGCTTGTCGCCGCCGGCGTCCATGGCCTCCAGCGACGCCATGCCGCGGTAGCGCTTGACCCGCACCCCGTTGTCGTAGAAGTACTCGCCCGGCGCCTCCTCGGTGCCCGCGAACATGAAGCCCATCATGACCGCCGAGCCGCCGAGGGCGAGGGCCTTGCCGATGTGCCCGATCTGGCTGATCCCGCCGTCGGCCAACAAGGGGATCCCGCGCTCGCCGGCGACCCGCGAGCAGCTCCACACCGCCGTCGCCTGGGCGCGTCCCACGGCCATGGTGCCCTGAGTGGTGCAGATCGAGCCGGGCCCCATGCCAATCCGCAGCCCGTCGGCGCCGGCGTCGATCAGCCGTCGGCACTGGGCGCGGGTGACCACGTTGCCGGCCATCACGTCGACCTGGGGGTGGGTGCTCTTGATCCACTCCAGCACGCCGAGCTCGTAGATCGAGTCGCCCTGGGCGGCGTCGATCACGATCAGGTCGACCCCGGACTCGACCAGCGCGGTGACCCGCTCGCGGTCGGCGTCGCGGGTGCTGACCGCCGCGCCCACGCGCAGCTGCTTGCGCTCGTCCTTGACCGCGTCGGGGTAGTCGCGGTTCTTGAGCAGGTCGCGACGGCTGATGAGCGAGACCAGGCGGCCGCGCTCGTCGACGAGGGGCAGCTTGCCCTTCTTCGAGCGGCGGAGGAGGTCGTTGGCGTCGGAGAGCGAGAGCCCAGCGGGGCCAGTCACCAGGTCGGTGGTCATGACCTCGCGCACCGGGCGGTTGCGGTCGGGCTCGAACTCGATGTCGCGGTTGGTGAGGATCCCGATCAGCTTGCCCTGAGGCTGGCCGTCCTCGGTGACCGGGATCCCGCTGAAGCCGTAGCGGGCCTTGATCGCGTCGACGTCGGCCACGGTGGCGGCGGGGCCGAGGACCACGGGCGCGGTGATGAAGCCGTTCTCGAAGCGCTTGACCTTGCGCACCTCCTCGGCCTGCTCCTCGACGCTGTTGTTGTAGTGGATGACCCCGAGGCCCCCGAGGCAGGCGAGGCGGATCGCCATCTTGTGCTCGGTGACGGTGTCCATCGGCGACGAGACGAAGGGCAGCTTGAGCGTGATGTTCCGGCTGACCCGCGTCGAGAGGTCGACGTCCTGGTGGTGGAAGTCGATGTGCCCCGGGAGGATGAGGAAGTCGTCGTAAGCCATGCCGTCGTTGGTGACGAAGAGCTCCGCGGCGCTGAGGCCGTCCAGTTCGCTCAGGTCCTTGGATGCCATGCCCTCGGGCTCCCTTCCGGCGCGGAGGCCGCACACCTCGCTGCGCGCAGCAAGGCCAGAGACTACCCCGAACCCCTGACGCATCAAATACCCCCGGCCCCTGGCTTTACGGGCGTTCGTGCCCCGGATACACTCGCCCCTCACCCCAAACGCGGGCTCCGCGACCGAGCCCCTTGCGAGGATTCATGGCCGACGACACCACTTCGGGCGAGGCGGACGAGACCACCCCCGAGAAGGCAGAAGCGACCACCCCTGAGAAGGCTGCTGCCTCGGCCAAGGACGCGTCCGAGGAGCTCGACGACGACGACCTGCAGGCGGTCCAGAAGCTCCAGGCCGCCAACGAGACGATCCGCAGGGAGATGGCCAAGGTGATCGTGGGCCAGGAAGAGGTCCTCGAGCAGCTGCTGATCTGCATCTTCGCCAAGGGCCACTGCCTGCTGATCGGTGTGCCGGGGCTGGCGAAGACGCTGATGATCGCGACCCTCGCCAAGACCCTCAGCCTCGACTTCAGCCGGATTCAGTTCACGCCAGACCTGATGCCGTCGGACATTACGGGCACCGAGGTGATCCAGGAGGACAAGCAGACCGGGGAGCGCAAGTTCCAGTTCCTCGAGGGGCCGATCTTCGCGAATATCATCCTCGCGGACGAGATCAACCGCACCCCGCCGAAGACCCAGGCGGCCCTGCTGGAGGCCATGCAGGAGCACCAGGTCACCGCGGGCGGCACGCGACACGCGCTCAAGCCGCCGTTCTTCGTGCTCGCGACCCAGAACCCGATCGAGCAGGAGGGCACCTACCCCCTCCCCGAGGCTCAGCTCGACCGCTTCATGTTCAACGTGCTCGTCGACTACCCCTCGGCCGACGAGGAGTTCGAGATCATGAAGCGCACCACGAGCGCCCCCGAGGCCCCGCCGGAGGCGGTGCTCACCGGCGACGAGATCATGCGCCTGCAGCAGATCGTGCGCCGGGTGCCGATCGCCGACCACGTGACCCGCTACGCGATGAAGCTCACCCGCTCGACCCGGCACCGCACCGCCGAGGCGCCCGACTTCATCAAGGAGTGGCTGAGCTGGGGCGCCGGCCCCCGCGCCTGCCAGTATCTGATCCTGGGCGGCAAGGCCCGCGCGCTGCTCAAGGGCCGACACCACGTGTCGACCGAGGACATCGACGCCGTGGCCAAGCCCGTGCTGCGGCACCGGATCATCACCAACTTCAACGCCGAAGCCGAGGGCGTGACCGCCGACAAGATCGTCGAGCGGCTGCTCGAGTGGTGCGGCTCAGAGGCGGCGGTCAAGGCCTAATGGCCAGCCAGGGCGGCAGGAAGTACCTCGACCCGAAGACCCTCACCAAGATCTCGCGCCTCGACATTCGCGCGCGCCTGGTGGTGGAGGGCTTCGTCACCGGTCTGCACCGCAGCCCCTACCACGGGTTCTCGGTGGAGTTCGCCGAGCACCGCGAATACGTGCCGGGCGACGACATCAAGCACATCGACTGGAAGGTCTACGCCCGCTCCGACCGCTACTACATCAAGCAGTACGAGGAGGAGACGAACCTCACGGCGACGATCCTCCTCGACGGCTCCGAGTCGATGAAATACCAGTCGGATCCGTCCCTCCCGAGCAAGCTCGACTACGCCTGCACCGTGGCCGCCTCGCTGCTCTACCTGATCCTCCGCCAGCGCGACGCGGTGGGCCTGGTGACCTTCGACGAGGAGATCCGCAAGTTCATTCCGCCGGCCTCGAGCCCCTCGCACCGGAACCTGATGCTCAACGCCCTGGAGAACGTGACGCCCAACGAGCGCACGTCCCTGGGGCCCGTGCTGCACACCATGGCCGACCGGGTCAAGCGCAAGGGCCTCGTGATCCTGATCAGCGACCTGCTCGACGATCCGGAGAAGGTGATCTCGGGCCTGCGGCACTTCCGCCACCGGCGCCACGAGGTGATCGTGTTCCACGTGCTCGACCACGCGGAGCGCACGTTCCCCTTCAACTCCATGACCCGCTTCGAGGGCCTGGAGCAGCTGGGGCACGTGATCTGTGACCCGGGCGCGCTGCGCTCGGCCTACCTCGAAGAGCTCGAGTCCTTCATGGGCGAGATCCAGCACGGCTGCCGCACCGACCGGATCGACTATTGCCCGCTCGACACCTCGCAACCCCTCGACGTCGCGCTGACGAGTTACCTCGCCACGCGCTCCGGCATGAAGCTGAGCTGATCTCGTGGAGTTCGTAAACCCATTCATGATGCTCGGGGGGCTGGCGATCGCCGCCCCGATCGCGATCTTCCTCCTCTCGCGGTTCCGCTATCGAACCGTGGAGTGGGCCGCGCTGGAGTTCCTCCTGCGGGCGATCAAGCGCCAGCAGCGGCGCCTGCGCCTGGAGAACCTGATCCTGCTGATCATTCGCTGCCTGATCCTGATCGCCTTCGCCGTCGCGATCGCCCGGCCGCGCGCGGTCTCGCCGGTGGACGTCTCGGCCGACGAGAAGACGCAGAACGTGGTGATCCTGCTCGACACCTCGTTCTCCATGGGCTACCAGGTCGGCTCGAGCTCCGAAGAGACCGCCCACGAGCGGGCGCGAGGGATCGCCAAGGAGATCATTGGCGCGCTGAAGGACGGCGACCGGGTCCTGGTCCGCTCCTTCGACGACATCGCCCGGATCGAGGCCAGCACGATCCCGCGCAACGCCAACGCCGCCGGGCGCAAGGAGCTCCTGCTCGAGCTCGACGACGACCTGTTCTACGGCGTGCGCGCGCGGGGCACGAGCCTGAGCCAGATGCTGCAGCAGCTGCCGCGGATGCTCACTCGCTTCGAGCCGAACGGGATCAAGCCGCCCCCCGGTCGCAAGCCGCTGGCCAAGACCGTGTTCGTGCTCACCGACGCCCAGCGCCACGGCCTGCTGGACGAAGAGGGCAAGCTCGTCGAGCCCAAGATCGGTGACCTGACCAAGCAGGAGATCGAGGCCGACCTGGGGGCGACCCTGGTCCTGATCGACTGCGGCGCCGAGCAGCCGCGGAACCTCGCCGTGACGCGGCTCGGGACCCGCGAGGCGGTGGTCGGACAGAACCTGCCCTGCCATATCGAGGCCCGGGTCAAGAACTTCGCCAACGAGGACATCGGCGACCTGACGCTGAAGTACTACGTCGACGTCGACGAGAGCATCGACCTCGAGGGCGGCGACGCCGAGCCGCAGCGGATCGTCTCGATCTCGGTGCCCGCCGGCGAGGAGATCCTCGCCGAGCCGCTGACCTATCAGTTCGCGACCCCCGGGCTGCACCGGGTGGCCGTGCACCTCAGCTCGGACGCGCTGACCGTCGACAACTGGCGCCACTACGTGGTCGACGTGCGCGAGAGCGTGCGGGTGCTGCTGGTGGACGGCGACCCCTCGAACGAGGACTGGGAGGGAGAGACGGACTTCCTCTACGAGATCCTCAACCTGAGCATCGCCGACGACGTTCCCAGCCTGATCCAGACCGAAGTCTGCACCGAGAGCGAGCTGGCGCAGAAGCTGACCGAGGGCACCGCGGGCGAGCTCAACGGAGGCGACCCCACCCAGGACCTGGACATCGTGCTCCTGGCCAACGTGCCCTCGCTGACCCCCGAGGACGTGGCCATGCTCGAGGACTTCGTGCGCCTCGGACGCACGGTGATCTTCGCCCTCGGCGGACGCGTCGACCCCAAGGCCTACAACGAGTTCATGTATCGCGAGGGTCGCGGGCTGCTGCCCGCCGAGCTGGTGCGCCAGGTGGGCGGGACCAGCGCCGCGGCGTCGCTGGACGAGGACGCGCCCGCCTGGGTGATGAACGTCGGCGACCGCGAGCACCCGGTGGCGGGCCTGTTCACCACCGAGGACATGGTGACCCACCTCCGCGACCCGTCGATCTTCGGCTTCTACGAGGTCAAGATCCCCGAGACCGGCTTGACCACGGTCCCGCTGCGGGTGAACCAGACCGTCGACGACAACGTCGGCGCGGCGCCGAGCGAAGAGCAAGGCCTCCCCCTGCTCGTCGAGCGCCGCTTCGGTCGCCGCGGTCGCGTCGGCATGTGGCTGACCACCGTCGACGCCGACTGGAACCGGATCGTCCCCTACGTCTTCAACTTCATCTTCTGGCGCGAATACGTGCTGCACCTCGCCCAGCAAGCGCGCCCCGAGCAGAACCTGCGCGTGGGCGGGCAGTACGCGAGCTTCCTCCGCCTGGAGGAGTTCGCGAGCAAGGTCAGGGTCAAGACGCCCGTCGACGAAGAGGTCGCGGTCGTCCCCGAGAAGGTCGAGGGCGAGGAGCTCTACCGCCTGACCTACCCCCGGGAGCACCTCGACAGCGAGAGCGGCGACGACACCGAGGCCCTCAACCGCGACGGCCTGCCCGACCCCGGGTTCTACAGCGTCTCCAGCTCCAACGAGAAGTTCGAGACCGACTACTTCGCCGTGACCCTCGACCCCACCGAGGGCAACCTGGCCAAGTTCTCCGGCCAGGAGCTCGGCGACGCCCTCGGCGTCTCGGTGCGGGAGATCGTCCCCGCCGAGGTCCTCGAGACCCTGACCGCCGACGGAGGCGTCGGCGGGCAGCGCGAATACTGGCCAGAGCTGCTCGCCCTCGTGCTCGCGCTGCTGGTCACCGAGTCCATTCTCGCCGCCGTTTTCGGGCGGCGGCGGCGCTAGAGGAGTCGAGCAGATGAACTGGGCCCTCTTCCTCGCCGACACCCCCGAGCGGATCGTCGAGAGCAAGTTCCTCAACTTGCCCGCGCCCTGGATCGTGTTCCTGATCGCGGCGCTGATCCTGGCCTTCGCGGCCATGGTCTACCTGCTCGAGCCCAAGGGGCGCCGCGGCGCGCTGAAGGTCGTGCTCGCGTTCCTGCGCGCTGCCGCGATCGCGCTCGTGGTCGCGATCCTGTTCCGCCCCGTGAGCCAGAGCATCGACCGCGAGGTCCGCGAAGGCCTGGTGGTCGTGGCCATCGACGCCTCGCGCTCGATGTCCTTCGAGGACCGCGAAAAGGACGAGGAGCTGACGAGCAAGATCGCGGCGGCGTTGGACATCAGCCGCGACCAGCTCCGCGACACCGAGCGCCTGGACCGGGTGCGCAAGGCGCTGCGCAAGGAGTCGGGCCAGTTCCTCAAGGACCTCGCCGAGAACAACCGCGTGCGGCTCTACACCTTCTCCGCGGGGCGCAAGGCGCTGGCCTCGCTGGACAAGACCCGCGACGACGAGCCCGACGAGGAGACCCAGGCCCGGGTGACCGAGGTCCTGGCCGACCTCGAGGACGTCTCGGCCGACGGGCAAGCGACGGCGGTCGGCGACTCGCTGCAGCGGATCCTGACCGACGTGCGCAGCGAGCGCGTGGCTGGGGTCGTGCTGTTCACCGACGGCCGCAACACCTCCGGCCGGCTCTCGTCGGCGGCGGTGGCCGGACGCTTCGGGCGCAAGGGCGTGCCGATCTACACCGTCGGCGTCGGCGACCCCGAGCCGCCCCGTGACCTGAGCATCGACGACTTCCGCGCCCCCGACGTGGCCCTCGCCGAGGACGTGCTCCGCGTCTCGCTGGTGGTCCGCGCCCAGGGCTACAAGGAGCCGCGCGAGGCCAAGGTCTCGCTCAAGCTCGACGACCTGGTGATCGAGGAGAAGACCGGCCTCGTGGGCGGCGACCGCCTGGAGTGGGAGGTCGACTTCTCGACGCGGATCGCGCGCCCCGGGGAGTACACCCTCGAGGCCAAGGTCGAGCCCGACCCCTCGGAGCTGACCCCGGACAACAACCGCGCCCTGCGCCGCGTGCGGGTGATCGACGAGCGGATCAAGGTGCTCTACGTCGAGGGCTACCCGCGCTGGGAGTACCGCTTCCTCAAGAACGGCCTCGTGCGCGACAAGCACATGGAGGTGCAGGGTCTGCTGGTCTCGGCCGACTCCAACTGGGCCCAGCCGATCACCGAGGGCGTGGAGGAGCTGCGGCGCCTGCCGAGCCCCGAGCAGCTGCGCGACTACCACGTGATCATTCTGGGCGACGTCGGCCCCGAGACGCGCTTCGCCTCCAACAGCGAACCCGTGTTCTACAACGGCGCGCTGGAGGCGATCCGCAACGCGGTCAAGGAGGAGGGCGCCGGGCTGTTCATGATCTCGGGCACCCAGGCCAACCCGCGGGAGTTCGCCAACACGCCCCTCGCCGACGTGCTCCCGGTGGTGATCGACGACAGCACCACCCGCGACGACTTCACCCGGCCCTACACGCTGCGCCTGACCCGTGAGGGGCGAGACTCGCCGCTGCTGCGGCTCGAGGAGTCGGAGGTGCGCAACCGGGACTTCTGGGACACTCGCGCGCCGAGCTTCTTCTTCTTCATGCGCTCCGAGCGGGTCAAGCCCCAGGCACATGTGCTGGCCGTGCACCCCACCGCGCGCAACGGCGAAGGCCTGTTCCCGCTGATGGCCTGGCAGCGCTTCGGCGCCGGGACCGCGCTCTGGTACGGGTTCGACGAGGGCTGGCGCTTCCGCGCCGAGGTCGGCGACAAGTACCACTACAAGCTCTACAGCCAGGCGATCCGCTTCCTCTCGCTGCAGAGCTTCACCCGCGCCAAGCGCTTCTTCGTGACCACGGACAAGACGAAATACGACGTGGGCGAGGAGGTGCGGATCCGCGCCGAGATCCGCGACGAGGACGCGCTCCGCGGGCGGGAGAAGCAAGAGGTCGAGCTCGAGCACCCCGACGGCGAGACCCAGACCGTGACCCTGCAGAAGGACGAGGCCGAGCCCGGTAAGTTCACCGGGATCTACACCCCGGTCAAGATCGGACCCTACCGGCTCTCGATCAACCCTGGCGAGTTCGGCGGCGACCACGAGGTCGCGAGCCGGGTGTTCGAGGTCAAGCTCCCGCGGCTCGAGCTCCAGGATCCGCGCATGGACAAGGAGGGGCTGGAGAAGATCGCGGCCGCCTCCGGCGGCGGTCGCTTCGTGCGCCTGCACGAGATCTACGACCTCCCCGAGCAGGTGCTGCCTCAGACCGAGGAGCGCACGCGGAACCGGGAGGAAGAGGAGCTGTGGGACAACAAGTGGGTGTTCATGCTCCTCTGCGTGGTCTTGATCCTGGAGTGGATCGGCCGCAAGTTCTGCCGCCTGCTGTAGCGCTGCGGTGCTGGTGATCGCCGCGACCAACGACGCGCTCTTGGGAGGGCTGTTCGTCGTCCTCCTGCTGGGCATGGTCGGCTACGCCCTGATCACGGGGGAGGCCCCGCTGCGGCGGTCGATCTTCGGCGAGGTGGATCGAGCCAACCGGCCGGGTGCCTACTGGGGGTTCCTGGCGCTGCTGATCGGGCTGGCCGGGATCGTGGCCTTCGCCAGCTTCTTCCCTCGCTGATCAGTCCCCAAGCAGATCGTCGAGGTCACCGGGGGCGGGGTCGGCCCCGAACGGGCTCGGGTCGCGAGCGATCAGGAGCTCGAGGTCCGCGGTGGTGGGGTCGTCGGGCTCGAAGCCGAGCCTGCGGCTGAGCTGGGTCACGCGGCGCTCGACCCGACGTTGGCGCTCGAGGCGAGCGACCGTGCGCTCCAGGCGCTGGACCTGCTGCCCTGGGGTCTCGGCTCGCTCCACGACCACGTGGGCCACCTCCGGGTGGGCGCCCGTCGCGGCGGGGGTGGAGGAGGGGACGG
>Ga0070726_10003373_pt1 | contig 13455 bp, 12 predicted proteins | sample tdAd471_FD_67275 | JGI IMG/M metagenome (GOLD analysis project Ga0070726, IMG submission 67275) | Marine sediment microbial communities from the Atlantic coast under amendment with organic carbon and nitrate - tdAd47.1 | ecosystem: Environmental > Aquatic > Marine > Coastal > Sediment | place...
GGGCCGAGGTGCGTGGCCCCGATACCCGCGCCGAGCAGACCAAGGGCCGCTGCCATCGCGTAGTCCGCCTGCCGGGCGCCCATCGCCTGAGCAGCAGCCGCCGCCAGGCACGCCAAGCCGAACCAAGTGACCGGCCGAAGCGCGGGCGCGTGGAGCGAGATCAGGATCCCCGCCGCGAACGCAACGAAGCAGACGACCGACCGCGTTCGGGCGGCAAGCTGCGTGGGCGACGGATTGACTGAACGCCAGAGCACGGGCGGGCAGCGTCGCTCAATCGGACATCGACGTCAAGTTTGGGAGCCCGTCATCCAAATGAAGCCACCAAAAAAACCACCGACCCCGCAGAGGGGGTCGGCAGCACAGAATCAGAATGGAACCGAACCGGCCGAATCAGTTGCCGGCGGAGGTGACGATGTCGTTGAAGCCGTCGATGATGTCGATCGAGCCCTGCGAGCCGTCCTTGCGCGGGTACTGACCCGAGTTGACATTGGAGCCGGGGGTGAGATTGCGCCCGAAGAAGAAGTCGCCGCCGATGCGTCCGTAGCCCTTGTCGTTCTTGGAGAGGTAGACGCGATCGGAGCCAGCGGACTGGAAGACGACCGCACCGCGCCCGACGCGGGGAAGGATTGCTGTTGCGGCTGATGCCGTCTTGACGGATGAGTTGGGGCTGCCGAGGAATGCGGCGAGGTGCTCTTGAAGATCCCCGGTGGTATCTTTGCCGATCAGGCTGAGTTCCGCCTGTTCCATCTGACGCTCGCCGAGCGCATCGGAGCTGAGTGCCCCAGCGTTCTGTGCCCAGTAGAAACGAGCGGACGGATCAGATGAATTCGCTGGCGCGCTGATCTGCGCAAAGTCATCGATATCCGAATCATCGTTCATTGTCGAACCAAAGTCATTCTCGACCCAGGCGAGGATGGGCATGCCCCAAGCGTCGAGCACCTCGGGGAGTTCGTTGTGTTCTGGTACAGAAGTTGCGATACCCTGAACGGGCTGGTAGTCCTTGGCGTCGGGGGTGTAGTAGCCCTTGGACTTGTCACCGATGCCGATGAGCGCGAGATCGACTTCGACCTCATTCGAACTGCTCGGCCCAACAACGGGGTTCGTACTCGAACCACCAGTATCAGCGACCGGGCCGCCGACGAGTTCGAGCATGATGTTCTGCATCGATGAGAAGCCGCGCGTCAGGTTGTCATCGTGCCCCATGTCCTCCGGAGAGAAGTAGCCCGGGGCGCGCTGGTTGTCGGTTTGGAACTGCCCGATGCCCTGGACGAGGCTGTTGATGCTCGACTCGGTCGAGGACTTGCGGGCCAGTTCGCGGGCGCCCGAGAGCGCGGGCACGGTGATGGCGATCACGACCGCGATGATGGTGATGACCACCAGAAGCTCGATGAGGCTGAAGGCGCGCCGGGTCAGTCGGCTTTGAGCGTGGTTGGTTGCCGCCTTGGGGGTCATATCGTGACTCCTGGGGTTTGGTTTGATGCGGGAATCGGCCCGAGCACACGGGCAGCCCGCCTCGTGAACTCTATTCGCGGGCGACCGACTTGGTGTTGCGGGCAATCCCGGAGTCGGATCTCGGTTTCTCGATGCCGCCGAGTATACCGGATTGCTTGTAGAATCCTAGACGTGTGCCCACTGGGGGCCAGAAACGGGGATTGTCTCGATGACCACGGCTGGCAACATCACGGTTCTTTCACCCAGCGAGGCCGCCTATCAGGCCGCGGCCGAGGCCCTCGGGCAGGGGCATCTGGTCATTTTGCCGACCGAGACGATCTACGGCGTGTTTGCCGACAGCAGCAATCCCGCCGCGATGGCGAGCCTTGAGAAGCTTGTTGGCGCTGAAGCGGCGCACACCGCCGGCTGGCACGCGCCCAGCGTCGAAGCGGTGCTCGATCGCGTCAAGACCAATCACCCGATCCACCAGCGGCTCGTCGAACGCCTCCTGCCCGGGCCGGCCGCGATCGTGTTCGAATCGGGCGATTCTGTCCGCGTGCCCGACAACGCAGCGGCCCTGGCGGTCCTCCAGACCGCACACGACGCGGGGCAGACGCGCATCCTGGGCGTGGGGCTGGCAAACGATGTGTTCGGCTCGGGCGAAGCCGTCCGGCCCATGCTCGACAACGACGCGCTGCGCAACCAGTTCGAGGATGCCGACGTGCGTGTGGTCATCGACGGGGGGACGACCGTCATGGGCAAGCCCTCGACCGTCATCCGGCTGACCAGCGATGGCGACTACGAGCTCACACGCCAGGGCCCGATCGGGGAGCACTACATCCGGGATCGTCTGCGTCGGCGCGTGCTATTTGTCTGCACGGGCAACACCTGCCGAAGCCCGATGGCCCAGGTCATCGCCACCCGCGAGCTGCGCGAGTCGGGCGAGCCGGAGGACCTGGTCGAGGTCACCTCGGCGGGGATCTCGGCGGGCGAGGGGATGCCCATCACGCCCGAGGCGATTGAGGCCCTCGAAAAACTCGGCTACATGGCAAGCCATCACCGCTCGCGTCAGGTGACGCCGACGGACGTGAACCGGGCCGACGAGATCTACACCATGACCAACGCGCACCTGGCGGCACTTCGGCGGCACTTCCCCGGGGCCGCGTGGAAGATCCAGACCCTCGACCCCGAGGGCGGCGACATCCAGGACCCGATCGGCGGCCCGCCCGAGGTGTACGATCAGGCCTGCCGGGCGATCTTGGAATTCGTCCGAGCCAGGCTCGGTTCGCCGAGCCAGCAGGGAGACCGGGCATGAAGATCTCAATCGGGGCCGACCACCGCGGGTCCGACATCACGCTGCGCCTCTCGCAGTTCCTCCAGGAGCAGGGGCACACCGTCACACGCCACGGCTCGGCCGAGGGCGAGCCCTGCGACTACCCCGAAGCCGCCTTCCGAGTCGGTAGCGACGTCGCCTCCGGGCAATCCGAGCGCGGCATCCTGGTCTGTGGCACGGGCATCGGCATGTCGATCGCTGCCAACAAAGTCCACGGCGTCCGGGCCGCGGTCGTCCACGACGAGCTGACCGCCCACCTCGCCCGCGGCCACAACGACGCCAACGTGCTCTGCCTCTCGGCCGACCTGCTCGGTGAACGCGCGATCGAGAAAATCGTCAACGTCTTCCTGCGAGACGAATTCGAGGGCGGCCGTCACGCCCGGCGGGTCGCCAAGATCAAGGCGATCGAGATCGGGGCCGAGCCCGCCAGCGTCACGGAGTGACCGAGCCCTGAGCACTGACCGGGTAGACCATCGTCGCCCCGTCCGTCCCCACCACTACCGCGCCGTCGAGCAGCACGAGCGCATCGGGCGCGTGCAAGAGGTGCAGGTCCGCCCGGCTTCGGATCTGCCCCGTCGCCGAGTCGAGCATCCAGAGGCGGTAGATCTCGCCCTCCTCGGGATGGATGCGTCCCTCGGTCTGGAGCATGGCGTAGACCCCATCGCCCGCAACGGGCGGGAGAACGGTGGTCAGGCCCGAGGTCGCGTCGCCGCCGATGAGTGAGCCCTCCTGATTGAAGACGATCAGCCCGTGGTCCGTGGCGAACGCGGTCTCGCCGCTGGCGCCCTCGCGCGCTTCGATGCGCACCGAGCCGCCGACGCGCCCAAGATCCTCAAGCGGCGCATCTCTGAGTGAGCCCGTCTGTGTGTCGATCTGCCAGATCTGGCGATCGGGACCGAGCACGACGACGCGGCTGCGCATGAGCCACGCGTCGCCGCTGAGGCGCACGGCTGGATCGTCAACAAGCCACTGGATCGCGCCGGTGGTCGGCTCGATAGCGATCACACCCCGGTCGAGCCCGACGATCACCCTGCGGCCCGGATCGATGCGCACCCAGCGGAGCAGGCTCGCCAGTTCGTCGTTGACCTGCAGCGTCTGGCGCGTGCGGACGTCGTACACCGCCAGCATCGGCACCACGCCTGGATTCTCGCCCGCCTTGACATCCGCGGGGCGTTCGCCGGCAACCGCAAGCACGCCACCCGAGAGAGCCGCCTCGTACACCACGGGCACGTCGAGCAATTGCGTCCAGACCGCCTCGCCCGTCGCGCGATCAAAGACCGCCACGCGCCCCGTGCGCTCGATCATCGCGATGGAGCGATCGTCGAACACGACCATGAGATCGCTCAGTCGGCACGGGCCGTCCAGCGGCGTCTCGACCATGCCCGTCCGCCGGCGCTCGGGCTCTTCATCGAAAAGCTCGCCGAACTCGGCCGACTGCCAGCGGGTGCGCCCGGTGACGGTGTCGATGAGTTCGAGGCTCGCAGACTCCGCCTTGCCCCAGAGCAGCATCGCGAAGGCCGGCTCGAGCCTGACGAGCGTCGGCTCATTTCCTGCAGAAGCCGCACGCGACCAGATGGGCCGTAATCCGCCGGGCGCCTCGGCCAGCACCTCGTCGGCATCGAACGCAAGCTGCTCGGTCGGTTCGCTGTTCATCCCAAAGAGCGTCATCTGCCCGAGCGAACGCGAATACAGCACAAGATGATTTGTCGCCACGAGCCCCGATGTACTCAGGGGCCGCACGAGATCCCAGCCGACCAGTGACTGCTCAAGCTCCGTCGGCGAGCCGTTGACCCGCGGCAGGCGCGCCAGCGTCGCCAATCGGGCCGCGAACTGTTCGGCCAGCTCGGCGCTCTCCAGCGGCGTGCCCATATTCGTCAGCGTGAGCGAGGGTCGCTGTTCACGCAGCCGCTGAAGCGTCTGGCTCGCTGCGAAAAGCCGATCGTGCTCGGCGAGCGCCACGATCAGTCGGCCGGCAACCTCACCGGCGATCCCGTCGCTGGGCCAGCGGCGATCGTTCTGGGTCTCCATGGACGACAACGCGCGCTCGAGGGCAGCGATGGAGCGGTCGGTGCGCCCCTCGGCAAGATACAGATCGCTTGCGGTCAGCAGCGCGTCCGGCGCGATGCGCGCCACCGGGTATCGGCTGGCCAGCTGCTCGATCGCTTGTGGATCGGGCGCTGCGCCCTCGGCGGTAAGCGTCTTGAATGTAGCCGACGCCTGCTCATCGAATGTGCTGTACGCGCGCGGGTTTTGGTGAACCAGTGCGCGGACCGCGGCGGTCGCGGCAAGCTGCGCCCGCTGGCGGCGGCGACCCAGAATGTGCTGGGCGCTTGCCAGCTCGTCATCAAGCAGGATCGCCTGGTACGCCTGAGCCGCGTCGGCCCATTTTTTCTGCAACTCGCCAAGCCGACCGAGTTCCATGAGCGATCCGACACGCTGCGTCGGCGTCGTCGCGGCCCGCCCGAGCAGGTCGACCATCCTGGCCCGAAGGTCTAGCGAGAGTTCCTGAGCCGGCGCGAGCGTCGTGGTGCTGGCAATGTCGGCCGTCAGCATCGCCATGAGCGAGTCATAGAGACGCCGACGCGCCTGGCTTGCTTTCTCCGAGCCGCCCAGGCGTTCGATCGCGCCGAGGGCATTGTCCGCCGCGCCCGGGATCAGCGCCAGAGCGCCGGCCCGGTACGCCAGCTCCGCGTACGTCAGCGCCAGATCCGGGTCATCGGGCGAGGCCGACATGCGCTCACGCAGCGAGGTCTCGGCAGTCGCCCAAGGCAGGTATGTGTGCACGAAAGCATTGTCGACGATGACGAGCTGATCGCCCACGCCGACGGGTGCGCCCGGGTAATCCAGCGAGATCCGGCGGAACGGCTCGCCGGGCTTTGCCGGATCGACCAGCATGACGCCCGTGTGGGCCGGGATCATCAGTTCGCCACCGGCCAGCCGAACGCGGCCCGGGGCTCGCTCGGCGGCCGAGACAATCAGCCGCACCGGCTCGTCTGTAAGAATGCCCTCTGCCGACACGACCGCGATCTCGGAACCCACACACACAATGTGTCCGGCATACGAGAGCAGGTACTCGGGCCAGCCGAGCATCGAGGCCGCCCGCTCGCCGATGAACTCGCCCGTCATCGCATCAAACACCTGCACGGCCAGTTGATCGGGTGTCAGCACAATCACGCGATCGCCAATGACAATCGGCGCCGGCTGCTCCCAGTTATCCCGCGTGCGCTCGTTGAACGCATTCTCGACCGTGACTTTGCGCAACCAGATCGGCCTGCCCGTGTGCGCCTCGATCGCCGAAACAATCCCGATTGGGTCGGTGCGGTAGACGATGCCCTCGCGCTCGGTGATCAGGTGCGCGGTGTGCTCCATCCGCTGACTCGGCGCCACGCCCGCGGTGCCCATGAGCGTGCTCCACTGCAGCTCGCCCGTGTACAGATCGATCCCCGCCAGGTACGCGCTCATTACCCGCCGCAGCGGCGAGAACTGAAAGACGCCCGTCACGAGCGTGCCCTCGACAATCACCGGCGGTCCGCTGAATACCGCGTCCGTCCAATCGGGGCGCAGCCGCGACGGCAGCTGACTCCATATCTCCTCGCCAGATTCGAGCGAGACCGCGTGCATCTGAGGCGTGTTGGTCTCGGAGCGTTCCTCTTCAGCGACAATCACACCGACCGCCACGCCGCCGGCCGCTGCGACGATCGTCGAATCACGGATCTCGTTCTCGCCGCGACGGCGCTGAAAGCGATTGGGCACCTCGATCGAGCCGCGCAGCGAGCTCGGATCAGGCTCGTACTGCCAGAGGCATTCGAGCGTGAGGCGGTCCCAAGCCGTCAGCCTGTTGCCGTCGTTGAGCAGCACGAGGTCGCCCGCCAGAATGGGCAGTGTCCAAGGCCGCGGGTCGCCGCTGGTCAGGCGCTGCCCGCGGATGAGCGAGGTGTCGGCCAGCGAGATCGGCCCAGCGATCGGCGAAGAACGCAGGGGCCTAGCGAGCAACTCGCCCGGCGTGAACGCGGGTCCTTGCTCCGTGAGCCCGATGCTTTTGAGCCCGGCCGACGGTGGCACATCGATCGGCCGCATCGCCTCGGGTGTGATCTCATCGGCTATCCCAGCTCGCTCGGCCAATGCCAGGGCAAGTCTGCGAGCACTGTCGCCCTCTGCATAAGGCGTGATGCGGATCAAAAGCCGAGCGCTCCTGGCCGCAAGTTCCGCATCGCCCGCAATGACCGGGTGGTCGGCGAGGCTTGCCATCGTGCGGACCGCGGCATGAAAGCTTGCCGACTCGAACCGCCGCTCGGCCAGAAGCAAAGCCGCAAGCGCGCCCGAGCGTGTCATGAAGTACGAGCGCTCGACCTGCTCGATGCGCCCCTCTTCGAGCAGCTTGCGGGCGCGGGGCTCCTGCGTCAGGCGGTAGCGCTCGAGCAGCGCGGGCGACGCCACGAGCACCGCGTGCATCCGGCCGCGAACACTTTGGTACAGATCCGGGTCCTCGGCCTGGGCGACGAGCCTGTCTGGCTCTTCATCGAGCAGCTTCTGAATATTGCTTGCTGCCTCGGCGACGTTCTCCTGCGCCAGCAGCCTGGGTAGCTGCGCGAGCACCTCCTCGGCTGTCGGCGAATCGTCCACATAGACGGGCAGGATCTCCTGAGCCGCTATCGGACCAACCGCGACACACAGCACCAACGCCCGAAAAGCAATTCCAATACGGACCATGAAGCCTCCTGCTCGCCCGCACGACCGGGCGCGCCTCGCCGAAACGGTGCAGCTTCACGAGTCTATCGAACCGGCCCGGGCCCGGTTGCTCATGAGGGACTTCCCTCACGCCGATGCGCCGGAATCATGCAAGCCACACTCCCATTTCCGGTGCTGGCCATCGAGCAGCAACCCCCGATCGTGCGTCTGCCGCAGCTTCTGCGGAGCAGGCCCTTTCGTGTCGTGCTGCTGATCGCCATGGGCTGGGTCCTCGGGCTTGCCGACCTGACGATGACGCTCACCTATCTCATGAACGTGGGGATGTTCGAGGGCAACCCGCTGGCCCGCTGGGTGATCGCGATGGGCTCGCCCGCTCTCGTGGCCTGTTTCAAGCTCCTGACGATGATCATCAGTTCCTCGATCCTCTTCTGGCAGCGAGGCCGATGGCAGGCCGAGGCCGGGGCGATCTTGGCGCTCATCGTGCTCGGTCGGCTCACGTTCCAGTGGTTCGGCTATATCGACATGTCCTCGGACATGACGCACGCCATCACGATCGTTTCGGCAGACCCCTCGCAGTACGACGGCCTGTGGGCCACGCTCCGCTAACACGGCACCGCCGGGGACGATACCCTACCGGCGCATGCGACCAACCTCACCCACACTGATCTCGCTCGTCACGCTGCTCCTTGCCGGCTGCTCGGCCTACGACGCGCCCAAAATCGACATCGTCGGCGCCCGCATCACGCAGGAAACCGCCCAGGGCGTGGTGCTCGATTTCACTCTCGACGCGACCAACACCAACGAGGTCGACCTGCCGCTCGAACGCGTCCGCTACGCGCTGCGTCTCAACGGCCAACGCGTCTTCTCGGGCACCCGCTCGGCAGAGGCCACCGTGCGCCGACTGGGCACGCAGCAGTTCATGCTCCCGGCCGCGATCGACCTTGCCGAATTCGACATGCCCGAGGGCGACGTCGAGTACGAGCTTTCGGGCTCGGTGATCTACGTCACGCCGGGCGAGATCGCACAGATCCTCTTCGATGCCGGCGTGCGCAAGCCGCGATCCTCGTTCCGCCAGACCGGGACGCTGGATTTCAGCACGGGCCAGCTGGGCAACACCGAATCACCCTGAGACCGATTCACTTTTTGCAAATCCCGCTCAGACCCACTCAAGCTGCGAGCGGTCGGCCTTGGACACACGGATATCCAGCCCAGCGAGCTGCTTCTTGAGCTTGCTGGCCAAGATCGGCAGGTAGCCCCGCTCGGTATTGGTGTGCCCGGCCAGAATCACGCCCAGCCCGTGATCCAGGTGTGCCATCACCTGGTGGTGCGTCATCTCGCCCGTGATATACATCTCGCACCCGTTGGCCGCCGCCACCGGCGCCAGGTCGCTGCCCGAGCCGGCGCAGACGCCGATATGCGAGATTTTGCGCTCGTGGTCGCCGCTGGGCGCGGTGAGCTTGAGTCGCGTCACACCCAGGTGCGCCTTGAGTTTCTCGGCGATCTCCATCGTCGTCAGCGCCTGATCGAGCACGATCCGCCGGCCATGCCCCGTGTGGCGCTCGGGCAGCGGCTCGATCTTCAAGACATCGATTGCCGGCTCCTCGTACGGGTGGAACGCGCGGAGCGTCTCGATCGCAAGGGCCACCGATCCCTCGGGGCAGACCATCTCGAGGCGCATCTCTTCGACGCTCGTGAATTCGCCCTGTCTGCCGATCGCCGGGTTCGTGCCCTTCTCGCCGCGAAACGTTCCTGTGCCGATCGTCCCGAACGAGCACAGGTCGTACGCCCCGATGTGCCCCGCGCCGGCCGACGCCAGCGCGTTCCTCACGCGCTCGATGTCGCTTGTCGGAACGAACGTCACGATCTTGTGCAGATCTTCACGCCCGGTTGAGGCTTTGAGCGAGCGGACATCGCCCGAGCCGAAGCCGCTGATGAGCCAGTCGTTGAGCCCGTCCTGAGCCGCGTCGAGCGCGGTGTGGGGCGAATAGACCGACATGCCCGCTTTGATCGCCCTATGCAAGAGCCTCTGCTTCGTATCCGAGCAGACGATCCGCTTCATGGGCACAAAGATCGGCGGGTGATATGCAATGATCGTCGAGCACCCGAGCTGCTCGGCCTCGGTCATCACCGCCTCGGTCAGGTCGATCGTGCAGAGCACCGGGCCCGTCAGCTTTCCCGATGACTCGCCCACGAGCAGGCCTACGTTGTCCCACGACTCGGCGAGCGAGAGCGGGGCGATCTGGCCCAGGGCCTCGAAAAGCTTGGCGCGATCCATAGGGAGAACCTCCTGACGCATCGTATACGCCATGCGTGTCCCATCCGACGCGGACGCCATGCCGGTGATACGCTCGCAGACATGGCTTTGCCCGTCACAATCTCCGCGCCAGCCAAGGTAAACCTGGCGCTCTCGGTCGGCCCGCCCGAGCCGCCCGGCATGCCCGACGCCGGCATGCACCCGATCGCTTCCTGGGTCGCCGCGATCGATCTCTTCGACGAGATCACGCTCACCCCAAAGGACGCAACCACGCTCGATCGCCGCTGGGCCGAGGGTGCCCCGCTGACCTCGCCGCTGGGCTGGCTTGCGGACGACGATCTGACGGTCCGGGCGCTCACCAAACTCTCGGCGAAAGTCGGGAAAGAACTGACCGCGCACATCTCCATCACCAAGCGCATCCCCGTCGGCGGCGGGCTGGGTGGCGGCTCGAGCGACGCAGCCGCCTGTCTCGTCGCTGCCAACCGCCTTTTCGAGCTGAACCTCTCACTTGCTGACCTCTCGCAGATCGCGCGCAGCCTCGGCTCGGACATCCCCTTCTTTCTCGATGAAACCCCGATCCCAAGGCCCGCGCTCGTCACGCACTTTGGCGAACGCATCCGCCGCGTCGATCTTGAGCCGACGGATCTCCTGCTCATCTTCCCCAACTTTGGATGCCACACGGGCGATGTCTACCGCGCGTACGACCAGTCGCCGCTGACACTCGATGTCCAGCGCGTAGTCGCACTCGCCGAGAGCGGCAAGGTCGACCCAAACGGGCTCTTCAACGACCTGGCGTTCCCCGCCAAACGATACAAACCCGAGTTGCAGACACTCATCGGCAGGATCGAACGCATCACCGATGAGCCGATACACGTCTCGGGATCGGGCTCGACGCTCTTTCTGGCCCCTCAAAGCGTCGACGAATTGGCCGCAAAAATCGGGCAGAAGATCACCAACGTCCGGTGCATCAAGGTGCGCACGCTGACTGGGATGGAGCGGGCATGAAGGTCACGGTCGGTGTCGATCTCGGCGGCACGCACATGCAGATCGGTGTGGTCAATGCCGCGTGCGAGATCATCGGACGCTCGGGCACCAAGACCGAGGCCTCGCGTGGACCGGCCGCGATCCTCGACACCATCGCCGAGCATGTGCGGATCGCTCTGAACCGCGCAGGCATGAAGAGGGCCGACGCGATCGGGCTCGCAGCCCCCGGCGCGATCGACCCGGAGCAGGGCGTCGTCCTCAACGCGCCCAACCTCAAGTGGGACGACCTCCGCGCAGCCGACGAGCTGGCGCGCCGGCTCGACATGCCCGTCGTGCTCGACAACGACGTCAACGCGGCCGTCTTCGCCGAGCAGCGCATGGGCGCGGGCACAGGATGCCCCGACCTCATGGGCGTCTGGATCGGCACAGGTGTGGGCGGCGGGCTCGTCCTGCGGGGCGAGGTCTACCACGGCCTGCGCCGAACCGCCGGCGAGATCGGGCACATCATCATCGATCCCGAGAACCCGCAAGGCCGACGAGAACTCGAGCACCAAAGCTCCCGCACAGCCATCGCCCGCGATATCTGCGAGGCCATCGAGAACGGCGAACCCTCCGTGCTCGCAACCGCTATCAAAGACGGCAGCCCGTGCACCTCCTCACTCATCGCAAGCGCTCTCGAACAGAATGACGAGCTGACCACCCGGATCGTCACCACCGCCAGCGAGAAAGTCGGACGCGTCGTCGGCTCGATGGTGACCATGCTCTCGCTCGAACGCATCGTCGTCGGCGGCGGGCTGGTCGAGGTCGCCGGCCCGTTCATCGTCGAGCCGATCCAGCGGGCCGCCCGCCAGACCTGCTGGCCCGAAGAACTCCGCACCCTCGAGGTCCACGCGACCAAACTCGGCGCCAACGCGGGCCTACTTGGAGCCGCCCTGCTCGCGGCTTCACGCATCGGCCAGGGCGCCTGATCCAGCAGAACGCGCACCCCCGGGTATGGTCTCGGGGCCAAAGCAGAGGGCGCACGAAAAAACCCGCCAGGCAACAGAGCCAGAGGCGGGTGTGGGAATCACATCGTCGTGATCGGAAGCGAGATCTGGATGCTCAACATGCTCGAGATGGGATCAGGAGAGCGCGTCCAGAAGGCCTTCAACGGTGCCGGCGACCTTGATGGGGGTTTCATACGTGCCGTCTTCGATCTCGGCGCGGATACGGTCCACAAGGTCCTGTCTGATGGGTTTGTCCTCGCCTGTGTATTTGGAAGCGGCGACTCGGGCCGTGTCCGAAACATCGACGGAGTCCTGCCCGCGTTCGATGCCGGCCCCCTCGCCCGGTCGGCCTTCACGATCTGCCCGACCCGCGGACCGTCCGATCGCTTCGGACCGAAGAACCTCGTTGCCACTGGAAATTCGACCTACGTCTGTCATCCGTTCCACTCCATTCTCACACTTCTTCGAGGCTCACGCGCAAGTTCTGCATGTCGCGCAATTCCCACCACACCTCAACAACCAAACGGATCAGAAAGCCGGGTATTCCCACCACCAGACCTACGACCCGAAACTCAGGAGGGACGAGATGTTGTGTACTCATCACGTCCTCCGCAAATGTGTATCGTCGGGCTGGTCGAACTTGCTGCAAAGTCACTCAATTCCTTCATATTGTTCGTAACTCGATACAAGATAACCTCTTAGAGTAATAACGATGAAACGGACTCGACATATTTTTTTCCGCTCATGCACCCTTCATGAAGCCCGAAACGCCATTTCCCGCACCACAAGCCAATTTCCGCAGATTTGGAATACGGTCGGGTGTCTCATTTTCATGCTCGCAATTCTGGGGTGTGCCTCCAGTGGCCCAAAACAGCCCCCCAGTTCTGAGGGAGAAATCCTGTTTGATCAGAGCGCGAGCGCAACGAATGCCGACGGAAATTTCTGGACCATCGGACTCAAGCCGTTCGCCGGCAGCGATGCCAGACTGCGGGCCGAGCAGGAACTGGCGCGCCTCCGCCGACTCGACGGACTCAAAGACGCCTTCGTCCTCGCCCGCGGCCCGCGCGTGATCGTCTGCATCGGCAAGATCGCAAGCCCCTCCACCGCCGAGGCCGAGGCTCTCCTCGAACGCGTCCGCAATGTCCGCGACGAGGGCACCAAGCCCTTCACCCGCGCGTTTTACATCCCCCCCACCAGCAAGGCCTCCTCCGACATCGACCTCCGCTCAGCGACGGAGATCTACGGCAGGCGGGCCGTCTACACGCTGCAGATCGGTGTCTATGGCCGAGCGGATATGAAGGCACCCACCGAGAAGGACGTGCTCGAAGCGCGCAAGAAGGCCGAGGAGGCCGCCGCCGAGCTCCGCAGACAGGGCGAGTTGGCCTTCTATTACCACGGCCCGAGCATGAGCATGGTCACCGTGGGCGTCTTCGGCGAGAGCGATATCCAGAACAGCTTCAGCCTCGAACTCCGCGACCTGATGGAGCGGTTCCCGCACAACCTCGTCAACGGCCAGGGCGTCAGCCAGACGGTCATGACCACCGACGGGCGCGAAGAACAGATGCTCCAGCCGAGCTTCCCTGTGCTCATCCCGACGCAATAAATACGGCCTGATACTGGATTTACCCCTGAATCCAGATCGATTCGATGCGCGTGGCCAGCCATTGATCGCCCGAGGCACGCCACTCGATCTCCCACCACGAGTGCCCGAGGATTCCGCCATCGGGCATTCGCACGCGGACACGCACCAGCGTGCGCCCGATCGAGGGGCCATCCAT
>Ga0070726_10003376_pt1 | contig 13446 bp, 13 predicted proteins | sample tdAd471_FD_67275 | JGI IMG/M metagenome (GOLD analysis project Ga0070726, IMG submission 67275) | Marine sediment microbial communities from the Atlantic coast under amendment with organic carbon and nitrate - tdAd47.1 | ecosystem: Environmental > Aquatic > Marine > Coastal > Sediment | place...
GCGGCCGCTCCCTCTTGTATGATACAGCGGATCACCCACCAGCGGATGACCCATTGATGACATTTGAACACGGATTTGGTGGGTGCGTCCTGTGAATAAATGGCAATCCATTAGTGCCGCGACGGCACCAACGGGACGAATTACCCGGTAATCCGTGACGGCATGTTTGCCTCCGGATGCAACGACCGCCATGCGCTTGCGATTTTTCGGATCACGCCCGATGCGGTTTTCGATGCGTCCGGCGCGCGGGTTCGGCATACCCCAGACCACCGCCATGTAGGCGCGGTCGATGCTATGTACCTGAAATTGCTCGACAAGTCCGCGGTGTGCGACATCGTGTTTGGCGCAGACCATGACCCCCGACGTATCCTTGTCGAGCCGGTGCACGATACCCGGGCGCGTCACGCCGCCAATACCCGACAAGCTTCCTCGGCAATGATGCAAAAGCGCGTTCACCAATGTCCCTGTCGCGTGACCGGGCGCCGGGTGCACGACCAGCCCCGCCGGCTTGACCAGCACGATCAGATGATCGTCCTCGAACAACACATCAAGGGGGATATCCTCGGCCTGGGGCCGCGCCGGCGTCGGCGCCGGAACATGCAGAACATACGTCTCGCCGGCCCGCACCTTGCGCGACATATCGTCGGCAACACCGTCCGGCCCGGTGACGCAGCCATCGTTGATCAACGCCTGCACGCGGGTCCGCGACATATTTTCGGCATGCGCCGCCAACCACTTGTCGAGCCGGGTGCCCGCCGCCGCCGCGTCGACGGACAGCGTGATATCGTGTGCATCGCTCATACCCGCCTTTATGCCCTATCGCGGCGCCGATGCCCAATCCCTTGACAACCCCCGCGCCGCCGCCGATGAAGGCCGAACACCAAGTGACGGAAAAAGCTATGCGCGCACTGAAATTCATCGTCATCGGCATGGGTGCCCTGATCGTTCTCGCGGTCGGGCTGATCGGCTTCGGGCTTTACAAGAAATCGGTCGACCCGGGCTGGAAACTGTTCGGCACACGCCCCGACGCGCCGGTGGCGGCAAGTGCCGGCGCGCTCGCCCCACCAGCGACGTTCGGTGAAATCAAGCTCGATCTACCGGAAGGCTGTCGCATCACCGATGTCCGCCCGGACGGACCGCGCGCTTATCTTTTGCTCGGCCCGGCCCCGGTCTGTGAGGGCGTGATTGTCGTCGACACCCAAAACGGGCGCATTCTCGGGCGCATCGATCCCAGATGAACATCCGCCTCAGCGACGGCCTCGCTGCGCGCATCCGCGCCCACGCGGAACGGTCTTATCCGCACGAGGCATGCGGACTGCTTTCCGGTTTCCACGACAAGGACGGCACGGTGACGGTCACCGGGGTGCATGAAAGCGCGAACGTCACGACCCGCGATCCGGCAAAGGGGTTCGAGGTCGACCCGAAGCTCCGCTTCGATCTGATGCGCGCGCTCGAGGCGCAAAACGACGGTACCGGAATTATCGGCCACTACCACTCGCACCCGGACCATCCGGCCGAGCCGTCGGCGACGGACTTATCGATGATCTACGAGGTCGACTTCATCTGGCTGATCTGCGGCGTCACCAAGGACGGCGCAACGGACCTGAACGCTTTCAAACCGCGAGACGACCGGAGCGGGTTTGTCCCTTTGGTCGCTACTTAAAGAGATCACTGAAACCCTTCTTGATGTTCGGGTACTCTTCTTCAATTCTGTTCCACCCTCAACCGCCCGAGATCATCCCCAGTACAGCGGCCATACCTCCTGATTCCGCAGTGATCGCCGCATTTGCGACAATCGCGGCAGCGCCCATCGCACTCCATCCCAAGCTGTTGGCAAGACTACCGATGCTCGCTTCGGCTGGCGCATCGAGTTTTTCCGGTGTTTTACTCCGAATTTCGCATGCTACCTCCTCAGCAAACCCCACTTTACCGGTCAACGAGTTACCTTGAGCGGGGGAAGATACAGGTAGCTTTCCATGCTCCCTAAGCGACACTTCCACAGCTTTGAGTGCCGTCTCATCGGCTCCCGCTTCCCGGAAGGCGGCAATTTCAAACTCCAAGAACTGGGACTGCGAGACCGCATTCACCTCTTTGGCTGACGGATAATCCTTGTTCATAGCGTTCGCCATGCGCTCGAACAACCGGTCCCGCCGGGCAACGCGAAAGGTCGAACACGCTGCACCCGTGACCGAGCGCACATCACCATTCGTCATTTCCGTCTTAAGCAGCGCCGCCAAGACCGTTTGGCTCGCACCTTTACACCTTGACCAGCCCTTTCGGCGTGAAGGCGGAGCCGTCATACATGGTCGTGGTGATCATCTCGAGGGCTTGGCGCTGTTGCTCCAGGTTCTCCGGCGTCGCCTCGCCTGTCGGCGGCGTTTCCAGATCGAAATGCCCGAAGTCGTCGCGCCCGCGCACCAGCATCGCGCTGTCGCGCGGCCCTTCTTTCTCGGCGCGCGTCGGCAGATAATCGAGCAACAGCCCGACGCGTCGCTCGCCCGACGTGTTGGGACCGGACGCGTGAATGATACGATGATCGAACAGACAGGCCTCGCCCGGCTTCAGCACCGCCTCGACCGCGCCTGTGTCGTCGAAATCCTCGGTGATATATTGCGCACGCGACAGGATGCTGTCGGCGCTGTCACCCTCGGCGTGTTGCAACAGCTTGCGCCGATGCGAGCCGGGAATGACCTTGAGGCACCCGTGCGCCGCACTCGCCGCCGAGACCGCCAGCCAGGCGATCACCAGAAACGGTTTCAGCTTGATATACATGCTGTCCTGATGCCACGCGGCGTGTGCCTTGCCATCCGGTTTTTTGAAGCGGAACGTGGCGTTCCAGTTGAGGATATCCGGCCCGACCAAGTCCTCGACAATATCCAGAATATGATCGCGCCGGGCCAAACCGTCGATCCAGTCGAGCAGCAAATTGGCCTTGAAGTCGAGCTTGCCGACCAAATCGGGATGCTTACGCTCGAACGTTTCCAGGCGCGCCAGATATCCGCGCGCCTCGTCTGCGTCAAGAAAACGGACAGGCGACAAGAAACCGTCGTCGCAAAACTGCTTGATCTGTTTGTCGCTCAGCGCCTTGCCCATGAAGACCTCCTTATTGCCGCACAATACTGGCAGATACAGTGCGTTGTTTCAGGCAAAAAAGTCATTCCCGTAATCCCCTGAAAATACGCACTATCCGGTTTCATGCACCCGGTGCCTCGGATAGTATCCGCCGATGTTTTACATCGCCCCGGTTCTCCTGTCGCTTTGCGTCGTTCAGATCGTCATGGCAGCCGTTCTTCTGACGTTCTGGCGGATGCGCGTCGGCGCGCCGGGCCTGCTGGAAATGGCCGCCGCCATGGCAATCAGCAGCCTCGGCGCCCTGCTGACCGGCGCCGGAATATCGAATGCCAACCACTTTCTCGCCTTTGCCGGCATTCAGTGCTTCGTCGTCGCTTTTTTGACGGCGGCCCGCGCCATGCGCCGTCTGCAGGGGCTGACGCCGCTTCCTGCTCTGGAAACCGCCGCCATCATTTGCTGCGCCGCCGGGGATGCTTATTTCATCTTCGTCAGCAAGAATTTCTCCGGCGTCGCCGTATTGCATTCCGTTGTCTATACGATCATCTGCGCCATCACCGCACACACGCTTTTTCGCGAGCCCGGTGCGGCGCTGAAGCCGGGTTGCCGGGTCCTTGGGTTCATTTTCGCCGCCTTTGCCGCCGCCAGCCTGTTTCGCGCCGCCGTACGGCTTTTCATCGATATCCCGGTACCCGTGAACATGCAGGTCGCCTCGTTGGAACTGGCCTATGTCTTTCTCGGGATGGCGGTATCCATCGGCTGGACCCTCGGCTTCGTGTGGACATCTTACAGCGTCGCCGAGTACCGCCTGCGTGCGGCCAACGAAAAACTGGAACGATTTTCCGGGGCCGTGGCACATGATCTGAATACGCCGCTGAACGCCATCATCGGTTATCTCGATGCAATCACCCACGCACCGGAGCCGGACGAAAAACGCACCGCACAATACATCGCAACGGCGCACGAAGCCGCCCTGCGCATGAGCCGCTTCATCCATGACCTTCTGGAACAATCCCGCGACGGCCACGAAGACCGGGCGCCACAATCGGTCGATACGGCCACTTGTATCGAAGACGCGCTGAAACCGTTGCAACCGCGGATCGACGCTGCCGCCGCCAAGGTACACGTTGCCGTCGAACATGGCGTCATGGCGACGCCGTTCCAGATCACACGGATTTTCCAGAACCTTCTCGATAACGCCATCAAGTACCGCGCCGAGGCCCGCCCGCTTGAAATCCATATATCGTCGATTGAAGAAGACGGCTGGGTTTCATTGTCTGTGCGTGACAACGGGCTCGGTATTTCCAGCACCGATCAGAGCAGGATCTTCGGACAGTTCGAGCGCGCCGAGGGCAATGGCGTCATTCCGGGTTACGGCATGGGCCTGGCGGAATGCCGGAACATTATGAAAAGCTTCGGCGGCACCATCGGCGTGCACTCCGAACCCGGAAACGGATCCACGTTTGTCCTCAGGCTGCCAGCCGCCACAAACTGACTCCGTGCTCTAGTGCACGTCCTTCGATGCACCGATGGCCGCCTTGAGCTTCTCGAAGTTGAAGTCCGGACTTTTCGCCGCGTCGAGAATCTTCGCTTCCCGGCGCTGCTGCAACGCGACGACGTCGGGGATCTTCTTGACCGCCTCGTGCGGAATCTTCACGGCGCCGTGCCGGTCGGCATGCACGATATCGTCGGTCGATACCGTCAGCCCATAGACTGTCACCTGACAGTCGAAGTCGACGACATGCACATACGCGTGACTCGGTCCGATCTTGCCGCCCAGAAGATTGAAGCCGCGAACGCTGTCGGGAATATCGCGGATGGAGCCGTTCGTCACGGCACCGAGTGCGCCCAGTCCCTTGTGCACGTGCGTATGGACCTCGCCCCAGAAAGCGCCATGGCCCGGATTGGAATCGATGTCCTGGATAACGACGACGGTCGGGCCGGGAGCGACGGATACATATTCATAGTACGGCAGACGCTTCGCAGCCGCCTGCTCGACAGTGTCCGACGACGGCTCGGCGGCACGGATCATCGCGGTCCGCGCATATCCGCAAATCGGCGGCAGATCCGGGTCCAGCGGCACAAGCTGCGTCGTCGTGTAACCGTAACCGCGCCGCTCTGGCATGATTTCCTCCAGCGCGTTGCAGATCGTCGGCGTGTCCCACTGCGTGAGCGCCCTCAGATCGTCCTCGGTGATATCGCTCATGTCGTCCTTTCCTTCATATTCTTGCCGCGCCCGCGGTGCTTCGAAACGCGGGGGCGCCGTCTAACGGCCGTTTTTATCGCGCCACGCCGCGAAGCTCGCCTTCGTTTCTTCCTTGGTCGCCGGATAGAGACCGATGATCCCCGTGCCCTCGTTAACGCGCTCTGTCACGAAATCCTCGAACGCCGTCATTTCCCTGGCTTCATGGGCAATCTCGTCCGCCACGTAAAGCGGGATGACCACCACCCCCTCGTCGTCGCCGACGATGACGTCTCCGGGAAACACCGCAACGTCGCCGCAGCCGATCGGGCCGTTCAGTTCGATCGCCTGATGGATCGTCAGGTTGGTCGGCGCCGAAGGCCGGTTGTGATAGCAGGGAATATCCAACGTGCCGATTTCTGGCGAGTCTCGGAAGCCGCCGTCGGTAACGACCCCGGCAACGCCCCGCTTCATCATCCGCGTGACAAGGATCGAACCGGCGGATGCGGCGCGTGCATCCTTGCGGCTGTCGATCACCATGACGTGGCCGGGCGGGCATTCCTCTACCGCGACCCGTTGCGGGTGGCGCGGATTCTGGAACACGCTGATCGGATTCAAGTCTTCGCGCGCCGGAATGTAACGGAGCGTGTACGCCTGACCGACCATGTTGGTGCCTTTGGCGCTGACCGGGTGCACATCCTGCAGGAACTGATTCTTGAGGCCGATCTTGAACAATGCGGTCGAAAGGGTCGCCGTCGAGACATGCATCAGCTTGTCGCGGGTCTCGGCGTTCAGCTCGGTCGTGTTCATGTTCTACTCCGCAACAATATCAGAAGATATCCGGCTCGCTCACCGGCGCGCCGAAATCGGTTTCCAGATAGTCGAAATCGCAACCCTCGTCGGCCTGCTTGATATGCTTCGAGAACATCCAGCCATAGCCGCGTTCGAACTTCGCTTTCGGCGGCACCCATGCGGCGCGGCGTGTTTCAAGTTCGGCATCATCGACCAGCATGTCGATGGTGCGCTTCGGAATATCCACCTTCACGATATCGCCGGTCTTCAATAACGCCAGCGGTCCGCCGATGTGGCTTTCCGGCGAAACGTGCAGGATGCAGGCACCATAGCTGGTGCCGCTCATACGCGCATCGGACATACGCAACATATCGCGCACGCCTTCCTTCAGCAGCTTCTTCGGGATCGGCAGCATCCCCCATTCAGGCATGCCTGGACCGCCCTGCGGCCCGGCACCGCGCAACACCAGAACGTGGTCGGCGGTGACGTCCAGATTTTCGTCGTCGATCGCCGCCTTCATTTCCGGATAACTGTCGAACACCAACGCTGGGCCTTCATGATGATCGAAGCGCGGGTCACAGGCACTCGGCTTGATAACGCATCCGTTCGGCGCCAGGTTGCCCTTGAGCAGCGCCAGCGAGCCGTGCGCGTAAATCGGATTGTCCATCGGGCGAATGACATCGTCGTTGTAGACTTCGGCCCCTTCCAGGGTATCGCCGAGCGTCCGCCCTACAACGGTCATCGCGTCCAGTTCAAGCTTGTCCGTCAGGCGCGACATCAGGCCGCGCAGCCCGCCCGCGTAATAGAAATCCTCCATCAGGTACGTGTCGCCGCTGGGGCGCACGTTGGCGATCACGGGCACATGGCGCGATGTCGCGTCCAGGTCGTCCAGCGTCAGATCGACCCCGGCACGGCGCGCCATGGCGATCAGGTGCACGACGGCATTGGTCGAACAGCCCATCGACATGGCGACGGTCACCGCATTATCCATGGCGCGGCGGTCGATGATCCGCTCAGGCGTCAGATCTTCCCACACCATTTCGACGCAGCGCCGACCGCACGCGGCGGCCATGCGGATGTGGTTGGCGTCGGCGGCGGGGATCGAGCTTGCCCCCGGCAACGTCAGGCCCATGGCCTCGGCAATCGCCGTCATCGTCGACGCCGTGCCCATGGTCATGCAGTGCCCGTACGAGCGCGCGATCCCGCCCTCGACATCGTGCCATTCCTCGGCCGAAATATTGCCGGCACGGCGCTCGTCCCAGTATTTCCAGGCGTCCGAGCCGCTGCCCAGCGGCTGGCCCTTGTAGTTGCCGCGCAGCATCGGCCCGGCAGGCAAAAAGATCATCGGCAGACCGGCGCTGGTGGCCCCCATCACGAGACCCGGCGTCGTCTTGTCGCACCCGCCCATCAACACGGCACCGTCGACGGGATGCGAGCGGAGAAGTTCCTCGACCTCCATCGCCAGCATGTTCCGGTACAGCATCGTCGTCGGCTTGACGAACTGCTCGGCCAGGGACAATGCGGGCAGTTCTATCGGGAACCCGCCGGCCTGCAGTACGCCGCGTTTGACGTCGTCGACGCGCTGCTTGAAATGCGCATGGCACGGATTGATATCGGACCAGGTGTTGATGATCGCAATGATCGGGCGGCCTTCCCAATCGCTGTGATCGTATCCCATCTGCAGCGTCCGCGATCGGTGTCCGAAAGACCGCAGGTCATCCGGCGCATACCAGCGCGCCGAGCGCAGGTCTTCGTATTTTTTCTTCTGGTTGCTCATTTCCCGACTTACGAAAAGCCGTCGGCGAGCAGAAACATGAAGACAATCAATGCGAGGCCGAATATGAGGCCGGCGACACCCGTGGATATGCCGTAATATCCACTATCGATCGCATCATCCTCTTCGAGATCGTCATGTAAGTCTCCGGGCATCGACATAATATCGTCTCCTCGAACTTGTTCAATTCAGTGCCTGCGGCATCCACAACGCGATTATCGGGAAGAACATCACCAACATCATACCGATGATCTGCAAGACGATGAACGGAATGACGCTGACGAATATTTCCTGAAGCGTGACATCTTTCGGCGCCACGGATTTCAGCCAGAAACAGGCCGGGCCGAACGGTGGCGAGAGGAAGTAAATCTGGATGTTCATCACAAACAGGATACCGAACCAGACAGCGGCCCAATCGGGGTCCATTCCCAGTGCAGGCGCGAGGTCGCGAACCACCGGCGCGAAAACGGGCACGGTGATGAAGATGATCGCAATCCACTCCATGAACGTGCCGAGAACGACAAGAATCGCCATCATCACGAAAATGGTGCCAAGCGGCCCCAACCCGGCACTCTTGATGAGATCCCGCATGAAGTCGGCGCCGCCAATCAAGTTGTAAAGGCCGACGAAGGCGACTGCGCCCAGGATCAGCCAGATGATCGTGCCGACCACCGCCATGGTGTTCGCCAGACAATCGCGCAGCAGCGCGTAACTGAATTTGAAGCGCACCGCGGCGACGATGATTGCACCGAACACGCCGACGGCGGCTGCTTCGGTCACGCTGGTAATACCGCCATAGATCGACCCCATGACACAAAAGATCAGGGCAATGCACAGTCCAACCGCGATCACCTGATGGCGGCCAAGCTTTGCTTCCTGACCTGTTTTCAGAGCGATCTCGGCAGCGGTCGGCGCCAGCGAAGGGTTCAGATTGCAACGCACCAAGACAAACGACACATAGAAGAATGCGAGCATCAGGCCGGGAATAAATCCGGCGGAGAACAAATCACCGATGCCGACGTTGGCGCTCAGGCCATAGACGATCATGACGATGGACGGCGGAATAAGCGTGGCCAGTGCGCCGGCTGCACAGATCAGTCCGATCGTCAGCTTGCGGTCGTAGCCGAGCCGCAACATCTGCGGCAATGCGACGAGGCCGAGCATCACGATTTCACCGCCCATGACGCCCGACATGGCAGCCAGGATGACGGCAACGACGGTCGTCTGCACGGCAACGCCGCCACGCAGCCCCCCGGCGAAAATCGACATCGCATCAAACAGATCCTGAGCGATGCCGGCACGCTCCAGGATTGATGCCATCAGCACGAAGAACGGCACTGCGACCAACGGATACTTTTCCAAAAGATCCATGGCGTTCGTGGATACGAGATACATGCCCGTATTGCCGTAAAAGGCGAGCGCACAGACCACCGAGATGATCAGTGTGACGATGCCCAGCGGCATCCCCGTCATCATCAAGGCGAGCAATGCCGCAACGATAAGCAGCGAAATAGCTCCAATGCCGACCTCTTCGCGGTCGACTCGGAAGCTGTCCACAACCTCGGCTACGGATTCGGCCAACGTGTCTTCGATACCGATCCACATGCCGTCCGAGATGCCGTAATGGGCAAACATTTGCACGAGCAACCGCAGGCACAAAAGCGCCAGCACGGCATAAACCATAACCTGCAGAAAATGAGTTCGGAAATGCCGGCTTAAATTCACCACCAATTGGACGAGATAAACAAACAGACCGGTGACGAGGACAGTCTTCAGCACCATCGGCAAGGGCGAATTCCAGGCCGTGCCGCCACGCTCCACAAGATCAATGCTTTCCAGTGCCCGGATAAGCGTGTCGGAGACCAGCATATAAAGCGCGAAAACACCGACGACCATGGCAAACAAATCGAGCCACCAGCGCACACGCTCCGGCGCCATAAGATAAAATACGGTGATCCCGATGTGGCGTTTCTGAAGCGTCACGAAACCTGCGGAGAGCATCCAAGCGCAGGCACACAGTACCATGACGACTTCGAACACCCACTGCGTCGGCGCATTCAGAACGTATCGGGAGACAACCTCCCAAAGCGTGCAGAATGCCGCCAGAAGGTAGAGGTTTCCGACAGATAGTCCGAGAAAACGGCTGAAGTGATCAACTGAATGATTGAATGCGTTACCTGCCGGTGCACCAACCATTCGTTCGGTAATGCCGGTCATTGCCGCGCCCCCAAACTGTAGAAAAAAATGCATGCGAACCGCCGCGCCGATTACCGGCGCGGCGGCGTGCGGACTCTAGTTACTTCAAGAGACCCGTCGAACGCATGTATTTGAGGTGCGCATCAAGCGCGTCCTTGGCGAGAGGCGATTTTTTGGCAAAATCCTCCCAGGCACCAACCGCGATTTCGCGGAATTTGGCGCGTTCTTCCGGCGACCAGTCGATCACCGTAACGTCATTGCCGGCACGCTGTTTGGCAGCGATGGCCTGATCTTCAAGGTCGGCTTCACGGCGCATCGCATCGTAGGCTGCCTGATACCAGACCTCGAGAGTGGTCTGTTCGCCAGCGCTGAGCTTATCCCAGACTTTCTTGTTCACGATGAACTGCAAAACGGCCATCGAGTGAATGCCGGGGTAAATCGGGAACTTGGCGACTTTATACATGCCCGAGGCATTGTTGTTGACGTGCGCGGACGCATCGGCTGCATCAATGACCTTTTTCTCAAGCGCCGTGTAGACTTCCGAGAACGGCAGCGAGACCGGCGCGGCACCGACACGTTTGAACACCTCGGCCGCAAGACCTTCCGGCGAGCGGACCTTCACGCCTTTAAAATCGGCAACGGTTTTGATCGGCACCGTCGAGACAAACGCTTCCTTGGCGTAAGGACCACAGCCGACGACGTGCACTTGGCCTTTGGTGTATTTGTCGTACAACTTCTGCAGAATTTCCTTGCCGCCGCCGTATTGGCAGAACGTGCGCACCTGATCGACGGTATCGTAACCGGCAATCAAATCACCGATCATGGCGAAGGCCGGATCACGTCCGGAGAAATAAGAAACCGCGTTCAAGTCGCCGTCGAGGATACCGTTGGCGACCGCGTCAATGGTTTCACGGTGCGGCACGACGGCTTTGGTCGGCAGGACGTCAATCTTGACCTTGCCACCGGTCATCGCATCGAGCTTCGGCGCCCACTTGTCGGTCATGAAACGATGAGCCCAGTCGCCCGCCTTGGAACTGGCCTGAACTTTAAGCGTTTTGGCGGCGGCACCGTCGGGCGCCATTGCCAGCACAAGTGCCCCGAGAGACAGGGCGATAAAAGACTTCTTCAACATATTGGAATCTCCCAATTCAAATAATTGTTTTGGACGAGATTGACTCGTCAATCACTGAAATACTAATATATCAGTTCTTGAGTCAAGCCGAATTGCCGCTTTTTGAGACATTCGGCCTGTCGATCTTCACGGTTCACAAACGAATGTCTAACGAGATATCCGCATTAAAATCATTACCGTCCGCCACTGGACGAAACAGCCGTATGACAACGGTTCAGCAGATATATTCAGACCTTCGTTTGCTGATTATCGACCTCAGCCTGACGCCGGGCACACTAATATCAAAGAACGAGATCGCCGAGCTTTACGGGGTCAGCCAGACCCCCGTTCGCGAGGCACTGATTCTTCTCGAAGAAGACGGGCTCGTCGATATCTTCCCGCAGTCCAGAACCGAAGTTTCCCGCATCGACGTCCAGAATGCGCGTGAAGTGCACTTCCTCCGTCTCAGCGTCGAGATCGAAGTGGCGCGCGTTCTCGCAGAAACCATCGATGAAAGCGGCCTGCAAAAACTGAAGACCTGGATCGCGCGCCTGACGACCGAGCTCGAGGCAGACGACCAGCCGTCGTTCCGATTGACCGACAACAGCTTCCACGAGGAAATGTTCCGTCTCGCCGGTATTGCCGGCGTCACGCGGATGATCGAACGCCGGCGAGGACATTATGACCGTCTGCGGGGGCTGTTTCTTCTGGAACAGGGGCGCCGTCTGAACGTGATCAACGAACACGGCGAAATCTACAAGGCACTCAAAAACCACGACAAGGAAGCCGCCGAAGCCGCCGTCAGGGCGCACCTCGGCAAGTCACTCGCGATCGTCGATCAGATTCGCGACAGCTACCCGGACTTTTTCACTTAAACCCCCGACCGCTGCCGCAATACTTTACATCTCTCCCCAAGGAAATCCGGCCATGCCGCACACACAGAACGATTCAGCACCGATCATCTCCGAAGCCCAGATCGACGCATACAACGACAAAGGCTTCGTCGTGGTCGAGGATATTTTTTCCGCCGACGATGTCCAAAAAATGGACGATGCGATGCGCGAACTCGTCGATAGCGCGCGGGGGCTGAGCGAGCACACAAATGTCATCGATCTGGAGCCCGGCCACACACCGGACAATCCGCGCGTACGCCGTATCAAGGAGCCGTTCCTGAATCACCCCGTGTTCAACGAGATGGCCAGAAAACCGAAACTGATCGCCGCGCTGACGGCGCTGATCGGGCCGAACCTCCGCATGCACGGCTCCAAGATCAATCTGAAATCAGCCGAATACGGCTCGCCCGTGGAATGGCATCAGGACTGGGCGTTCTATCCGCACACCAACGACGACGTGCTGGCGGTCGGTGTCATGCTGGACGCCATGACCGACGACAACGGCCCGCTTCTGTGCATCCCCGGTTCGCACAAGGGCGAAACGTACGATCACCATCAGGACGGTCACTTCGTCGGCGCCATAGACCCAGATGCATCGGGTATCGATTTCGACAAGGCAGAGAAAATCACCGGCACGGCCGGATCGTGCAGTTTCCACCATGTACGCACCATGCACGGTTCGGGGCAGAACACGTCCGGCAAAGACCGCCGGCTGCTGTTGTTGCAGGTGGCCGCCGCCGATGCCTGGGACATCCGCGGCATGGACCGCATCGGCTCTTGGGAGCAATACAAGGCGACGATGATCGCCGGCAAAGCGACGAACATTCCCCGGGTCGTGCCGACGCCGATCCGCCTGCCCTATCCCGAGCCTTTGAAGAAAGGCTCGATTTACGAAACTCAGACCCTCGCCAGGAACAAATTCTTCGGAAGCAAATCTGCCGCCGAATAAACAACCAACAAAAGACGGAAACATCATGAAACGGGTACTCGTCACCGAGAAAATGCACGCCTGCGCTTTCGACATACTTGGCGCACGCGGCGATATCGAGGTCGTCAATCTTGACGGCGACATTCGTCCGGAAACACTTATTGCGAACATGCCGGGCACGCATGCCATTGCAGTGCGTTCGGCACATCTGACCGCCGACGTGCTGGCGCACGCCAACGATCTCGAGATCGTATCCCGGCACGGGGTCGGATGCGATCTGATCGACGTCGATTACTTGTCCGGGCGCGGTATCCCGGTGGCGATTGCCGCGGGCGCCAATGCGCGCTCGGTTTCCGAACACACCATGGCGTTGATGTTGTCGGTGGCCCGCGAACTGCCTGCCCAAGACAAAATGGCCAAGGCCGGCAACTGGAAGGACCGCAACAATTTCCGGCTCCGCGATCTGATGGGCTCGACGATCCTGATCGTCGGCTTCGGGCG
>Ga0070726_10003380_pt1 | contig 13432 bp, 8 predicted proteins | sample tdAd471_FD_67275 | JGI IMG/M metagenome (GOLD analysis project Ga0070726, IMG submission 67275) | Marine sediment microbial communities from the Atlantic coast under amendment with organic carbon and nitrate - tdAd47.1 | ecosystem: Environmental > Aquatic > Marine > Coastal > Sediment | place...
GCCGAAAAGCGAGAGACATCCTTGCAGAAAACGCCGCTGGCGATAACCGCAATCAGCGGAGACACTCTTGCCGCCACCCAGACCCGACAAGTCGACGATCTGATAGGCCGCGTGCCCAATCTGCATGTAGGTGTATCGAGCGGCTTCGGTCAGTTTTCGCTTCGCGGCATCGGCAGCGCTCCGGTCGGACCGGGTTCGGAAAGCCCCGTCGCCGTTCATGTCAATGGCGTTTATGCCTCACGACCTTATGCGACCGTTACGAGTTTCTTCGATGTGGCATCGGTTGAAGTGCTGCGTGGGCCGCAAGGCACGCTTTACGGACGGAATGCCACTGCGGGATCGGTCAATATCTCGACAGTGCGGCCGGAGGGTAATGAATTCTCCGGATATGCCCGTGTTACCGTCGGTAACTACAACGCGGTCAGCGTTGAAGCCGCGGTGGAAGGGGCGCTCATTCCGGACAAGCTCCTGCTTCGTATCGCTGGAATATCGGACTATCATTCGGGTTATGGCGAGAACATCGCTACCGGGAATGATGTCGATGACCTTAAAAGTCGCGCGATTCGTGCTACCTTGGTGGCAAATCTGACTTCAGAACTCACCGCGACGATTATCGGCGAATATTACCGTAGAAAAGACAAGAGCGCGACCCAGCATAATTTCGGCGCGGTCGGTCAGCTTGGCCTCCCTGGGAGCACGGGGTTCACACCTCTCTACCTTGTCCGGGGTGGCTATGCTGCCAACCGGGTGAGAGATATCGCTGCGACCACTGACCCGTTGCTTTACAATAAAAACTGGTCAGTAATCGGAGATATCCAATGGTCCAGCGGCGACTTCAACATCCGTTCCATCAGTGGCTATCGCGGTCAAGACACATTGATCGTATCCGATATCGACGGTGGCTATCTTACAGCCGGCTATGCCGTTTTCGGTGAACCGTCCCGGCAGTTCAGCGAGGAGTTGAACTTCGGCTATACCGGCGATCGTGTGCAGGTGACGACGGGGCTTTACTGGTTTGATGAGCGTATCCACAACTCGCCTTATTACGCCGCTTATCAGCCCTATGTCTTTGACCCCACAGCGCCGGCAACCTCCAGCTGGCTCAGGTTTATCGATCTTCCATCCGTGCTCAAGACATCAGCAAAGGCTGTCTTCGCGCAGGGAAGCTATGAGATCGTCGATAATCTAAAACTTATCGGTGGTATAAGATACAGCGATGAGAAAAAGAAATTTTCCCAAGCATTCTCTTTAAGCTTTACGGACATTATTCCGTCAGTCACGGCGGGGGTGGATACGCCTGATCGCCCATATTTTCCTGAGGTTTCGCAATCTTGGGACAGTTGGACCCCGAAAGTAGGTGTCGAATTTCAGGCAACGCCCAAAACACTCGCCTATGCGACATTTTCCAAGGGCTTCCGGTCAGGAACTTTTGACACAGGTTCTATCCCTGGCACCCCTCCGCTCGATCCTGAGGAAGCAGATGCCTATGAAGTGGGACTGAAAACCACCATTCTGGACAACCGCTTACGCATGAATTTTGCGGGCTTCTATTATGACTATGCCAATATCGTGCTTTCACGCTCTGATGGCACCACATTCATTTTGACGAACGGAGGAAATGCGGAAATCTATGGCTTGGAAGCGGAAATCACCGCTTATCCAACGCCAAATCTGCAGCTGGAGTTCAACGGCTCCTATACCCATTCGGAGTTCACGTCGGATTATTGCACACGGGATCCTTTGCAACCCGCCTTGCCGCCGGTCCCGATGACCTGCAACGGTCAGCTCGTGACCAATGCTCCTGTCAACTTCAAAGGGAACAGCCTGCCATATTCGCCAAAATACAGGTTGTTCGGCGCGGCCCAATATAATTTCTTCCTGCCGAACGGCGATTTGCGAGCGCGGGGTGAGGTGAATTATGTCTCCGACCTGTATTTCCTTGCGAACAACAATATTGCGTCGGGTCAAAAGGCGCATGCGTTGGCCAATGCCTTCCTAACTTATGAAAGCGAGGACAATTGGCATATCGGTGCCTTTGTGAAGAATATCACCGATAAGATAGTCAGGAAGAGCTACAGCATTACCGACACGTTCGGATCGGTGGCTAAAGGAAGTATTGGAGCGCCGAGAACGTTCGGCATTGAAGCAGGCTATAAATTCTGAAGTAGAGCCGATTGCAAAGAGCGATGTTCTTGCCGGTGTCCTCTTGAAAGGGCTCCGGCAGGTTAACGTAACATCGCCAATATTCGGGGGGCTCCCCTGAAAAGCATCTTAGACAGGGGTCGCCGCGCTCCGTGTGGAGGAACAAATATGCCTTGGATAGGCAAAGGTCTCGTCTTTGCACTGTTGTTGCCGCTGGGGGCTTGCAACTCCGCTTCCGAGGACCTGACCGACGGCTTCGGGCAACGTATTGCAAACGCCGATGCAGAACCTGAAAACTGGCTCAGTTACGGTCGCGATTATCAGGAAACGCGTGATAGTCCGCTTTCCCAGATCAACGACAGCAATGTCGCCGAAATGGGTCTGGCCTGGTATTATGAACTAGACACCAATCGAGGCCAGGAAGCGACCCCTATTGTTGTCGACGGAGTGATTTATTCGACAAGCGCATGGTCCAAAGTGCAGGCGTTTGACGGAGAGACTGGCAAACTGCTGTGGCAGTTCGATCCAGAGGTTCCAGGCGAAGCGGCCGCCAAATCCTGCTGCGATGTCGTTAATCGTGGCGTTGCTTACTGGGATGGCAGACTATTGCTGGGGACACTTGATGGGCGGTTGATCGCCATCGATGCAAAGACGGGAAAAGAGATTTGGTCGGTGATGACCGTCGACCCGGACTCCCGCAACACCATTACCGGCGCGCCTCGAGTAGCAAAAGGCAAGGTCTTTATTGGTAATGGCGGTGCGGAGCAGGGTGCCCGTGGCTTCATCAGCGCCTATGACGTAGAAACCGGAGACCGGTTGTGGCGCTTCTACACCGTTCCCAGAAAGCCGGGAACGAGCGATGGCGAAATCTCCGACGTTCCGCTGCGCGACATGGCGCTCAAGACATGGGCTGGCCAATGGTGGAAGAGAGAAAATGGTCAGGGTGGTGGGACGGTGTGGGATAGCATCGTCTACGATCCGGAAACTGATTTGCTGTTCGTTGGCGTCGGCAATGCATCGCTCTGGAACCGCAAGCTGCGCAGCGCCGGGAAGGGCGATAACCTGTTCGTTTCCTCGATCCTGGCGCTCAATCCCGATACAGGGAAATATGTCTGGCATTATCAGCAGGTGCCCGGCGATGAATGGGATTACACCGCCACACAGCAGATAACGCTGGTAACGATCCCAATCGATGGGAAAGCGCGCAAGGTTCTGATGCAGGCTCCCAAGAACGGGTTTTTTTATGTTCTCGACAGGGACACTGGCAAGCTTCTCTCCGCCAAACCCTTTGCCACAGTGAACTGGGCCAGCCATATCGATATGAAGACGGGGCGGCCCGCGATAGTGCCGGAAGCGAGATGGAGCGAGACGGGCAAGCCCTTCTTTTCCCTGCCCAGTGGCAGTGGCGCACATAGCTGGCATCCAATGGCGTACAGCCGGAAAACGAAGCTGGTCTATATTCCGGTGCAGGATATGGGGTCGGGTTGGGCACCCGATCCTGATTTTAAATATATGCCTGTTGGGGCCAATGTAGGAATCGACCCCATGGCTGCAAAACTGCCTGAAGGCCCCGGTGTGCTCAAAGAGATCAGGAAAACTATCAAGGCCTACCTGCTTGCATGGGACCCGGTGGCGCAAAGGGAAGTTTGGCGCGCGCCGAATCCGGGCACGCCGCCAGGCGGCGTACTGTCAACGGCAGGGAATCTGGTTTTCCAGGGTAACATTGCCGGCGACCTCACGGCCTATGACGCTCGTGATGGCAAACGGTTATGGCGCATCACCACCGGCACGCCGATTGTTGCTCCCCCTGTCACATGGTCTAAGGGAGGTGTGCAATATGTGACGGTGGTGGCGGGTTGGGGTGGCTCGACTCCGCTGATATTGGGGCCGCTTGCGCTTGACGATAAGGGCGATGTCCGACCTACCAGATCGCGCGTTCTAACATTCAAGCTCGGGGGTAAGGCATCCCTGCCAGAAAGCCAGCGACAGGAACGCGATAAGGCGCCTTTGCCGAAGCCGTTCGGAGATGAGAGGATGGTGAAGCGCGGGGAATGGATTTATCACCGCACCTGCTTGGTTTGTCACGGAATGAACGCAATCAGCGCAAGCGCCGTACCCGACCTCCGTCACTCACCTGTGGCTGACAATCCTGACGCATGGAAAGCGGTTGTGATCGACGGTATTCTCACAGACAACGGCATGGTCAGCTTCGCTGAGAATTACTCGCTCGAGGATGTCGAGGCGATTCGCGCGTACGTGGTCGCTCAGGCTAATCGGGCTGGTTCCAGTCGCTAGCCGGCATGACCAAGATCAATTCTGACCTCAAGTAGTGAACCGGTTGGATAACGATGATCGTGTAAGCGAACCTTTTGAGCGAGTTCGCTTCAAAACGGGCCGTCGAGGCACTTGCGCATGTAAACCCTACGCAACCCCTTTTCATTAAGTCGATGGGTTTCGACATAGCCCTTTCGGGAGTACAGGGCGATATTTTCCACCATCGCTTCGTTCGTATAAAGCTTGATAACGCCAAGTCCCGCTTCCCGTGCCTTCTGCTCAGCAAAGGATAGCATTTGTCGCCCCAAGCCGGTGCCTTGTGCTTCTGGTGCGACAGCCACATTGTCGAGAAGCATTGCGTCAGTCTGCGGAATAAGCACAATCATGCCTATAGTCGCCCCATCCCTGTCAGCGACGTACACGCAGCCCTTTTCGATCAACGCCGCATAGTCGTCGAGCATTGGACCAGGCTTGCGTGCAATCCTTATAATATAATGCTCATATGCATCTCGGACAATATTTTGAACCGTTGCGAGATCACTTTCTGCGGCTGGTCGAATCTGCACTTTCATGGCGCGAGAATATCATATTTCAGATAGGCTGACAGAATCTGGCCGACTTCGAGCGGCGCGTGATCACCCCCCTGCCGCCGAACAAGCCGCTTTGCTTCCATGTTGATGCTTGGTGCGCGCGGATTAGCATCAGCTAGGTGTCTGTGTCGCGAGTGGAGGCGCTATTGCGCGACCTGCTGTCATGCTAGCGAGCCGAAAATTTCGTGCAGCATCGACACCATGATGTCGATCTGCATCTTGTCCACAATAAGGGGTGGAGAGAGGGCGATGATATCGCCAGTCGCGCGAACCATCAACCCTTTTTCAAATGCCTGCACGAGAGTTTCATAAGCGCGCGCGCTATAGGCATTGGGTCGGGATTCAAGCTCGATGCCGCCGACCAAGCCGAGCGCGCGAATGTCAATAACATGTGGAGCATCTCGCAACGACATTATGCCATCGCGCCAGTAGTCGGCTATTTTCGCTCCGCGGGTAAGCAGTCCTTCGCGGGCATATATATCAAGCGTTGCAAGACCGGCCGCGCAGCCGGCCGGGTGGCCGGAATAAGTGTATCCGTGGAACAACTCCATCGCGTTGTCCGGCCCTGTCATCAACGCATCGTGCAGTTCTCGTTTTGTGAACACAGCGCCCATTGGGAAACAACCGTTCGTAAGTCCCTTGGCAGTCGTCATGATATCCGGCACGACACCGAAATATTCCGCGGCGAAAGGTGCCCCAAGCCGCCCGAAGCCAGTAATCACCTCGTCGAAAATCAGCAATATGCCGTTTCGTGTGGCGATCTCACGTAGCCTCTCGAGATAGCCCTTCGGGGGGGGCAAAACACCCGCAGATCCCGCCACCGGTTCCACCATTACAGCAGCAATCGTCTCCGCTCCATGCAGATCGACAAGTCGTTGGAGGTCATCAGCAAGCTCAGCGCCATGTTCGGGAAGTCCGGGGCAGAAGTTGTTGCGTTCAAGATCGTGGGTGTGCCGGATATGATCGACACCGTGAAGACTTCCAAATGCGCGTCTGTTGTTGACGATGCCGCCGACGGAAATGCCGCCGAATCCGCTGCCATGATAGCCGCGCTCGCGACCGATAAGGCGCGTACGCGTGCCTTGTCCAATGGCCCTCTGGTAGGCAAGTGCGATTTTGAGGGCTGTATCGGCGGATTCCGAACCCGAATTGGTGAAGAAAATGCGATCCAGGCCGGACGGGGCGATCCTCGCCAGTTCCTCTGCAAAACGGAAGGCCAGAGGATGCCCCATCTGGAATGACGGCGCATAATCGAGGATGGAGAGCTGTTCCGCAACGGCGGCGGCAATTTCCTGGCGACCATGTCCCGCGTTCACGCACCACAGGCCCGATGTACCATCAAGTATTTGTCGCCCGGCTTCGTCACGATAATACATGCCGGAGGCATCGGCAAGAAGACGTGGGGCGGCCTTGAATTGCCGGTTTGCCGTGAATGGCATCCAGAAATTGTCGAGCGAAACGCCGTTGGAAATTTTGTTCATGAGCCGCAGTTCTTATTAGAGTCACTGTCCATCAAATCGCGTCTCGGCCCTTACAACAAGATGTTTATTCTGCTCTTTCGAAAGCCGCAGAAAATGTACGTTTCAAAGAGGTGTGTTTGATAAACGGAACATATGTAACAATGGCGGCCACGCCATATACGGATATTGTGGCCGTGATCCTCGGAAGCTTGCCGGTGGACGCCAATGTTACGGCCTGCTGGTGTGTCTTCACTCGCTTGTTACGAGGCCGATATGGCCGCCCTGTATTGCCCACGTCGATGGCTGCGTGAGACTGCCCGCAGACGCAGGTTTTCGCTACCTGACCCTGTAACGAGATCGTAGTGATAGGTAGCAGGCAACGGATTCTCTGACCCTGCATCTTGCCTCGCCCAGCTCGGAGGCCGACACCCGGCGCAGATCAGTGGGATCAATAAGCAGGCGATCGCTCGAGAGTGTGGCAACGGTTGGGTTTCAAAGGAACCGAACTGAATCGCTCGCCGGAGCAACGCTGAAGGAGAGACGATGAGCGCGCAGGAAAATCAGGAAAAGCGGTTCGAGCAGCTTGCCCGCACAAACCCTCTCTTTGGTTCCAACAAACTCAAGTTAGGAATATTCGGTTCCAACATGAGTGCTGGTGCTAGTCTTTCTACAATGGACGGCATCCTGCAGCTCAACTGGCCGAATACCGCGCATCTCGCCAGACTGGCTGACGACATGAAATTCGAGGCGGTTGTACCAGCGGCACGTTGGCGCGGCTTCGGAGGGGAGAGCGATCCCAACAGCGAGACGTTTGAGACCATGACATGGGCTGCTGCGATGGCGGCGTCTACGCGTTACCCTTCGACATTCGCAACAGTCCATGTTCCCACGCTCATGCCCGCCATGGCCGCCAAGCAATCGGCGACGATCGATCATATCAGCGGCGGGCGGTTCACGCTCAATGTTACCATGGGTTGGAACACGGCGGAGATGAATCTTTTCGGCGGAGGCATGCTGGACCATGACGACCGCTACGAGGCCGGTACCGAGTGGATTACGCTGTTGAAACGTATCTGGACCGAGGAAGAGGCGTTCGACTTCGACGGCAAATTTTACCAGGCTAAGGATGTTTACCTGCGGCCGCGACCGATCCAGCCCTATCCCGCGCTTATGGCGGCCGGTGCCTCGTCGCGTGGGCGCCTTTTTGCTGCCGAGCATGCGGATGTCGCATTTACCGCGATGTCAAAGCGGGATCCGGATTCGATGCGGGCGAATGTGGAGGATTATCTCAAACTCGCCTGGGATAATTTTGGACGGAAAATGAGCATCTGGGCGACGGCGAATGTGGTCATCGGCGATACCGACGAAGATGCACAACGACTGTTCGACCATTGCGTGGCAAAAGGCGATCAGGTTGCGGTCGATAATCTCTTCAGTTCGCTGAACATCACCAACCAATCACTCAAGCCGGAAATCCTTCAGATGTTGCGTCAGGACTTCATCGTTGGCTGGGGCGGTATCCGTATAGTCGGCTCCAAGGAGAGTATAGTCGATCAGATGAAGCAGCTCGTCGATGTCGGCCTCGACGGCGTTCTGCTGACCTTTCCCAACTATATGGAGGGAATGGAACGGTTCAAGGAGGAGGTTCACCCGCTATTGGTTGAAGCAGGACTCCGGTGAAACCCGACTTATGAATCTTTTGAACGAGCAGCTCTCCATGGTCTCACTATCAGTGACGGAACGGTCCCGACCGGGTCGTCGCGAATTCCTTGCCGGGGGTATTGCAACGGTCGCTTCGATGTTGGTGCCGAAAGCAGCCTGGGCTTCTGCCGCGCCCAGGCCAGAGCTCAAATCCATAACCAGTCGTATAGGAGATATTGAGGTCGCTCGCGTCTATGAGACGACGATCTTCGTCAAGGCATCAAGCTGGTTCCCCGATTTGGAGGAAGGAGCGCTCGCGCCCTATCTGCCCTGGCTGGTACCACATTATTATGATCCCGCCACCGGGCTCCTCCCAATGCCGATACAAAGCTGGATCCTGAGGTCCGCAGGCAAAATCGTGCTCATCGATACCGGTTTCGGTAACGACAAGATCAGGGAAGGCTATCCTGAGGCGGATCGCATCAGAACGCCCTATCTCGCGAGAATGAAGGAAATTGGTATCAGGCCTGAAGATGTCGATGTGGTTATCTGTACCCATCTCCATCTCGATCATTCCGGTTGGAACACACTCCTCGAAGACGGGCGTTGGACGCCGACATTTCCGAATGCGCGATATATCTGGTCGCTTGCCGATCAGAAGGACGCGCGGCAGCTGGCGACGGGTCCCAACCCTTTCCCATTCACCCGAGGCGTTTACGCTGACAGCATCAAACCGATTATCGAGTCTGGGCAAGCGCAGCCGATAACGGGCGATTTTGCTCTGGACGAGAACATTCTGCTGCGTCCCACTCCAGGTCATTCGCCGGGAACGCTGCGGGTCGATGTAACATCCGGAGACAATAGGGCGGTGTTTTGCGGCGATATGCTCCATTCCCCTTTACAGATACCACTGTGGAATATCAGTAGTGCTGGGGACTTTGACAAGGATATGGCTGCCAAAGCCCGGCATGAACTTCTGAGCTTTTGTGCCGAGAAAAATGCAGTTCTGGTAGCTGGGCATTTTGCCGCACCGCACGTGGCTCGGATATATATGGAAAATGGCAGTTTTTTACCGAAATTCGGCTGGTGAAAAGCCGTATTTTGCTCCGCCAAAATTGCGATGCTCAAAAGGTAACGGAGATCCAAAAGGGCGGTCTGTGCCCTCCTCTGCCACAGCTATAACGATGTGGGTGCCGAAACCTGATTGCGCGGACACAGGTGCAAGATTTCATTTGTCAGCAAAACAAATCGAAAAGTTCCCGCAGAGCTTTCGGCGAACAAGGAGAGGGCAAGATGGAAGGCAATAGAGCGCAGACCAATCCATTGTTTGGCAGCCCAAACAAACTCAAGCTGGGCCTGTTTTGTCTGAATGGAACAACCCCGCAATTATCCCGTGCCCCCGAGAAATATATACCCACTTGGGATAAATCGCTCGAACTCATGCGAATGATCGACAAGGCCGGTCTGGAAGCAATGGTGGCGGTATCGAGCTGGCGCGGTACTATAGAAGATCCGCATCACTTGGCGCACCATGAGCTGGAACCCTTCACCTGGGCCGCTGCTCTGGCCGCCTGCTCGACCTATCCGGCTATCATTTCGACATTCCAGGCTCAGCTCATTCCGCCCGTCTTTATAGCGAAGGCGGCGGCGACCATAGACCAGATCAGCGGCGGCAGAGCAGCGCTCAATTTCGTGGCCGGCAACATGGACACTATTTTCGGCCAGTTCGGAGCTCAGGTCGAGGGAGCAGAAGAGCGCTATGCGCACACCGCCGAAGTCGTCGAACTCGTGAAGAAGTTCTGGGAGTCGGAAGCGGCCTTCGACTATGAAGGAAAATTCTGTCAGGTCCGGAAGGGAATTTCGGTTCCAAAGCCGATTCAGAAGCCCGGGCCGGCGATCATGAACGCTGGAAGTTCAGGTCGCGGCCAGCTGTTTGCGGCCCAATATGCCGATATGGCTTTCACTTTGTTCAACGATGACGGAACCGGCTGGAAAGAGGCGGTCGACCAATATAAATCGTTGGCGCAAGACAAATTTGACCGCGAGCTTCAGGTCTGGACGCACGGTTATGTCGTGGTCGGCGATACCGATGAAGACGCACAGAAATATCTTAAATATTATGCCGAGGATAATGCCGATCTTGCGTGGATCGAGTCCTTCGTCAGGCAGATTGCCGAGGGTGGAGCGCAACTGCGTCCGGAGCAGATTTTCAAGATGTCGCGCAATTGGGCGGCCGGCGGCGGCATGTCGCTGGTGGGGTCGGCGCAAACCATCGCCGATAAGCTGGCACGCTTAGCCGAAGCGGGTGTGTCAGGCGTGCTTTTGACGTCTCTCGATCCGACAATGATGACCGAACGGTTTATCTTGGAAGTTTTGCCGCTGCTTGAAGCGGACGGATTGCGGTTGCCCTTCAAATCTTCATGTGCACATTAGTCGCCCATGCGAAGCATGTCATTCATCGAATGACGGCGCACTGAAAGGTCCTTGGGCTGTTTGATTGCGGCATGCCAGGCAATTTGAAATGCCTAGGTTGAAAAGCATTTTTCGTTCCGGGCTGCGTTTGATGCCCAGCGTCTATCGCTGCGGAAATTTTTCGGTCTCTCGGCTAACGGGTATCAACTGTAGACTGATGCGGTATAATTTTGAAGATGCCGAGGAAGATACCGAGGATGCTGTCGCATGTTATGGTTAAAGGAATGGAAAGTCGCGTATCCACTGCGCGTCGGCTCAGATCAGTCGATACGGGCGGGCTGCAGCCACCAACAATCGAGTAGCAGCATAAATTGTAACGGCGACTTTCGTACTACAATCCGTTGTAGGCAAGGCATTTGTTCGCACAGCAATTGGTAGAGTGGTTTTTAGATTTTTATTAAGAGGATTCATAATGGCGAACGGCAAAACAAGCCTGCAGGATATTATCGATGGTTGTGACAATCTGGTAGATCGCTTCTACAATGATACTCGATCGCCCCATGCGAGCAATCGCGCAGGATTGGCGCCGATCCCTGCTGAGTGTTCCAACTGGCGAGACGAACAGCGCGCCTGGCGCGAGGCGGTCCTGCTTTTTGACCAGACGCACCATATGTCAGAGACCTTCATATCCGGTCCGGACTCGATCAAATTCCTTTCGGATTTCGGTGTCAACAGCTTCGCCAAGTTTCCCGAGCTGCGTGCCAAGCAATATACCGCCTGTAATCATCAAGGGCAGATTATCGGTGAGTCCATCCTGCAGAACCTGGGTAACGGCACTTATGAGCTGATCAGCGGGACCTATTTGCAGAACTGGCTCGAATATAACGCCGAGATCGGCAATTATGATATCGAGTTGGTCCGTGACCTCAATACATCGGACAACCCTGGAGGCCCCGAAGGCCGCACCTTTTTTCGCTACGAGCTGGATGGCCCCCTTGCGGGCCAGACATTCAACGATGCGGTCGAGGGCGACACGCCCGACATGCGCTATTTCTCGATGGCCAAGGTAAAGATTGTCGGCTGCGATGTATATGTGCTGCGTCACAGCGTTGCTGGCCACAAGGGCGTCGAACTGTCGGGACGCCTCGTCGACGGACCCAAGGTTTATCAGCGGCTTCTCGAGGTGGGTGAGAAGTACGGTATCGTCCGGGCCGGCCTCAAAACCTATTTCAGCACCGGAGGCGAGGTGGGCTGGCTCGGCCACCCGTGTCCAGCCGTTTATACGAGCGAAAAGTTGACCGAGTATCGCAAATGGCTGCCCGCAACATCCTGGGAGGCCCATACCGAGCTGGGTGGCAGCTTCCGGTCACCCAATATCGAGGATTATTATTTCACCCCCTTCGATCAGGACATGGCCAAGCTGATGAAGTTCGACCATGACTTTGTCGGTAGGGAGGCATTGGAAAAGATGGCCGCCGAAGGCGGTCATCGCAAGAAGGTGACGCTGGCTTGGAATGACGAGGACGTCGCAGATATATACGCATCGTTGATGCACAGCCCGAACAATCCATATAAATTCATGGAATTGCCCAAGGTGTCCTATGCGCTCCACCAGTTCGACGAAGTGCGCAACAGCAAGGGCGATCTGGTCGGAGTCTCAACCTATATGGCCTACACGGTGAATGAAGGAAAATTCCTTTCCATAGCCTTCGTTGACGAAGAGCATGCTGAAGTCGGGACTGATCTGACCGTCACTTGGGGTGAGCCGGACGGCGGATCGCGCAAACCGCAGGTGGAAAAGCACCAGCAGAAGGTCGTGCGTGCCAAGGTTGGGCCGACACCCTATCCACAAATGGTACGTGATCTGAAAAACATTCCGCTTTTCGAAAAAGTGGGAGCGTAACAGGTCACATTTTTCGATGATTATATTTTGGAGCATGGCTCATGCTGCTCCTTCGATTCCGGTCTGAGCAGGTGGGTGGCTGCAATGACGGGCTTATGCTTCAATAGTTGACTATCAAAGAATGAGGTTATGATGGACCACAAGCGCATTGCACTCATAACTGGAGCCAATCAGGGCGTCGGTTTTCAGGTTGCGAAAGAATTGGCTGCGGATGGTGTTACAGTGCTTATCGGTTCCCGTAATCTGAAGCGGGGCGAGGATGCGGCCAGGGAGATCGGTACAGGCGCCATTGCGATCCACCTGGATGTGACGGACCGAACTTCGATTGCAAAGGCTGCCGAACGGATCGAAACGGAATTTGGCCGGCTCGACCTGCTGGTCAACAATGCCGGAATCTCGAATACCAAGCAGGAACAGCTCGATTTGTCGCTCATGGATTATGCTGCTCTATGCGGTCCGAGCGTGGCGTCTCTCGACGAAATGCGTGTCGTCTGGGACACCAATGTGTTTGGAGCGCTCGCCGTTTATCAGGCAACGCTGCCGTTGCTGCGCAAAGGGAAGGACGCTCGTGTCGTCATAGTGGGCAGCAGCCTGGGTTCGATGGCACGGAATGCGGACCCGGAATGTTATCATCGCCCATTCTACAGCCCGGTATATGCGGCATCGAAGACAGCGCTCAGCGCCGTGGCACTGTCTATCATGATCGAACTGGAAACGACTGACATCAAAGTCAATCTGGTTTCACCCGGCTTTACCTCCACCAAATTGAATCGTTTTGAAGGTGTTGAGTCCCTTGAGGATGGCTCTCGCGAAGTCGTTCGTGTTGCACGATTTGGACCCGATGATCCATCCGGCACATATACGGAGTGGGAGAATGCAGAGGTTCCCTGGTAACGGGGCAAAGCCGCCTCTGCACCATTATGGTGCTCATACTATGTCAATATATAATTCATTTAGGAGTGGCAGTGGCATATGACATCGCGTCTTGAAGGAAGAATTGCTGTCATCAC
>Ga0070726_10003385_pt1 | contig 13421 bp, 14 predicted proteins | sample tdAd471_FD_67275 | JGI IMG/M metagenome (GOLD analysis project Ga0070726, IMG submission 67275) | Marine sediment microbial communities from the Atlantic coast under amendment with organic carbon and nitrate - tdAd47.1 | ecosystem: Environmental > Aquatic > Marine > Coastal > Sediment | place...
GTAGCTCTGTCCACCCTACAAAGAGGCTTTATGGCCAAGCTATTTCATAAAAGCATGACCAAACAACTGGTTTTTAATAGTGAAATACCGCTAATGGTATTGCCGATGGATTACTGAGTCAAAGTCATAATGCTGGCACAACAAAATATACTCATGAAAAAAATATTGTTCCCGACAGATTGTTCCCACGCGGCAGAGAATGCCCTTAAATACGCATTGAAGCTAGCAGAGAAGTTTTCTTATTCGATAGATATTTTACGCGTCTACCAAGCTCCTTTTAGACTGGACCACGATCTGCCACCAGAAATCATCCAGACCAGGATCGAAAAAGAGGCACAGCTGATTCAAGGTGAAGTCGCTTCCTTCCTGAAACCTTACCAGAGCAATTGCATGGGAGAAGTCATGGTCATCAATGGTACCCACTTCGCACAAGAGATCGTCAACAAGGCCGAAGAGAAAGGGTATGATTTAATTGTTATGGGAATGAAAGGCCAACGCAATGTGTTGGATAAGATGATGGGTAGTGTGACTACACATACGATGCGGAATGCCCCTTGCCCGGTACTGGCGATTCCAACTGAAGCCACTTTTAGTCCGATAGAAAGCATAGCTTATGCCACAGACTTGGAGCCTGATGATAAGCACGCTGTTGCTCAATTAATGGTTTGGGCTGGACTTCTTGGGGCACAGGTACATTTTGTGCATGTAGAAACAGCGCCCGACATTGGCGTGATGGAAGATCGGGTTAGGATAGATAATTACCCCTTCGAGTATGTCGATTTCACGATTGTCAATAACCCTTCGGTGCCGAAGGGACTAGAGCAGTATATGCAGCTAAAAGAGATCGATGTATTGGCACTCTTCGCTCCTCAGCGGGGACTTTGGGAACGCCTTTTCCATACGTCCTTGACCAAAAAAGTAGCGTTTCAAAGTGAAATTCCACTACTCGTTTTTCATCACTAGCTTATTTCATGAAGGGCTCTAAACACTAACTACTTCAGAACCAGCAAAGGGGTCGTAGCATGCAAGGCCGCTTCTCGGGTTCTACTTCGATGGAAAAGGTTTTCGATGAAGCCTCTTTCCATCTTATGCATAACCAACAAATCTGCTTCCCAGTTTTTGCTCAACTCCACGAGTTCATCCGTTACGCCCTTGCCGATAATTTCATGAAATTCAATTTGGAGCGCAGGGGCATGTTCTTGAAAAAATAGTCCTAAATCCTCTATTGATAGTGACTGGTTTTTACTGGCTTTCTCTCGGACATGTACCACTCGCAGTATAATATTGAAGGGACGGAGCAGTTTACCCAATTCCCAGATATGATAAGGGTCAGCATCTGTCAAGTCTACCGCATAAATGACCTTATCCAAACGTTCAACTTGAGCATGCTCAGGAACGATCAGTATCGAACAAGGTGCTTTACTCAAACTATGCATCGCCACACTCCCAAATATTTGCTCTACCCTACTGTGCTCGCCCTTTGTGCCCATGATGATAAGATCTATCTGATCTCGCCTCGCTATTTCTGCAATCAATCGCCCCGGAGTCCCCACTTCAACATCTAGTTCTACCCTTGGAGCATGTTTTAGCGGATGAATGATTTGGACTTTTGACAAATGTGTTTGTACAAAATCCTGCATGCGAGCCTTCGACTTTTCTATTTTTTTCTGTGTCATGCGAGTGACCATCACTGGAAAATCTAGCGGCTCTGTTTCTGGATAGATGACGTGTAATAACTCAATTTTCGCTTCATAATGATCGGCAAACCACAAAGCGTAGTAAAAGGCCTTCTCGGCTGTATTTGAAAAATCAGTAGGTACTAGGATTTTGTTGATTTTTTTCATGCTAGCTACGGCTTTAATGTAGTTTTGATTTGAGCACTTAATAGGCCAATCAATGTATAAAAGATAGGACTGCCAATACAGGATTAAAATCACTTCCTGCTTTGATAAAAGTCAGTAGGCGCTAAGGGCTAAAGGGGTGTTTTAAACCGAAGAAGGTAGGTTATAGCGCATCGGGTAAATCATCAAAGTCTTGGGCTTGGACTTCTTGAAGTACGAGATCTTTTATCGCTAAGATCATCGCTTTATTGGCGGCATGAATTTCTCGGTTGATATTAAACAAGGTGGAAATTTCAACATCTGTCAAGCGATTAAAGGGCACCTGGTTATAGACTTTCTCCAAAAAAGCATTGTAGTTCTGCTTACTTTTTACCTTGAGATCTGCCAAGCCTTCAAAGTGAATTTGCTGATAATTAGTCTTGAATAAATGATAGAGGGTGGTATACCACTCTTGTTGATTGTCTACGACGATACTGACCAATTGCAACAAGTCATCATTGACAGATTTAGAAAAAGCCAAAAAATTGTGATTGATATCCTTCAAGCTTTTAGCTGTAGACATAGCATAACGGATAGAATGAGTAAGTTGACGTACTTGAGCCGATTCCTCTGGATTTAGCTTCTGATTGGGGAGCTTTATAAAAAAGGCCGTGATTTCGCCCTCCAATTCTTTGATCAGTTCGTATTGGGTTTTCGCATCGGGAATGGGTGCATCTATCGTTTTATCTAAAAAGCCTGTATCCATCCCAAGAATGGTCGCATTTAATCGAAAAACACGTTCCAATAAGTGCGTTACTTCTTCCCTTAGGGCTTTGAGCGCTGCTTCTGGCACTTCGACCGGTACTTGGGTAACAAAACGAGCGACTACTTTATTTTTCTTCTCAAAACGTTTCTCTAAAAAGCGAGCAAAAATGCCAAGGAAAGGAAAAAACAGAAAAATACCCGCCAAATTAAAACTACTATGAAAGGCGACTAAGGTGAAAAGCGGATCCACTAAGCCGAGTATTTCAGTTAAAAACCGTAGCAAGGGGAAAAGGAATATCAGGGCTAAAACATCTACGATAAAATTAAAGAGAAAATGACTGAGTGCCACCCGTTTTTTCGCAGGCACCCCTTTTATTCCTCCTAAAACCACTGTAATCGTCGTCCCTAGGTCACTCCCGATGACCATCGCTGCCGCTCCCTCCAAAGACAAAATCTCTGCATTGAGTGCACTCAAGGTAATGACCATCGCTGCAGAACTGCTTTGAATAATCGCTGTCAATACAAAACCAACAAGGAACAACCAATGGGGATCATAGATCGCAAATGGACTGATATCGAAGTTATTGGCCAATTCAGAGATACTGGCCTTCATATAATCTAATCCGAGAAAAAGGAAACCAATTCCAATAAACAATTGCCCAAATAAGTACAGCCTGTCTTTCTGGGCAAAAAAGACCATGCTCAAACCTCCAATCGCAATAAAGGGCAGGGCAAAACTTTCGATATTGAAACTAAATCCGAAATAAGCCACAATCCAACCGGTGAGCGTAGTACCCAAGTTGGAACCAATGATAATCCCGATTGCATTGCGCAATTCGATAATTCCGGCTCCGACAAAAGCCAATACCATCAAACTGACGACCGAACTGCTCTGCAAAATGATAGTGATAAAAATACCGCTGAGCACCGCCTTGATCGGGTGATTGGTATATTGTCGTAAAAACTTCTTGAATGATCGGCCGGCTAATGCTTCCAAACTATTTTCCATTAGCGCCATCGCCAATAGGAAAATTCCCAGGCCCGCTAAAAACTCCCAACCGTCAAATGAAATAGCCAAATCTACTTTACTTTATGCAATTTCTACATGCTTGTAAGCTTCCTCCTCTGATTCCGGTACATCAATAAAGCTAAGATACAATATCCCATTTTCATATTTGGCAGTAATTTTCTCATGGCCAATTCCTTTTGCCAATTGAAACCTCCGCTCAACGAGGTCAAAATTGTACTCACGCAGTACGTAAGCCGCCTTGGATTTTTCCTCTCTGTCTTGCTTGGAAGCTCGAATAATCAGTTCATAATCTCTAATTTCTACTTCAATTTCTTCTTTTTTGAAGCCCGGTAAAACGACTTCCATTTCATAAATTTTGCCGTTTTTCTTGATATTAACATGGGCCGTTTCTTCCGCCCAGCGAATATCTAATGCAGATTTACCCATAAAATGTCGACGATTAGTTAAAGCAGCCATTCGAGGCGCTCTGCGGTCCTCACGGTAATCTTTGATATTTGGACGAATCATACTTTTTGATTTTATATGGTTTAGAAATCTATTACTCCGTTTAGGCTAGATTTGGTAAGCCCTAGCGGACAATCAGCGTAGGTATGCTATCGTTAATTGACAATAGTTTTTCTGTGACACTTCCCATCAACAAGCGTTCTATGGTGGAATGACCTTTTGCGCCCATAATGATGAAGTCAAGGCTTTCCTGCTTCGCAAAGTCCATGATACATTTGGCTAATCCCGGTTTTGTTTTTTCAACCAGTACCCGAGAGATCGATGGGTTTTCTAGCGGTGCATGGGTGTTGATAAATTCTTCAATAGCTTTTTCTCTATTTTGTGTGATAAGATCTCTCAGTGATTCTGCACTCCTTCCCAAATTGTAAAGACTTAAATTGGGCCATTCAATCACATGCAAACAGCTGATTTCTACACGGGTATTCCATCGCTTTTTTAAGGCCAATGCGGTCTTAAAAGCTTGCACAGAATGGGGAGAAAAATCTATCGGCACTAGAATCTTGCTGATGCGATTGGGCACCTTTTCGGGTACCACCAAGGCATTTGACTTCGCTCTCCTTGCTAAATTCTTCGCTAATATTCCATGTGTATCCCTACCACCTTTCTGTCCAATGATGACGAGTTCAGCCGCCTTTTCTTCAGCAGTAGAGAGCACTTCTTGCAAGGGGTTGCCATCAGTCGTCTCGTAGGTACACTGCAGGCTTTCCCCTTTAAAGTTCGGCGCAATTTTCTTTTCTAGTCGTCCTAAAACGCTAGCTTTTAGGTCAAAATGCCCTGCCATAGTTTCATAAAACGCATCTAAAAGCTGTGGCGCAGGAACAACATGGACAAAATGCAGCTTACTGATCGGTAGCTGCGTGCTCAAATACTTTGTAAAGTTCAGTACTGTTTCATCCGTTTGTCCAAACTCAAACCCAACAACGGCTTGCCTTATGGCCAAAGGAGCGATGTTATCACCGGGTACCTTTGCTTCATTCCTCTCCATCATAGCTATACTTGTTTTATTACTCCAAAATTAGAGGCAAGACAGCTCATTTTAGATGATAGCGGTCATGAAAAAAAGTGATTTCTATCATGTATTTCCCTAGCTGATAGGAGGTAAAAAAGGCTAGATTAGAAGGAATAAGACACTAGGTTTTGATGAATTGGCAGTCATACATCCGATAGGGTAAGGGATGCTTCTGGGTTCTGATGAGTTCAAGGAGTCTGGCGAAGCAAAACAGGAAATGGTCGATTTAAAACAATGGGTAGGTTCTACATCTAAGTGTAAAATCAGTTTTGAGGCTATTTATTCGCCCTCAGTACTCACTTTAAGCCTTTCCACGACAAGTGCCTAGTAAAATAAAACAAGCCATGTAGGCCGCTTAAAATAGCGCCCCTCTCCCCTACTCTATCCCAAGGTCTTTTTTAGCTAATTCGATGATATAGTGTTTCATCGACTTCAGCTGCTTTCTTTCTTGCAGTACCTTGATGTTCATGGCCAGTTTCACTGCTTCAGAAAAGTACAAAGTGGTTTGGGTGGTTCTTGCTGCAGGATCCAATACCTTCGTTCGCTTAACTGTTGGGCGTTTCTTCCCGCTTAGCATCCCCAAATCTAATCGGACTAAATGTGAGAAATAGTCTTTCATAAAACGAAACTCCTTCGTTTTGAGCAGGTGCATTTTGATCTCATCCTGCAAATCTTCTGGAAGCAAAATAGACAATGGGGTGAGCTGTTCTGCTGGCTTTTCTATCTTGGATGCTGGCTTTGAAGGTTTAGCACGAGGCGCTTTCTCCACTTTAAGTACAGAGGTCTTCCGGTGGCGAGTAGTCGCTGCTGCCGGTGTTGCTTTCGTCACAACAGGTTTCTCCTCAATCCTTTTTTCAATACTCGTAGCCGTTTCCTCTACCACTTCCGGAGCAGGCACCTCTGTGTCTAATCGTTCCTTGCCCTTCTTTAACGAATTAATCAACAGGTTTTTCTTGCTTTGCTTGGCCATAACTACTGCTTTTATTCGTGGAATTATAAGTTATTACATATCTCGATGATCTCATTATTGAGTTGTACCACCTCTTGCCCAGCTTTCCCTGTATTCCATTCTATCACTCCCATCCCTTGCGCATTTGCCTCGCCAAAAGCGATTCGGTCATAGAAACGGGTCTTCAATATACCTACCTCATATTCCTCTTGGTAATCCTCAAGCAAGGTAATGAAGGCATTGTGCAATCCAACATTCGCCTTATAGCGATTCACCAGGAAGTAAGCAGGGATCGTTTTTCCTTTCTCTTCTTGTGCAATCTGGAAGCGATCTAAAAACTCTTTCGTCACCCACATATCCGATCCGCCGGAAGGTGTAATGGGCATAATGACAATATCACTTACAGCAAAAATGCGATTGACCACCGGTTGTAAAGAAGGCGGTCCGTCAATAATCACATAGTCTCGATCCAATTGTTCTTGCAAGACCACCCCTGCAATGGCTTTGGCATCGGTCATTCCAATGACTTTGATCGCCGGTTCAAGCTCCTGCTCATAGCGCGTCGCTGCCCACTTAATACTAGCCTGCGTAGCATCTGCATCCACAATAGTAACCGAAGAGCCGGTATGCGCCATGCATACGGCTAGGTTTTGTGCTAGTGTAGATTTACCGCATCCTCCCTTATAGCTTACTGAAGCTATGATCATAGCTATTCTGATTTATATAAAATGAACGATAACAATTAAAAAATTGAGCCCTTAAAGTATTTCAACATCCAAACACTTGCATCTTTTAAAGGCTATATTTCTAAACACTAAACTGTTTAAACTTATAACACTGTAGACATTCAAATATCAAAACATCTAAGTACTTAGAAATGTAACAATTTTAAATTTTATAAATTTTGACTCTTAGCACTCGAAATAGAAATAAATCTAAGCCCATAGAGATCAAAAATGATGTACATTTAAACAGTAACAGGTTCAAAAGTAATAATTTTTTAATTAAAAAGAATCTAAACTGTTAACTATTTTAGCCTTGAACCTTCTAGATTGGTAAATCTTATAATTTTTAAAACCTTAAAGATATAAAAACTAAAGCAGAAATACATCTCACCATAATGCATTCAAACCAGATGTATATTTCAATATATAAATTGAAAAACATGAATCAATTAAAAACTCAAAGATTTTAAAAGCTATTATGTTTTGACAAATTAATAGAAAAAAACAAAAGAACTAAAATTGATGGATACCTAGACATATTAGGCTTTAAACATTTATCATCCTGAGCCTACAAAGATCAAGGCTGTAAAACATTTAAACGTCTATATGTTTAAATATATGCATATCCAGACATATGCATATCTAATAAACTACCTCCAGTAATAGACTAGTCATTAGGAAGGAGATTAGGTTCACAAAAAACAACATCTTAGTGCTTGTTTGGGGAGAAAATAAGTTTGGACAAATTGGGCATCAATTTAAAGCCAAATTGCCCCACCGATTTAACAAAGAATTGCGGAATACAAATTAGCTCTCATTCCGCGGTCCGTGTTTTAGGGTAGGAGTTTTTATAGTGTTGATACTCGAATAGGGTAGGAGGGAGAATTTGATGAATCGATTGGGCAGTGAGCTATCCGGCAAATCTAAAATTGGCCGTTTGTTTAAAGCCCGTTGGAGAAAAATCCAGTAGGTTGATCTACTGCAGTATAGTAAAAATAAGAGGATGCTCAAAATGCTTATTCTGATCGATCAGCTGCCTGTTGATAGCCTTGACAAAGATCAAATCTAGTACTGAATAATATCACCAATATCCGCTCCAAATATAGCTAATTTTAGTCCCATATTGATAAGCATTTACATCCAGGCACACCTGCCCAGTTCCCTTTTTAGGAAGAACTAGGATTCACTAGTTCCGCCACAAAAACTAAATATAAGCATACTTTCATCACTAGTTTCAAAGATATTACGATACAGCATATCGGTAGGGTAGTTTGCCGGCCAACAAGAAAGTTATCTCAATATTCAAGGAGAAGAAGCTTTGCTGACTGCTTGTCTAAAATGTTATGAATCCCTCTTTACTGATCGCGCCATCCAATACCGAGTTGACCACAACTTCAAACATATGAAGGTCGGTCGCTCTATTGGGGTACAGCAAATGGTTCGCTCTGACTTAGCTTGTGCAGGGGTCGGGTTTACCCGGCATTAAACCTTCAACTTTCATCTGATAAACTGTATTCGTCCAGTAATGTGTAAGAGGAAATCCAAATCTAACAACTAATCATGCCTTTAAACATGGAAAACAAACTGATTTACCCCAATGTATTGGTCGGACTTGACTACACCGACATGGATGATGATATCATAGCCTATTGTGAGTTGCTATTAGCCAACTTCCAGGTGAGTAGGCTCAATTTCGTTCATGTTATCCCCCAATGGATTCTCCCTACCCAGCTTGCCAGAGCTACGATGCAGGCTGCTGGCTTACAGCCTGAAATGGAATCGCAAATTCGATCTCATTTTGAAACAAAACTGCAGTCGATCCGCCAAAAATACCCGTCCGTAAATATCAACCTGCAGCTATTGCAAGGCAAGCCCTACGTCAAACTATTGCTTTCTGCCAAGGCGGATAAAGTCAACTTATTTGTTGTGGGTAAAAAGAAACTCAGCAGCGGGAGTGGGCTGCAAGCACGAAGAGTAGCTAGGAACCTAGAGTGCGACCTATGCTTTGTTCCCGAAAACCCAGCTGAAGTAATCCGCCGTATTTTGGTGCCTATCGATTTCTCTCAGTATTCAGTACGCGCTTTACAGACGGCCCTGCAGCTAAAAGAAGAGATAGCAGGCGTTCAGCTTATCGCACTTCATGTTATTCCCCTACCTTCTGTGTCTTACTCTTTGCATCGAAATTCTAGTCAGTTGACCGAGAAGCTACAGGATCATGCCAAGCAAAATTATCGGAACTTTATTGAAAGGGAAAAATTGCCAGGTCATGCCATAGAATTTAAGTTGATGATCAACGAACATTTCGACGTAGGTCAGCATATCCAAGAAGAGGCGAGAAAAGTAGCAGCCGACCTATTGATCATCGGCGCCAAAGGCGATGATTCCACCCTCAGCGATTTTGTATTTGGAAGTGTTACCGAAAAATTGGTAACCCTCGAGGATCATCTCCCCGTTTTAGTCACGCGCTAGCTCCTCGCCAGCAAGGATGCTTTTCAGATAATGACAATAATCACCCGGATTATTGATAATCCTCGTACTCCTCTTTTTATTTTTTTCAAAATCTTGCCTTATCATTTTAGTACTATTTCATATCCGTGAAATGGTTAAATAATAAGTTATGAAATACTATATCGATACCGTTCTTCCCCATTCTTTTGAAGAAACCCGGAAGAAAGTCATAGAAGCGTTGCGGGAAGAAGGTTTTGGCGTGCTCACTGAAATTGATCTGCAAGCAACATTCAAAAAAAAGCTAAATATAGATTTCCGAAAATATACCATTCTAGGGGCATGCAATCCTCATTTTGCTCATCATGCATTAGTGCAAGAGGAAAAAATTGGGACAATGCTACCCTGTAATATCATCATTCAAGAACTTGGTGTCGGGAAAACAGAAGTGGCGGCTGTCGATCCACAAGCATCGATGCAAGCCGTGGACAACCCGACACTCATACAACTAGCCGCTCAGGTTAAAGAAAAACTACAACGGGTCGTTTCCAGTATCTGAACCTATATGCCTGCCCAAATTAATCAGATTACACCTGATAATTTGAGCAAGGCAGATGCCAATATTCAAAAGGCGGTGGATAGGCTATTTCAGAAATTGGAGGCGCATAACAAGGAGTAATAATATGGAGGATACAGCAGCGACTAGAGCATGGCTACTCGAAGGGGATGTATCTATCCAATATCAGGTATATCGAGATCTACTAGGTGTCGAAAGAGAAGATTTAAGAAAAAGAACGAAAGATTTACGCTGGAAACTAGCCGCTAGATACCCCGAGCAAGTCCATTTTGAGATGGAAAAAGCAGGCAAACCCAGTAGATGGAATACACTCAGAGAACTACGAGTAATCGCCCAATTTGACGGCTCGATCCGTACATCATAGACACGAAAAGATTTAGCCATGAGCACAATCCGTAACAACTTGTATATCGTCCTCTCCTTTCTTCTTTTTTCCTGTCAGGAAACAACTGAAACGACGCACCCAAATATTATGCAGATGACCGAATCTGTATATGCTTCCGTCACTGTGAAGCCAGAGAACTTCTATCATTCCTTTGTAGCCAGACCCGGCATTATTCAAAAAATATATGTCAAGGAAGGCGATCTCATCAAGAAAGGACAACTACTGATGAAGGTCGCTGCCGCTCAACAAAATTTTATCACCAACAATGCCGCATTGACGGTAAACAAAGCCAAAGACAACTACCTAGGCAAAACGACTTTGCTGGCCAACATCAATGATGAAATAGCCTTATTACAAAAGCAGATCGTAATTGATTCCTCCAACTACAATCGCCAAAAGAGGTTGTGGGCACAAAATATCGGTTCCTTATCCCAGCTAGAGGGGGCCGCGCTAAAACTCGAGTTATCAATAGGTCAGCTGGAAACCTTGAACAAAAGATTCAAACAAACCGAGCTCGACCTAAAGAATAACTATGAAAAGTCAATCAACGTACTGCAATTGGAAAAAACCGCTACAGAGGATTTTAGGGTAAAATCTAAGATTGACGGCAAAGTATACGCCATTCTGAAAGAAGAAGGCGAGCTTATTGCCCAGCAAGAAGTGTTTGCTCAATTGGGTAGCAGTGATCAGTTTATGTTGGAAATGTCGATTGATGAAGTCGATATTGTCCGTGTAAAAGTAGAGGATGAAGTCATTGTCAGTTTGGATGCCTATCCAGCGGAAACATTTGGGGCCCGGATCACCAAAATCTACCCTTTGAAAGAGGAGAGAACACAAACTTTCACGGTAGAATGTGTCTTTACCCAACAGCCTCCCATCCTATATGCCGGACTATCAGGAGAAGCCAATATCGTTCTATCCAGAAGAGAACAAGTATTGACCATTCCAGCAGACTACCTCCTGGAAGAAAACAAGGTAATGACAAAAACAGGGCTCGTTGAAGTGGAAACGGGCTTGCAGAATTTTGAATACGTTGAAATCTTAGCGGGTTTGGACACGGCCACGATTATCCAAAAAGTAGAATAGCTATGAATGACTTTCAACTGATATTGGACATCACGCGGACCCATCTATTGTCTAGGTTCAAACAAACGGCTGTGGCGGCACTGGGGGTAACTTTTGGCATTGGCACCTTTATCATTATGATGGGTTTCATGACGGGTCTAAATGGACTCTTAGACGGGCTCATTCTCAACCGAACACCTCACATTCAGATCTATAACGAAATAAAGCCCTCGGAATCACAGCCGATTAATCGATCTTCCCAATACAAAAACAGCTTCAATGTCATCCATGCTATAAAGCCTAAAAATAGCCAGGAGAGAATTCACAATGCCGTTCCGCTCCTTGCCCAATTGAAACAAAATGAAAAGGTAAAAGGGGCTACTCCTCAAACCGTCAGCAAAGTCTTTTATCTGGCGGGATCCAATAAACTGAATGGCGTCATCAATGGTATTCACGTGGAGGAAGAAATTCGACTATTCAATTTTGAAGATTACATCACAAAAGGAGCTGCTAAAAGTATCCTGAAGCGTAAGAATAGTATCCTTTTGGGTGCGGGTATCGCCGATAAATTATCTCTTTCGGTAGGCGATAAAATACAGGTGAGTGGGGTAGATGGTGGTATTTTCCCACTAATCATCGGCGGTATTTTCCAAAGTGGCTTGGCAGAAGTAGATAACATACAGAGCTATGTGGATATTAAAACTGCTCAACAGATTTTGGGGGAGGGGAGTAACTATATATCGCATATCCATGTCAAGTTGTGGGACATCAAAGAGGCCGCGCCAATGGCTCGAAAGATCAGTAGCCAATACAAGCTTAGTGCTTTGGATATTGAGACCGCTAATGCCCAGTTTGAGACGGGATCTGATATTAGAAACCTGATCACCTATGCCGTTTCTATTACCTTGTTGATTGTGGCTGGGTTTGGTATCTACAACATCTTGAATATGTTTATCTATGAAAAGATGAATGATATTGCCATACTCAAAGCGACCGGTTTCATGGGGAGTGATGTGAAGTGGATGTTTATCAGTCAGGCGCTGATCATTGGGCTTGTAGGAGGGGCATTGGGTTTGGTCTTGGGCTATGGCGTTTCGGTACTCATTGACCATGCCCCCTTCAACACCGAAGCGCTCCCTACCATTGAGACCTATCCCGTCAACTTCAATCCCGCATTTTACCTCATTGGGATCACTTTTGCCATTGTCTCTACCTTTCTAGCGGGTTATTTCCCAGCCAGAAAAGCTCAAAAAATAGACCCTGTCGAAATTATTCGAGGCCAATAAACTGCTACTATGAGTCTTATTCTAGAAACCAGAAACGTTAATAAGTACTTCGAATACCCTGTGCATTTCCATGTACTCAAGGATATCTCTGTACAATTGAATGAAGGAGAGTTTGTTTCCATCATGGGAAAATCGGGTTGTGGTAAATCTACCCTGCTCTATATCCTTTCCACCATGGATACGGACTATACGGGTGAACTATTCATAGATGGCACCAGGCTCACCGGCTTACCCGCTAAGCATCTGGCTAAGGTGAGAAATGAAAGCATCGGGTTTGTCTTTCAATTCCATTACCTCTTACCAGAATTTACAGTCTTGAGAAACGTTATGCTACCCGCCCTGAAATTGGGCAAAAAAAGTAAAGCAGAGATTAAGAAAGATGCTTACGAAAAGTTGGAAATGCTAGGTATTGAAAAACAGGCTACAAAAAAAGCGTCTATGCTTTCTGGTGGGCAAAAACAACGAGTATCCATCGCCAGGGCTTTAATCAATAACCCCAAAATCATTATGGGGGACGAACCTACTGGTAACCTAGATAGCAAAAACAGCAACAATGTCTTCAATATCTTCAGGCAATTGAGTCTCGAGCAAAACCTGTCTTTGCTCGTTGTTACCCACGACATGGATTTTGCCAAAAAAACGGATCGGATTATTGAAATGGAAGATGGTTTTATTTTATCGGAAATGCCCGTACTTTAGTTGGAAATAAAATCCAACGAATGATTCCGACAAATGCTTATCCCTGGCTGGGCTTACTACTGTTCATTTTGACCATGAGTTGCAAGGAGAGGGGCGATGATGAGATGATAGACAACAATCCAGAGACAAGCATTAGTGTGAACTATGAAGAAAGTCTTGAGG
>Ga0070726_10003386_pt1 | contig 13418 bp, 11 predicted proteins | sample tdAd471_FD_67275 | JGI IMG/M metagenome (GOLD analysis project Ga0070726, IMG submission 67275) | Marine sediment microbial communities from the Atlantic coast under amendment with organic carbon and nitrate - tdAd47.1 | ecosystem: Environmental > Aquatic > Marine > Coastal > Sediment | place...
AACATGGATATCGAGCTTGCGGTCGATGCCATGGAACTGGCGCCGCGGGTGGATCATATCGTGATCTTCTCGGGCGATGGGGACTACAGACCTTTGGTCGAAAGCCTGCAACGTCAGGGAGTGCGCGTGTCGGTCGTGTCCACCATCCGCTCTCATCCACCGATGATTGCCGATGAATTGCGCCGCCAGGCGGACAATTTCATCGAATTGGATGAGTTGAAGGACGTGGTCGGCCGACCACCGCGCCCGGAACCGGCGCAGAGCGCCGATGAGGTTGAGTTGGCTGAAGACTGACAAAATCTGCGCGGCTCGGGTTTTCGGGCCGCGCAAGCTTGCATGCCAAGGCGCAATCGGGATAGGGACAGGCACCCAGATATCCGGACGAGACCCGGATCAATCCCGGATCATGCATGACTGACAAACCCGCATTATCGTTGTACCTCGCCGCCCCGCGCGGGTTTTGCGCCGGTGTCGACCGGGCGATCAAGATCGTGGAAATGGCGCTCGAAAAATGGGGCGCGCCGGTCTATGTCCGCCACGAGATCGTCCATAACAAATATGTCGTCGACAGCCTCAGGGCAAAGGGCGCGATCTTTGTCGAGGAACTGGACGAATGCCCCGACGACCGGCCGGTCGTGTTTTCCGCCCACGGCGTGCCGAAATCCGTCCCGGACGAGGCAGTGCGGCGCAACATGGTCTTTGTCGATGCCACCTGCCCCTTGGTCTCCAAAGTGCATATCGAGGCCGAGCGGCATTCAAAAGACAGGCTCCAGATGGTCATGATCGGCCATGACGGCCACCCGGAAACCATCGGCACGATGGGCCAGTTGCCACCCGGTGAGGTTTTGCTGGTCGAAACCGCCGCAGATGTTGCCACTTTGGCGCCGCGCGATCCCGACCGCCTCGCCTATATCACCCAGACCACCCTTTCCGTCGATGACACCAGCGACATTGTCGCCGCTCTGAAAGCCCGGTTTCCGAACATTGTCGGCCCCCACAAGGAAGACATCTGCTATGCCACCACCAACCGGCAAGAGGCGGTGAAGGCCGTGGCCCCCCATGTCGACGCCTTGCTGGTGATCGGCTCGCCCAATTCATCCAACTCGCGCCGACTGGTCGAAGTCGCCGCCAAGGCCGGCACCGCCTATGCCCAACTGGTGCCCCGCGCCTCCGATATCGACTGGCGCGCGCTGGACGGGATCGGCGCGGTCGGCATCACGGCTGGTGCCTCTGCCCCGGAAATCCTGATTTCCGAGGTGCTTGATGCCTTTTCTGAGCGATTCAACATCACGGAGCAAGTGATTGAAACCGCAACTGAAAATGTGGAATTCAAGGTGCCGCGCGTCCTCCGCATGGCCGATGGAGGCTAGGCCATGGCCGATCAGGCGACCATTGCACTTTACGACCAGCAATCGCGGGAATATGCCGCTGCCATGGCCAAACATCCCGAGGATCCTCATCTGGCCGCATTCATCAAGGACATTCCCACTGGCGGACGGGTCCTTGACCTTGGCTGCGGCCCCGGTCAGGCCGCGGGCGAAATGGCAAAGGCAGGTCTTTTGGTCGATGCAACGGATGCCGCCGCCGCCATGGTCGAAATGGCCCGCCACCACAGCGGCGTCACCGCCTGGAAAGCCACTTTTGATGAGATCGAGGGAGAGGATCTTTACGACGGGATCTGGGCCAATTTCAGCCTGCTCCATGCCGCCCGTTCGGACATGCCGCGCCATCTGGACCGGATCGCCCGTGCCCTCCGGCCCGCCGGTCGCTTCCATATCGGCCTGAAGACCGGGCGCGGCGAAAAACGCGACAAGATCGGCCGGCGCTATACCTATTACTCCGAAGCCGAGCTAAAACACCTGGTCGAAGCCGCCGGCCTGCATGTCACAGACGCCCATTTCGGCAGCGGTGTCGGTCTCGACGGCGAACTGGCAGACTGGGTGGTGCTCTATGCCCGTGGCTGAGTTGTTCGCCTATACCGACGGGGCCTGTTCCGGCAATCCCGGCCCCGGTGGCTGGGGCGTGCTGTTGCAGGCGGTCGAAAACGGGAAGGTCGTCAAGGAGCGTCCTCTGTCCGGGGGCGCTGCCGACACCACGAACAACCGGATGGAACTCATGGCCGCAATCTCGGCGCTGGAAACCCTTTCGCGGCCAACAAAAGTTACCGTGGTCACCGACAGTGCTTATGTCAAAGGCGGCATAACCGGCTGGATGATCGGCTGGAAGAAAAACGGCTGGAAAACCTCGCAGAAAAAGCCGGTCAAGAATGTCGATCTCTGGCAACGGCTGGAGGCCGCCGCGTCCCGTCATGACGTGACATGGGAATGGGTCAAGGGACATGCCGGACATCCCGAAAATGAGCGGGCGGATGAATTGGCCCGCGAGGGCATGGCGCCCTTTAAAGCCTGACCGCCAAATCCGCTCTGATCTGCCTGCCCGTCATGGTTCGCGCCAGAATTTGCGCCTGTTAAGAAGATATTCGGTTTTTGCCTTCAGAACTTGCGGTCAACGCAAGCAAGAAGGAGAAGGCAATGAAACGACTCACACTTTCGGCAATCCTGCTGGCCGCCGCGTCCTCGGCGTCCGCGAATGAATTTGCTCCGGCCATGCAGGCCTATCTGGAGAATGAGGTCAGCGCCTGGGCGTCAAACCCCGTCCTGATCGCCGCCGTCCGCGCCCAGAACGCCCATCACGCGGCCATCGACCAGGCCCGAATCGACGCCTTGGATACCGCCTGGCGGGCCGAGGTTGGCGCGGCCAGCACCCCAACGATTTCCCCGGTTCTTTCCAACCCCGCCGCGGAATTCCTGCGCAAGCAGGTGGCTGAATCTGATGGCGTTATCACCGAATTGTTCATCATGGACCATGTTGGCCTGAACGTCGCGGCGTCGGCGATCACCTCGGATATGTGGCAAGGGGATGAGGCGAAGTTCACCGAAAGTTTCGGCAAGGGCGCACAGGCTGTTCACATCGGCGAAGTGGAGTTTGATGAATCCAGCCAAACCTTTCAGGGACAGGTCTCGATCCCGCTGGTCGATCCGGCTGACGGCTCGGTCGTCGGTGCCATGACCATCGGCCTGAATGCCGAAGCCCTGCTGTAAACCAATCAAAGGACATGAACATGGCGCGGATGGAGCGATTCGACAAAATGACGGCGGAAATTGTGAAGCTCCGTCCGCCGGTGCACCGGTCGGTCTTGACCCGGATCAAAACCCCTGCAACCCGGTTTGGAGATCGCCTTGCCGGACTGGGCGCGAACCTGAGTATTTTTGCCAAGGCGACCCTTCTGATTTTCCTGTGCACCGCTTCGGTTGCACTGGTCCCGGCCATTCAGTCATCGCGCGAGATTGACTCGCTCGCCTCCTCGAAAGTCGCCGCGATGGCGCTTGTGGCCAATGAGACCGTGGCCGAACAGATTTCCGGCCCCGTCAAATTCAAAAAAACCGACAAGATCGAAGAGGTTTTTGAAAATCTGATCGCCCGAAATGATCAGGATATCCTGGCTGTAACGGTGATTACGCTGGGGGATGAAACCCTCGCGACACAAGGCGATATTTCCGATGCCATCCGGGCCGAACTGGACGCGTTGGCCAAAGAAACCGCCTTCGCCGGCGCCAGCGTGGTCAGTCAGGATGGTTTTCTGATCGCATCGCCCGTGACCTTTGGCAGCATGGGCGAAACGATTGGCGTCGTCGCCTCTGTCTGGACGCCGGACAATGCCCTGGCTGACGTCGCCCGCGAAAAGATGATCACTTGGATAACGGCCTTTGTGTTATTTGCCGGGTTGATGCTGGCGGCGAACCTGTTGATCAGGCTCTGGATTTCCCGGCCCATCGTGTCGTTGACCCGCGCAATGAAATCCGTGTCCGACGGAGATTTGGACACGGTGGTTCCCTTTATCAAGAATGGGGATGAAATCGGCACCATAGCCAGGGCATTGGAGGACCAGCGGAAAAAACTGGCCGCTGCCCGCCTCGCCGATGAGCAGGTCCAAGCCGCCGCCAAGACCATCGCCGCCAAAGAGGCCGAACAGCGCATCGTTGTCGAAAATCTGAATACCGGCTTGAAAGCCTTGGCCAATGGGGATCTGGCCAGTCGGATCGAAACGCCATTTGACTCCGATTATGAAACCCTGCGTCAGAACTTCAACAAGTCGCTGGATGAATTGCGCAGCACCATCCTCAGCGTCGCAGAAGATGCGCGTAGCATTCGTGACGGTGCCGAACAGATCAACGCCTCGACGGATGACTTGTCGCAACGCACCGAAACCCAGGCCGCGACGCTGGAACAAACCGTTGCAGCGTTGGAGGAATTGACGGCTTCCATCACCTCTTCTGCTGACGGGGCACAGAACGTTGCCAGGATCGTCATGTCGGCTCGGGACGATGCCGAAAAATCAGGGACAGTGGTCAGCGACGCCGTGGCCGCCATGACAGAAATCCAGAACAGCTCCGCCGAAATCGGGCAAATCATTGGGGTCATTGATGAAATCGCGTTCCAGACCAACCTTCTGGCCTTGAATGCCGGGGTCGAGGCCGCGCGCGCCGGCGACGCAGGTCGTGGCTTCGCCGTGGTCGCGACAGAGGTCCGCGCTCTGGCACAGCGGTCCGCTGATGCCGCCCAAAAAATCAAAGAGTTGATCCGAAATTCCGGCAAGCAGGTCGATCACGGTGTCGATCTGGTCCATCAGACCGGCGAAGTGTTGTCCTCCATTGTCGCCCAGGTCGCCGAGATATCCGATCATGTGACCAACATCGCCGGCAGCGCCGAAGAACAATCCTCCGGTCTGAACGAGATCAATATCGGCGTTGGGCAGCTTGATCTGGTCACTCAGAAAAACGCCGCGATGGTCGGCGACGTCAACGAAGCCGTGCGGACCCAGACGGCAAAGGCCAAACAGCTGACCGGACTTGTCACACGCTTTCGCACCGACCGGCACCAACATGCCTAGGGTCCTTGTCCCACCCGCCAGCGCTGGCCGGGCGCTGGCGGGTGGGCAAATGGGCATCTCCGAAATCCCCAGGCCCTTTGACGGCTAAAGCTCGATCCTCCGCCGCAACCGCGACACCTGCCGCATCGGTGGAACCCGGCCAAGGACCAGAATTCGGACCGCCGCGGCGAACACCAAATCGCTTTACATCCGCCTGATCGGCTACGCCACGGCCATGGGGTTTCGATTGGCGCCAAGGGGTTTTCCAACGGCGAGGTCAAAAAGAATCCATCGCGATCCGCGCGGTCACGGACTGGTCCGCCCGGGCGGCGCCAACCTGCAAAAACCTGCAAAAAACACTGCTCTGGCAACAACATTCTTTTGCAAAAATCGCGCCTGCCGCGACGGTTCGTCATGCGGACATCCACCAGATCCATCACGCGCAGTCTGCGTGTTCTGATCAATACCAGGTCACTGGCGCGTCCCATGAAACGGACACAGGCACACCAGACCCCGAGGCGGGTTGGGATTTCCACGCCGAACAATCGTCAAGGAGAGTGAATGCCACTTTCAGCGTGCCGCCGAATTGGGTAGATTTCCTTGCAGAGCTTCAAGGCCCCGCCCTAGAAACGGACACGCGCATGCGACCTTCAGATCGAGAGGACCTCCCCCGAACCAGCCTGTCCTGGGTCGAAGCGGGCCACAAGACGGCTCTGGCCATCGTCGCGAACACCTGGGGATCAGCGCCCCGGCGCGCGGGCGCGATCCTGGCGATCCGGGAGGATGGCCATTTCGAGGGGTCAGTCTCGGGCGGCTGCGTCGAAGGCGCTGTTATCACTGAGGCCATGGCGTCGATGACGGACGGCCAGCCGCGCCTGTTGGAATATGGCGTCGATGACGGCACGGCATTTGCCGCGGGACTGGCCTGTGGCGGAACGATCCACATCGTTCTTCTGCCCGTCGTAGAAACCGGCCTGCCACGCGCCACACTTGAACAACTGGTCGCATACCGCGCCGCCCGAACCCCCGTTGCGATGCTGACCGATACGAATGACTGGAGCATCACCCTGATCGAAAATGCCGCCTCGGACGACCGATTGACGGCCCGGCTGGCCACGGATCGCTCGGGCCTGGACGGCGCGGTGTTCACCCATATACACAACCCGCCCTTGCGCCTTGTGACCGTCGGCGCGGTGCATATCGCCGCCCCTCTGTTGAACATGGCCCAACAGCTTGGTTATGACACAACGCTGATCGACCCGCGTCCGGCCTTTGCCAGCGCTGACCGGTTTCCCGGAGTGACGCTGGTCGATGACTGGCCGGACGAGGTTCTGACCCCCGCCGATCTCGACACACGAACCGCTCTGGTCACCCTGACCCATGACCCGAAAATCGACGACAGGGCACTGACCATCGCCCTCGGCAGCCAGGCATTTTACATCGGCTCGCTCGGCTCGCGGCGCACCCATGCCGCGCGGCGGCAACGGCTGGCAGCGGCGGGCGCATCGCCGGACGCGCTCGCCCGGATCTCCGGTCCGGTCGGGCTCGATATCGGCGCCGCGACACCGGCGGAAATCGCACTGTCGATCCTTGCGGAACTGACCGCCCGTCTGCGCCAGAAAGACATCTGACGGACCGAATGGAAGGGAGCGGTGCGCTCGGACCCTCTGGATGCCCGGGCCACGGCGGCATGTCAGGCATGGCCGTCACGGGTCGATGATTTCAACAACGTCGAAAATGGGGGATTGGCTTTTTTTAAGGGTGAACCGGTGGAAAAAGCCGCGTAAATGATGTGGAAAGATGCCGCGCGGATCGCCTCCGGCCCTGAGCATTCTGGCCGAAGCGGGCGTTCCGGTGTTGCCCGCCACCCTGTTTGCCCCTCCCCGCGTCGCTGCCGCTTGCCACCCCAGGCGGATCGCCTTTGCCTATCCCGACCAGCCGGCATCACAAACTTTTTTGATCGCCTCGCACCGCTTTCCCGGTAAGGTCCGCTTGTATCCTTGCCCCGTTCGCCATAAGAGACGACTGCACTTTTAGCCACAGGGACCTGGCCAATGACCGCACCGCTTCGCGCCAAGAAATCCAACAACATCGTCGTCTGGGCCGTACTCGGTCTGTTGATCATCTCGCTGACCGGCTTTGGGGTTCAGTCCATTGGATCGTCCAGCGGTCAGGCCGTCGGCGCAGTCGGCAAAAAGGAAATCACGGTCGCCGAATATGTACGCAGTCTCAATGCCCAGATCCGGTATTTCTCGACCCAGCTCGGACAACCGCTCAGCACCGAGCAGGCTTTGGCCCTTGGCGTGCAGCGTCAGGTCGTCACCGAGCTTTTGCAGAACGCAGCCCTGGACGGGGAGAACGACCGGATCGGACTGTCCGTGGGTGACGATTTCGTCAAGGATCAGCTGTTGCAGACCCAGGCATTTCTGGACGTCACGGGCAAGTTTGACGAAGCCGCCTATGCCGAGGCTCTGCGTCAGGCCAACCTGAAACCGGCGGAATATGACGACGTGATCCGTGAGGGCACCGCCCGGTCGCTGCTGCAGACCGGCGTGCAGGCGGGCCTGCAGGCCAACCAGACCTATGCCATGACTGTGATGAGTTACGTGAGCGAAGCGCGCCGGTTCCGCTGGACCGATCTGACCGCCGATATGTTGCTGGACCCGATCCGCGCCCCGGAACCCGCCGAGATTGAGGCCGAATACAAAGCCAATCCCGAGACTTATACGTCCCAACTGGTCAAGACCCTCACCTATGCGCTTCTGACACCGGACATGCTGATCGACATGATCGACGTCGAGGATGCAGCCCTCCGCGCGCTGTATGAGTCGAAGTCCGCGGAATATAATCAGCCAGAGCGCCGCATCGTTGATCGTTTGGTCTTTCCAACAGAAGACGCAGCCCAGTCCGCCCTCGATGCGATCAATGCGGGTGAGAAAACCTATGACGATCACGCCGCTGAGCGGGGTCTTACGCTGGACGATCTCGACATGGGTGAGGTGGCGAATTCCGATCTCTCCTCTGCGGCTGCCGATGCTGTCTTCGCGCTTCAGGAACCCGGGCTTGCCGGTCCGGTTCAATCCTCGCTTGGCCCGGCGCTGTTTCGTCTGAATGCCGTCCTGTCGGCTCAATCAATCCCGTTTGAGGACGTTGCCGATGATCTGAAAGCCGAACTGGTCGCCGACCGCGCACGGCGTCAGATCTCGGATGACAGCATCGAAATTGACGATCTTCTGGCCGGTGGCGCGACATTGGAAGAGCTTGCCGCCGAAACGCCGATGGTTGTCGAACAGATCGCCTATCGCACTGGCGACGAGGACGGCATCGCTGCGTATGACGAGTTTCGCGCCGCCGCTGACCGCGTCGCCGAGGACGATTACCCCGAAGTGGTCACCCTGGAAGACGGCGGGATTTTTGCCCTGCGTCTGGACAGCGTGGCCGAACCGGCCCTGATCCCGCTTGCGGATATTCGCGATCAGGTTGTGGCTGACTGGACCGCAAAGGAAACCCGCCGCCGGTTGCTGGAATATGCCGCCGAGTTGGAGGAGAAGTTGAACAATGGCAAGGATTTCGGCGATCTTGGATTGATTTCGCGGATTGAAGAGCCGCTGACCCGCGACGCCTTTGTCGATGGCGCGCCGTCGACGATGGTTACGACAGGCTTCAAACTTGAGCCCGGCCAGACCGGCATTGCCGAAGACGCAAGCTCGGTCGCCCTTATCCGCACAGAAGAGGTCGCCGCCTTTAATGCGGCCACAGACGAAAACAAACAGGTACTGCAATCGATCACCGCCCAATTTTCGCAAACACTGGGAGCCGATCTGTTCGCAGCCTATGTCGCCGCGCTGGAGGAAGACGCCGGGATCACCCTGAACAACTCCCTGATCAATTCGATCCATTCTCAATTGAACTGATATGGCGCTGGAACCGGATTTCGACAGCTTTGCCCGCGCTTTTGACGCTGGCAAGAATCAGATCGTTTACTCAAGGATCGCAGCGGATCTCGATACGCCTGTCAGCCTGATGCTGAAACTGGCGCAGGCACGGACCGACAGTTTCATCCTGGAATCCGTGACCGGCGGCGAGGTGCGCGGGCGCTATTCCATCATCGGCATGAAGCCAGACCTGATCTGGAAATGCCTTGGCGACAAAAGCCAGATCAACCGCGAGGCGCGGTTTGATCCTGACGCTTTCACCGATCTGCCCGGCGCGCCGCTGGAAGAATTGCGGGCCCTTTTGAACGAGGCCGAAATTGACCTGCCCCCCGGAATGCCGGCAGCGGCGGCGGGGTATTTCGGCTATCTCGGCTATGACATGATCCGTCAGGTCGAGCATCTGCCGAATATCAACCCCGATCCTCTGGGCCTGCCTGATGCGGTGATGATCCGCCCCTCGGTCACCGTGGTTCTGGACGGGGTCAAAGGCGATGTGACCGTGGTCAGCCCCGCCTGGGCTGAGCCAGGTCTGTCCGCCCGCGCGGCCTATGCCCGCGCCGCCGAACGGGTGATGGACGCAGTCCGTGATCTGGATCGTCCGGCCCCCCATGAAACCCGTGATCTTGGTGAAGTCGCCGATATCGCCGAGCCGGTTTCCAACACCACGCAGGCCGAATATCACGCCATCGTCAACCGGGCCAAGGACCATATCAAGGCGGGCGATATTTTCCAGGTGGTCCCGTCGCAACGCTGGACCCAGGATTTCAACCTGCCGCCCTTTGCCCTGTACCGGGCCTTGCGGCGGACCAACCCCTCGCCCTTCATGTTCTTCTTCAATTTTGGCGGTTTTCAAGTGATTGGTGCCAGCCCGGAAATTCTGGTCCGGGTCCGGGACGGTCAGGTCACAATCCGCCCCATCGCCGGAACCCGCCCTCGGGGGGGGACGCCCGAGGCGGACCGCGCCTTTGAAGAAGACCTTCTCGCAGACCCAAAAGAACTGGCCGAACATCTGATGCTGCTCGATCTGGGCCGCAATGATGTCGGACGGGTTTCCAAGATCGGCACGGTCAATCCCGACGAGCAATTCATTATCGAGCGGTATTCCCACGTCATGCATATCGTGTCCAACGTCGTGGGCGAGTTGCGGGATGATGAAGATGCGCTGTCGGCCCTGTTGGCCGGCCTGCCCGCCGGGACGGTCTCGGGCGCGCCCAAGGTCCGCGCGATGGAGATCATTGACGACCTGGAAAAGGAAAAGCGCGGCGTCTATGGCGGCGGGGTCGGCTATATCTCATCCAATGGTGATATGGATATCTGTATCGCGCTTCGCACTTCGGTCATCAAGGATCGCAAACTGTATGTTCAGGCCGGTGGCGGCGTTGTCTATGACAGCGACCCAGAGGCGGAATATCAGGAAACCATCAACAAATCCAAAGCCTTGCACATGGCGGCCAAAGATGCAGGCCTGTTTGTGAAATTCAGCGGCCAATAGGCGCCGTCAACGGGACAACATCGCCGCCGAAACCGGCACCAGCGCCACGCTGGCCGATTTTGCACTGACCGCCCAGCTGAACAGCGAGGTCACGGTTTCCGGATAGGTGCGGCCCAGCACGATCACATGGCCGACCTGTTCGGCCTCCAGCACCGCCCGGTCGAGATAGCGTTTGATGACCGCCGCGCTCTCGCGGTCCCCGTCAAGAACCCGGAAGACCACGCCCGAGGGCACCCCGGCCTTCGCCGCCTTCTTGTCAGTGGTGTTGAACCCGGCATCATAGGTCACCAGGCCATGACCACTTGCCGCCAGGCCTGCGATCAGTTTTTCCGCCAGGTCCTGATCCGCCTGCAACCCCGTGGCCGAACGGGACACCAGGCCGATCGATTCCGGCATAGTTGCGAAGACCGGCCCCAATGCCGGATCGCCCGACAGCCCCTCCGGGGCCAGTGTCATCACCTCAAACCCGGCCTGATGCAGGATCTTGGCATCGGCCGTCACCCCCTCTTTCGCGGCATCCAGCGCAAAAGTCACCGGAAAGGAAAAGGTCATCAGCACGTCCTGACCCAGACCGTCATCGCCGGCGTCCAACAGGATCACAGACATCAACGGCTTGTCGTTGGGATTCTGATACGGCATCCGGTTCTTCATCAGCGCGCCATCGCCAGACGGTTCGACCCTAGGGCTGACCACCGTCCCGTCTTCTGCGCCTGGCGCCTCACTGCTTTGTTGGTTGCCATTGCTGTCCACCGCCGGACGGTCGTCGATTTCCACGTCGGGCGCGTTGATGATCGGCAGGCGGTTCACCGGAATATCCGTGACCGGGTTGTCAATCGCAGGCATTGCCAGGCCAAGGGCCGGCGGCGTGATGCTTGTGGTTTCCTGTTCGGCCTCCGGCACGGACAGGGCAATTGTGTCATCGCCGGTATCGGCCGTGACCGCTGGCATTTCCATCGTGGATTCCGTTTCCGGCTGTGCGGCGGTTTCGGTCCCGGTGATCGGTTTGTCCGCGTCCGTCGCCTCCAGCTCGGGCTGGGTCGTCGCGTCTTTGCTCACTTGGGAATCCGTGTTCGGCAGGACCGGATTGCTGTCCTTGCGCTCGGCGTTGAAGCCTGATCCGTCCGGCGTGCTCAGATCAACCTGGCTGGACTTGCCGGGATCGCGTGGCGGCAAGGGTGCGACAAGCGACACGGCGCTGACCACAACCACCGAAAGGACCGCCCCTCGTAAGAAACCGGCAACAAAACCACCGCTCATGCCTTGCCTCCAGATAAATTCGCCTGCCCGGTCTTGACCATCTGCCGTGGCTCTGAGCATTTATAGCGCGAATTTGCCGGGTGTTCACCCCTAATCCCACACCCATTTGAAAGCGCCTGCCAATGCTGCTTCTGATTGACAATTATGACAGCTTCACCTGGAACCTCGTGCATTATCTGGGCGAGCTTGGCGCGGAGGTAAAAGTCGTGCGCAATGACCGCCTGAGCGTGGCCGACGCACTGGCGCTGAACCCGGCCGGGATCATGTTGTCGCCTGGCCCGTCCGACCCGGATCACGCCGGGATATGTCTGGAACTGACCCGCGCCGCCGCAGAGGCCAAGCTGCCCCTTATTGGCGTCTGTCTGGGCCATCAGACCATCGGCCAGGCTTTTGGCGGCACGGTCACCCGATGTCATGAGATCATGCATGGCAAGATGGGCGCGATGCATCACGACGCAAGCGGTGTATTCGCCGGCCTGCCCTCGCCCTTTGAAGCGACGCGGTATCACTCGCTGATCGTCGATCGCGACAGCCTGCCCGAGGCGCTGGTCGTCAATGCATGGCTGGCGGATGGGACGATCATGGGGCTGCGCCATCGTGACCTGCCGATCCATGGCGTTCAGTTCCACCCTGAAAGCATTCGCTCCGAACATGGCCACGCGATGCTGAAAAACTTTCTCGATGAGGTGAAAATCCCCGCATGAGCGACGATCTGAAACCCCTTCTTGCCGCTGCCCCGGACCGCGCATTGACCCGCGCCGAGGCCGAGCAAGCATTCACCATCATCATGAATGGTGAGGCCACGCCCAGCCAGATTGGCGGGCTGCTGATGGTGCTGCGCACGCGGGGGGAAACCGTCGGCGAATACGCCGCCGCCGCGGCCGTGATGCGCGCCAAATGCAACGCGGTTGTCGCCCCGGACGGTGCCATGGATATCGTCGGAACCGGTGGGGACGGCAAGGGCACGCTCAACATTTCCACCGCGACCGCCTTTGTGGTGGCTGGCGCTGGTGTTCCGGTCGCAAAGCATGGAAACCGCAACCTTTCGTCGAAATCCGGCGCCGCGGATGCCCTGGGCGAGATGGGCATCAACGTCATGGTCGGGGCCGACATCGTTGAACGGGCCATTGCCGAAATTGGAATCGGCTTCATGATGGCGCCGATGCACCATCCGGCCACGCGCCATGTCATGCCATCGCGCCAGGAACTCGGCACCCGGACAATCTTCAACATCCTCGGGCCACTGACCAACCCGGCAGGGGTCAAACGGCAGCTCTCTGGCGCGTTCTCGCGCGAGGTAATCCGACCCATGGCCGAAACCCTCGGCCAGCTCGGCAGTGAAAAAGCCTGGCTGGTGCATGGCGGCGACGGCACCGACGAAATCTCCATCTGTGGGGTCACTTATGTCGCACGCCTGGACGGCGGCATCGTAACCGAAGCCGAGCTGCACCCCGAAGAGGCGGGCTTGCCGGAACATCCGTTTGAGGCGATTCTCGGCGGCTCACCAGCCGAAAACGCCACAGCTTTTCATGCCCTCCTGGCCGGCGAAGCGGGCGCTTATCGCGATGCGGTCCTTTTGAACTCCGCCGCCGCCCTGGTGATCGCAGATCGCGCGAAAGACTTGCCCGAGGGCATTGATATTGCACGGGAAAGCATCGACTCAGGCGCAGCCAGGGCCAAGATTGCGGCCCTTGCCAAACTGACCACAGGTGCATCATGACCACCATCCTCGACAAGATCAAAACCTACAAGCTGGAGGAAGTCGCCGCTGCGAAATCCGCGCGTCCCTGGGCTGAGGTTGAGG
>Ga0070726_10003387_pt1 | contig 13418 bp, 12 predicted proteins | sample tdAd471_FD_67275 | JGI IMG/M metagenome (GOLD analysis project Ga0070726, IMG submission 67275) | Marine sediment microbial communities from the Atlantic coast under amendment with organic carbon and nitrate - tdAd47.1 | ecosystem: Environmental > Aquatic > Marine > Coastal > Sediment | place...
CCAGACTATACTTTCGAGAAGCCGACGTGGCGTCTTTCGCTCGATCATGATTTCGCCGACGGCATATTGGGATATATCTCTTATAACCGCGGCGTTAAGAGTGGTGGATTCAGTATTCGTGCCCCCGGGAGTGCGCCGTTCGAGCCAGAAAAGCTCGATGCGTATGAGGCCGGCATTAAGACGGAGCTTATGGACCGGACTGTCAGGCTTAATCTGGCCGGTTTTTACTATGACTATCAGAATATTCAGGTCACACAGTATGTTCCGGCCGGTACGGGTACAGCGATCCTCAATGGTGCTGCCGCAGAGCTTTACGGTATTGATGCAGAGATCGAAGCTCGGTTGTCTGACACAGTTCGCGTCTTCGGCGGTGCCAACTGGCTTCACGCTGAATATAGCGACTTCAGGAACGCGCCGATCAATACACCCGTTCCGGGACCGGGCGGATCGTTCACCAACACGGTGGCACCTGGTGACGCCACAGGCAATGATCTGTCCTATGCGCCGCATTTTACCTATACGCTGGGTGTTGACCTGACCGTTCCCACATCTGCGGGTGAGGTCGTCTTCAATGTGACGGATGCCTATAATAGCGGTTTCTACTCCGAACCGGACAACAGGCTGAAGCAGGGCAGCTACCACCTGCTCAACGCCTCGATCCGTTGGACATCGGAAGATGAAAAATACACCGCGCGGTTGTTCGTCAATAACATTCTTGATGAAGCAGTTGCCAGCCAGTTCCTCAGCTTCGCCGCTGGTTTCATTGGAGACTATTCGAATCCGCCGCGTGTTATCGGCGGGTCGTTCCAGGTTAAATTCTGAGGCTCGAAATGATAAGCAAGGCCATCGCAGCTCGTTGCGATGGCCTTGTTGTTTCATGGGTCTCTGGCTCATGCCGGGTTCTGGCTTGGGGTGAACCGTGTCGGGTGTTCGTTATATGAAAACGGAGGAGCCAGGGGGCGTCGTAAGCCCGCAAACGCTACTCGATTCCGCTCCGATGAGCAGGAATCAAATACGAGCGGTAGCGGTCACTTCAGTGCTTGCCGGGCTCGACGGTTATGACGTTTTGGCAGCAACTTTCGCTGTCCCGGGCATAGCGCGGAGTTGGGGGGTCGATGAGGCTGCCCTGGGCCTGTTCCTCTCGAGTGGTTTGATTGGAATGGCTGCCGGGTCGTTGTTGCTGGCACCGCTAGCTGATATTATCGGCCGCAGAAAAATGGTAATCCTGAACCTGGTGGTCATGGGTTTCGGAATGGCAATGACCGGGCTGGCCCAGTCATTGCCCACTCTCATATTTTTTCGTCTGCTTACCGGCATCGGCATCGGCGCAATGGTGCCCATAGTCACGCCGCTTGCGGCGGAGTATGCGAATGCGCATCGCCGGACCCTGGCATTGGCGGTCATGACGATCGGATATCCGGTCGGTGCTACGCTGGGCGGCTTTGGCGCTGCTGTGTTGCTGACACATTTCGGCTGGCCGGTCGTGTTTTTCCTTGGGGCAGCATTGTCATTTTTCCTCTTGCCGTTCGTACTGCTTTGGATGCCGGAGCCGCTTCCGTTCCTTTTGAAGCAGTCCGATGACAAGGCGCTTCATCGTGTCAATGCTCTGCTGCAGCGCTTTGGCCATCCGCCTGTAAATGCCCTGCCGCAACCCCCGCGAACGGCAGCTTCTGCTCCCTATCGACAGATATTCGCGTCGGGTCAGCGTTTATGGACGCTGCGAGCCGCAGCTGCCTATGCGCTTTTCATGTTCACACTCTATTACATCATGAGCTGGATGCCGCAAATCGTGGCGCAAGCGGGATATTCAGCATCTTCGGCCACGATGGTTTCCACGGTAGCCGCCTTGGCCGGCACGATCGCCAGCATCGCGCTCGGCTTTTTCGGTCCGCGCATTTCACGCTTGGGAATAGGCGCTATTATTGCGGGGCTGGGCGGCGCGGCGGTATTGTTCACTGCGGTACCCTCTTCACTGGGTCTGTTCATGCTTGCCGGTGGATTGGTGGGCATATGTCTCTATGGCGGAAGCGTAGCCAATTACGCATTCATTGTGAACGCCTTCCCGGCGGCAATGCGCGCAACCGGAATTGGCTTTGTGATGGCTTTGGCGCGTGGGGGAGGGGCAGCTTCGCCGGCTCTGGCCGGAATACTCATTGCCGGCGGTACAAATCAAATGATCGTCGCGGCAATAATGGGCTCGGCGGCGATCATTTCGGGGATTATCGTCGCAACCTCGCCGATAAGGCTATAGCATCGAAAGGTGTTCGTCATGAGGGAACAGTTCTCAAGCTCTGTTCATGTCGACGTGAACTGGCAACTAGCTGCCCTTCTGAATGTTCTCCGCCGTCAGTTCGCCTCTGACTTCAGCGATTATTTCATTGTCATAAACTCGGCCAAGCGTCCGTTTGAACATGTCCCGCTCTTTTTTTGAGATGGATTGGAGCATCAATTCTTCGTGTTGAAGAGCCATCTTTCGGCACTTGGTGGCCAGCGAGACTCCGGCCTCGGTAAGAGTAACAATCACGACCCGATTGTCTTTGATTTCACGCACACGCTTAACCAACCCGTCGCGTTCCAAACGTCGTAGAACATGTGATACCGTGGATAGATCGACAGCAATATGACGCGAAAGATCGCCTACAGCCATCGAACCGCTTTCTATCAGCCCTATCAGAACCTGGGAAGCATGCATGTTGATCCCGAGAGTGCGGAGCACCGGGGCTGAAGTGGAAACCAATTTGGAATAAATCCGGCAGATCAAGAGATTGAGCCGTTCCTCTGCGGGATCGCTGAAGGGATTGTCCGCACGCGACGCATTTGCAGGCTCAAGTTCGCTCGTATCGCTCACCTTCATTACTCCGATCTTTTCTTCCAATGCATTTCTCTGCGCCGCGGTGACGGCCCATGGCAGCATATTTCATATGTGTTAATCGCCTCCAACACAAAAAATATGGGATTGCAATAGTTGTCATTTCAATATTATCATCGACAAGTAATCGAATCAGCATAGGCGGCCAAAAGATATGACTGCCGTTTCAATGTCAGGTGCCGAGGTAGAAACAGCGATATGTCCACAATGACGACGGCCTTGCCGGCCCGGTCCGCAAAATGCTGGAAGCGAAATGACGCCGCTTTCGCTTCCATCGACGAAATAATCGCTGAGGCGGTCGATGGACGTCCAGTGATTATCCTCGATGCTCCGGATCGTGAAAATCAGGGGGATTTGATTGTTCCGGCGCAATTTGCCGATGCCGCCACGATCAACTTCATGGCAACCCACGCGCGCGGGATCGTATGCCTAGCTGTTACAAATGAAAAAGCGAGAGAGCTGGGTCTTTCCATGCAGTCCGGGGTGCTAGGATTTGACCGGTTCCAAACTGCGTTTACGGTGTCGGTAGAAGCCCGCACCGGAGTAGACACGGGCATTTCCGCGTTCGACCGCGCACATACGATATCAGTCGCTGTCGATCCTGCCAGCAATGGTGAGGATCTGGTGTCTCCGGGCCATGTGTTTCCACTCGTAGCACATGGTAGTGGCGTTTTGGGGCGTGACGGTCATACAGAGGCGGCGGTCGACATTGCGCGCCTCGCGGGTTTGAGGCCCGCTGCAGTGCTTTGCGAAATTCTCGATGAATCTGGAGGAGTCGCTCGGCTCCCAGACCTAACCGAATTTGCACGGAGACACGGTATCAAGATCGGAAGGGTCGAAGATCTGATCGCCTATCGGCTGCACCATGAGCGCGACGAGAACTAACGCAATCGCCTTGGATCATCGAGGCGACTGAGCAGACTATTTTGCCGGAAACGGGAAAGGACTTGAACATAGTGACCAAAGCTGCACCGGATATACAGGCAAGAGGTTGCAGGTTCCTCGTTATAAGTGCCAGTGCTTCCGGCACGTCGAGATCCGAGAAGCTTGGCGATCACATCGCCTCACTATTAGCTGGCTGCGATATGAACGTTGACCATTTGAGGTTACGGAAATTGCCGCCTGAACCATTGTTGGCAGCCGATGCGACCGATGACGAGATTGCTGGAGCGGTGAAACGGCTTGAAGATGCTGACGGCCTGATCTTCATAACCCCAACGTACAAGGCGACCTATACCGGCCTGCTCAAAGTTTTTATCGATCTTCTGCCGCAATATGCATTGCGGGGGAAGTCCGTGCTGCCCTTGGCAACCGGGGGAACAATCGCCCACATGCTGATGCTGGATTATGGCTTGCGTCCTGTTCTTCAGACAATGTGGCCGCGCCATATCGAGCAGGGCTGTTTTATTCTGGACAAACATCTGGTTGCAGATGGCGATCAGCTGCATGTGAACGAAGGGTCCACGGCGCTTCTCGACGAAGTGCTCGACGCCTTTAGAAAGCCCCTGTCTCTTCCCGAAATCGATCCGGCGCCAATGCATTGGTCGAGGGTGATGTGATGATGGCCGTACTCATCATGTGCGACAATCAAGAGGTACGATCTTCTGATGCCTAGGAAAATTCATTTCGCATGGTTTGGGGCCACCGGGCCCGAGTCCTGGAGGAGCGCTCCCTGCCAGATTTATGATTGGAGCCGACCGGAACTCTATCAGGATGTAGCTCGCCTCTGTGAACGGGCAAAAATGGATATGGTTTTCTTTGCCGACACACTGGCTGTCCCGACCGCATTTGGTGGCGGCATCGACAAATATATCAAGCATGGATTCTCGGTCGTGCATGACCCCGTTCCTACCCTCGCAATGATGGGGGCGGCGACAAGTCAAATCGGTCTCGGCGCCACGCTTTCAAGCACATTTTACCCCCCATTCCTGTTGGCGCGGCTACTGGCGACTATGGACCACCTCACTGCAGGACGGATCGCATGGAACGTCGTCACTACAGCCAGTGACGATGCGGCTGCAAATTTCGGCCTCGATAGGATGATCCCGCATGACGAGCGGTACGATATGGCGGATGAGTATCTCGAAATATGCCGTCAGCTCTGGGATAGCTGGGAACCGGACGCGCTCATCCAGGACCGTGAAAACGGAATTTTCGCCGACCCGTCAAAGGTTCATCCGATTAATTATGAAGGTAAATACTACCGTTGTCGCGGGCCGCTCAATGTCGTTTCATCGCCGCAAAAACACCCTGTCATAATCATGGCGGGAACTTCACCGCGGGGTATGAAATTCGCTGTCGGCAACACCGATATGGTCATCGCCCACAAGAACAGCGCAGAAGATATGCGCGCCTATAGCCAGAACCTTCGTCGCATGCTGGCGGAAGCGGGCCGCGACCCGAAGTCCGTCAAGATTTTCTTCTCGATCAGGCCCGTGATGGCCGAGACCGATGTGCTGGCAAGAGAAAAATACGCGATGCTGGCTGACAAGGCCGATCTGGAAATGGGACTTATCGATCTTTCCTATACGCTGGGTCACGACCTTTCGGGGTTCGATCTCGATGCCCCATTGCCGCTCGATATGCCGGTCGATGCTATTCGCGGAAAGATTTTGCAGATCAAGGGGATGGGGCGTCCTATCACGTTGCGCGAAATTGCTGCGCGAGAGGCGATGAAGGAAACCTTCACAATGTGCGGCTCCTATGAGCAGGTGGCCGACATGATCGAAAAAACCGCCGAAGAAGTGGATGCGGATGGCTTCCACTTTCGTGCTGTTATTCAGGATTTCGACTATCTAACCGAAGTCGCCACCAATTTAATGCCGATCTTGCAAGCGCGGGGTATCGCGCGGACCGAATATACCGGCAAAACCCTGCGTGATCATCTGTTTGAATTCTGATGGCTGGCATGGACCATATACTCCAGCAGCCCGATGCTTCCTTCGTCCCGGCGGATGAGATGAATGATACCTTTCATTATCAGGGCCAACGGAAGCCTCGGATATGGGATGGCACCATGCGTTTCGGGTTATTTTGGCCCTATTCCGGCGCGCAGATTCCGTCTTCCAAGCTGCGCGCTCGTAACCCTGAATTTCTCGACATAAACAACCATATTGAACTGGCACGGGCGATAGAGAGTGCGGGTTTTGATTTCACCCTCATCGCCGACGGATATGCTCCCAGCTCTGAGGCTGGAACCAATGCAGGGTTTCAGGACCCGCGATCGCACGGCCTGCTGTGGGCATTGCCGCTGCTCGGCGCGACGCGAAATCTAGGCGTTATTTCGACACTTCACACAAATTATCTTCATCCGACCCATATCGCGCGTTTCGCCGGGCATATGGATTGCCTGAGCAACGGCCGCTGGGGCTGGAATATCGTGACGGGCTTCCGGCCGGCAGAGGCTCAGCTCTTTGGCATGGACGAACTGCCGGATCACGATGTCGCTTATGACATGGCCGAGGAATGCGTAGAGGTTATCCGCGCATTGTGGCGCGATGAACCGGTCCACCACGACGGCCCATATTTTCGCGTGCATGGCAAGCTTGCTGGCCCCCGGCCCAGCGGGGATCCGCTGTTAGTTTGTGCGGCATCATCGGCCCGCGGCCGCGATTTTGCGGTAAGGCATTGCGATTACATCTTCGCACCTCCGGAACGGTTCGAGGATATCCCGGCGATCAAACAGGACGTCGCCGCGCGTAGTGTCGCCATGGATGTGCCGCGCGTGCCGGATATGTTGGTGTTGGGCGATGTGCTGATCCGAGACAATCCGGGACAGGCGGAGGAAGAATATTACGGTATGTCGGCGTCGGTCGACGCAGAGGCCGAGCAGGCCTGGGCACAGGCAATGGCGAAATTCGGTACTTGGAACGGTGAAATTCTCGGTACGGCAAGAGAGGTTGCCGAACAGATATTGAGCGTACGGGAACAGTACGGACTTAACGGTTTACTCTTCCGCATGATGTTCTGGGACCCTTTGGAGGTCGGTAGGCTGCTACCCATGTTCGATATTCTGCGCGAAGCCGGGGTCTGGGTTCCTCCTCATGAGCGGGAGCATTCATGGTGAGCATCGGGAGCGGACCTTCGCAGTTCGATAAAGCAGATGTGATTGCCAGCGCCTCTGGCCGCGGCGTTCCCGACTTCTCTTACAACAGCTTTCCTCCCTATGACCCGGGCAATCCGCGCGAAATGGAGATGGTGGTACAGCCACGAGGTGTCCGCAAGGCCAAGGACTGGAGCGACGAAACTCTCAGGCTCGGTCTGTTTTGGCCCTATTCGCAAACGCAGATGCCCAATGCACGGATCGGTGCCCGCAATCCGTCTGTAATGACCGTTTCCAACCATCTTGAACTGGCACAGGAAATCGAGCGGCTGGGCTTCGATTTCGGACTGATGGCAGACGGCTTCTCAACCCATTCGGAAGACGCCACTAGGGCCGGCTATCTCGGTACGTCCAGCCACGCGCTGTTATGGGCGTTGCCGCTACTGTTTGCCACGCGCAGGCTTGGCTTTCTCTCGACAATCAACACCAGTTTCACTCACCCTGTTCAGATAGCTCGCATGGCTGGCCATATGGACTTGCTGAGCGGTGGCCGCTGGGGCTGGAACATCGTTGCAGGTTTTCGGGAGAATGAGGCCCGGTTGTTCGGCCTAGAGGATCTGGGCGAACATCATGACCGCTATGGCGAGGCGGAGGAAAGCCTTGAACTCGTCAAGCGGTATTGGCGGGGACAATTTGTCGAATTCAAGGGCGAGTATTTCTCGTCGTCGGGGCAGGTGCGTGGCCCTTACCCGGAGACTTCACCGCTGCTGGTGAACGCTGCCTCATCAGCAAGAGGCCGTCAGTTCGCGGTTTCGAACTGCGATATGCTATTCGCCGGGCCCGCCGACCTGGACGATACCAAAATGATGATCGGCGAAGTGCGACAAAATGCCGATCAAATGGGCGTGGCGCATCCCCCTGTGCTGATGCTCTGCGACCTGTTCATACGCGATGAACCGGGGCAGGCGCGCGCAGAGTTCGAGGAATTGATGGGCACCATGGAGCCTGGTGCGATGAACCTGTTTCGCAAACAATATAGCCGCGTAACCACGCCGGGCCGAACCATCGGTCAGATACCGGGGTTTATCGGCACGCCTGATGAGGTGGCCGAACAGATTATAGAGACGAAGCGGCAATGTGACGTGACCGGACTGCTGTTCAGGTCGCTCTTGTGGTCGGTTGAAAATATCAGACGACTGGAACCGGTCATCGCACTGTTGCGCAAGGCCGGGGTCTGGACGCCACCCGAGGAACGGGGGGCGGGTTGGTGATGCACCGGCTCTCTCGCAAATCGATCGAATTTCCCGGCTTGATGCCGGCGACAAGCAGTTCAGGAGACGCTTAATGTATCATCTCGCTTGGTTTTTCCCCGGTTGCGTTCTTCCGCCGTTTGACCCGGAAGCCGACGGGCCATGGACTGGCAACAGCATTCGCGATTGGCCGACCCCCCAGCTCTATATCGACGCCGCGAGGGCGGCCGAACGTGGCGGCTTCAGCTTCATACTGATGGAAGATACTCCGCAGATCGACGATCATTTCGGCGGTACGGCTGAAATGACACTGAGGCGCGGCTTCTTCTCACCCAAGTTCGATCCGATCCCTGTTGTGACGCTGATGAGCGCCATGAGCAAACATATCGGCATTGCGACCACGGTGAGCAGTACTTTCTGGAACCCGTTTCATGCAGCGCGCACATTCGCAACGCTTGACCATCTTTCCGAAGGACGCATCGGCCTCAATCTGGTTACCTCGGTACTCGACATTGCCGGACAGAATTTCGGCTTGGACAAGATGCCCGAGAAAAATGAGCGTTATGCGATAGCCAACGAATGGGTCGATGTTTTCCGGGCACTGGAAGGCGCCTGGGAAGCCGATGCCGTCAAAGGCGATATCGATGCCGGGGTCTATGCGGACCACACCAAGGTCCACAGGATTGACCATGTCGGCAAATATTTCAAATGCCGTGGTCCGCTCAATATCGCGCCAGGGCCGCAGCGCCACATACCTATGGTCGAAGCCGGCAACTCGCCTGCGGGGCGGGATCTCGCAGCGCGCCAGGCCAACGTCATCATCGGCAACTGTCTGACTGTCACTGAGATGAAGGAGCTACGCGCGGACATGACCGCGCGTGTCGAGGGGCATGGCCGCGATCCGAAGGATTTCAAAACCATGTTCCTGTGCGAGCCTGTTCTCGGCGCGACCGACGACGAGGCCAACCGTCGCCACGAGCAGACAATTGCATTCAGGAAAACGCCGAAGGGTCGAGAATTCTGGCTCTGGTATCTCGACAAGCTGGTCACCGGCGTCGATTTCTCCAAGATCGATCTCGATATGACGGTTGCCGAGCTGAAGAAGGATTTCCCGGCAGAAACGCTTATCACAACCGTCGACAAGATATTCAGTGGGGCGGACGATATGAGTCTGCGTGACGTGCTCGCCTATAAGGATGGGCTCGGTAACCTCGGTCTCGTCGGTTCGCCACAAACGGTCGCGCGCAAGATGGACGAACTGATGGAAGAGGTAGGCGGCGACGGCTTCCTCTTTCACATACCTGTACTGCGCCACAAGATGGCCGAGATGTTCGACGGCCTGTGTCCAGTGCTGCGTCGTCGCGGATCCATCAGGGATGGGTACCAGTTCAAAACATTCAAGGAGAATTTGCTGGCATTCTGACGAAGCAGTCGGGCGAGCTGATTTTTCCGCCCATCACTCGAACATGGCGCAGGTTACACGGGAGCCCCAATGAGCAAGAAGTTCCATCTGGCATTATTTACATCCGCAAGCTTTGGCGGTGATTCTGCGTGGATGCGGACAACGCCCGGCTATGACATCCGCTACCCGGAAATCTATTGCGACACCGCGCGTATCTGCGAGCGCGCAAAATTCGACATGATATTCTTTGCAGATGGTCCGACATTGCCCGACGCCTATCAGGGCGGATGGGACTATTATGCGCGCAAAGGCATGTGGATGCCAGTCTTCGACCCGGTCCCGATTTTGGGTTTGCTGTCCGGCGCGACGCAACGGCTCGGACTGGCGGTGACACTATCGACATCCTTCTATCCGCCTTTCATGGCTGCCCGCGCGCTCGCGACGGTCGATCATCTGAGTCGAGGCCGGGCCGCCTGGAATGTAGTGACATCACTGTCCAAGTCTGCAGCGCAGAATTTCGGCCAGGATGATCTGCTTGACCATGATGTGCGCTACGATGTGGCGGACGAATATATCAATCTGTGTCATCAGCTCTGGAAAAGCTGGGAACCCGATGCTCTCGTGCTTGACCGGGAGCGCGAAATTTACGCTGACGGCTCAAAGATCCACGCGATCAATTTCGAGGGTCAGTACCATAAGAGCCGCGGACCGCTTACCGTACCGTCATCCCCGCAGGGACACCCTGTCATCATATCGGCCGGCGCTTCGCCGCGTGGCATGCGCTATGCAGCCGAACATGCCGAAATCACGGTAATCACCAAGAGTACCATTCCGACGATGAAAGCGTTCACGGGTAGTCTCAGGGATCGCTTAGCTGCTGCGGGGCGCCCATCCAATGCTTGCAAGGTTTTCAATCTGTTCCGCCCGGTTATCGGAGAAACCGATGCCATTGCTCATGAGCGTTGGCAGGAGCAGGCGAAAAGCATCGAGATAGAGCAGGGACTTGCGAATTTCTCTTACACTTTGGGAACCGATCTCTCGAAATTCGATCCCGACAAACCACTTCCCACAGACATGAACGTGAACGCCATTCGCTCCAAGCTTCAGAACTATTATGACAATGGCAATCCGACCTTACGGGAAATCGCGGCTCAGGAAGCCCGAAATGCAGGCTTTCCCATCGTCGGTACGCCGGACCATATTGCTGATGTGCTCGAGGAAGCGGCCCGCGAAGGCGGCGTCGATGGCTTCATGCTCAGGCTTACCATGCATGACCAGCAATATCTGGTCGAATTCGTCGATAAAGTCGTTCCGATTTTACAGCGTCGCGGTCTCTGCCGCACCGAATATTCGGGCGCCATGTTGCGGGATCATCTCCATGAGTTCGATTGAACAAGGATGCTGTTATGAGAGATGAAGTCCTGAAATCCTCGGATATCGCACCGGATCATGCAACGGTGCAGGGCGCCATGCCCCCGCGGCCGGTTTCGAACTTCTATCGCAATTATGTCCTCATTCTCATTACAATGTCGGCCGTGCTGAGCTATCTCGACCGGCAGATCATGGGAATCCTGCTTCCTCAGATCAAGCGGGAGTTCGATCTGCAGGATTGGCAGCTCGGCTTCATGACCGGTCCGGCCTTCAGTTTTATTTTCATCGCATTGACCATTCCCCTCGCGATCGTGGCGGACCGAACGAGCCGCGCGATGGTGATATCGGTCTGCACCCTGCTCTTCAGCGTCATGACAATAGCTTGCGGATATGCAGGCAGCTTCATTCAGCTCTGCCTCGGGCGGTTCGGCATCGGCATAGGTGAAGCCGGGACTTTGCCAGCGAGCAATTCCATTATTGCTGAGCTGTTTCCGTTGGAACGGCGTGCGACGGCGACGGCTGTTTTGGGCAGCGGCGTCAATATCGGGCTGCTGGTTGCATATCTTGCCGGTGGCTACGTCGCTGAGAATTATGGATGGCGCAATGCTTTTTTGCTTGCTGGTGGCCCGGGCTTGGTTGTCGCATTGCTGTTCTTTTTCACCGTCAAGATGCCCCGGCAGAGTTCGGGGCCCAGCGCCGCCCAAAACGCCACATTCAAGGAAACATTCCTCCATATGTGGGCGATACCTGCTTATCGTTGGCTTGTGGCGGGGTCCGCGCTCGCAACTTGGAGCCTGGCAGGAATGTTTTCCTTCACGCCATTATTCCTCGTTCAAAATCATGGAATTTCCATAAGCGATGCAGGGTATCTTCTGGCGTTATATTGCGGCGTGCTGGGCGCCATTGCGACCTACACTACGGGCGTGGTCGCCGACCGGGTAGGCAAGCGTCATATCTCCAAGGTCATGCTGGTTCCGACCTTCACTTATGGCGTGATTGTGCCCTTTGTTTTCATTTTCTATCTGTCGCCAAACTCCAATATTGCTCTTATTGCCGGAGCAGTTCCGCTCATGTTGGTGATGAGCTACGGCGCACCGGCCTTTGCGCTGGCTCAAACCCTGGCTCTCCCGCATATGAGAGCGCAGAGCGTAGCGATCCTCATTACTGCCTGTTACCTCTTCGGCTCAGGAATGGGGCCATTTTTTCTGGGGCTGGCGAGCGATCTGCTGCGCCCTATCGCTGGTGACCAAAGCCTACCGTACGCCTTGCTTCTTACGGCGTTAAGCAATGGTATGGCGTCGCTGTGTTTCTGGCGAGGCTATAAATTGATGCGCCCCGATCCAGTTGAGCGGAACAGCTATCATGGCGCGTGAACTGGACCTCGGAATCCGGTTACGGTTCGTGCGCGAGAGTGCAGGCCTTTCTCAGCGCCAGCTCGCAAAAAAAGCAGGTATCACCAACTCAACAATCTCGCTGATCGAGGCCAATCGAACTAACCCGTCTATTGGTGCGCTCAAGCGTGTTCTGGACGCCATACCGATTGGGATTGCGGAATTTTTCTCGGTCGGAATCGAAGAGGATGATTCGATATTTTTCAGCGCGGAAGAGCTTCTGGAAATCGGCAAGGGTTCCATTTCTTACCGGCAAGTCGGCAAGTCGATGGCGAACAGCATGCTGCAAATGCTGTCGGAATGTTACCAGCCTGGTGCTGACACCGGATGCATCCCGCTGAGCCATGAGGGAGAAGAGGCGGGTGTCGTGCTTTCAGGAAGATTGGAGGTAACCGTCAACGGTGAGAGGCGCGTATTGCGAGCGGGGGACGCTTACCGCTTTGACAGCCATAAACCACATCGTTTCCGCTGTGTCGGCAATGAACCGGCATGTGTAATCAGCGCCTGCACACCGCCGAGTTTCTGACAATGACTGGCCTTGCATCCTGTCCCTTTCAGCCACCTTCGCGCCACCCACCGAGCAAACATTTTCCGGCAATTCTGTCCGCCATTTTCGTGACGCACAACAGCTCAGCTGAAATCGCGGAAATAGCGGTTTTCCGGAGTCGATTTGGTCGGCGGTTGGCCAAGGCAAGCCTGGTGTCAAGTGCGTTGAATATATCGCAACATTTACGCCAGAAATGGCGCAATTCCTCATGTTTTACACTCACGAATAAAGGTCTTGTCCGACGGGGCCGATGCAGCTTCTCTATAACTGTTTTAAGGGGAATTGGTGCGTCTTCGCGGGTTCCCGTGGTTGGAAGCATCAAAACTATACAGGGCTACACAAGGAAAGCCAGCCCTGAGTACCACCAGACAGACCATGCATCTTTGCTGGCCGTAACATCCGGGGAGACAAAAAATGAATACCACTAAAGATATCTTGTGTGCTTCGGCTGCGGTTGTCGCAATCATGGCCGCGAATTGTGCGCAAGCTCAGGAACACACCACCCCAGCCGACACAAGCAGGGAGTTTGAAGGGGCAGCCGACATT
>Ga0070726_10003389_pt1 | contig 13414 bp, 13 predicted proteins | sample tdAd471_FD_67275 | JGI IMG/M metagenome (GOLD analysis project Ga0070726, IMG submission 67275) | Marine sediment microbial communities from the Atlantic coast under amendment with organic carbon and nitrate - tdAd47.1 | ecosystem: Environmental > Aquatic > Marine > Coastal > Sediment | place...
ACCAAGATGTGCAGCTTCGAACACATGAGGTTGAAAAAATGATAAAATACAGCGGGATCAATCACCTGGCGATGGCGACGAGAGATATGGACGGCACCATTAGGTTTTGGCGGGATTTTTTAGGAATGCGTCTTGTGGCCGGGCTTGGCGGATCTAAGTACAGACATTATTTTTTCGAGATATCCGAGCACGATATGATTGCCTTTTTCGAATGGCCGGATGTCGAAAAAATACCCGAGAAAGATCATGGTGTCCCGTTCAAGGGGCCGTTTGCATTTGACCACGTGTCATTGGGGGTCGCATGCGATGACGACCTCTGGAGACTCAAAGACAGATTCGAAGCCGCCGGCATCTGGATCTCAGAAGTCATAGACCACGGATTTATCCACTCCATCTATGCCTTCGATCCGAACAATATTCCCATCGAATTCAGTGCACCGGTTGTCGGAGTGGATTTGAAGAAGCATCCGAAAATGAAAGACCGAAATCCAAGTTCAGCCGCTCTGGAAGGCGCTGAACCCCAATCGGGCTATTGGCTTGAAGCTAAAGAGACAACACCTCTGAAACAACGTTACCTCTACCCGGGAGAAGGTGTTATTCTTGCAGAAAAAAAATGAGATGACCGGAACGTGAAGTTGAATTATAATTTCTCACATCGATATCTCAAAACGGTTGACGGAAGGATTTTAAATGAAATACCGAAAAGAAAAAGATTCGTTGGGAACTGTGACGGTCCCTGAAGATGCTTATTACGGGGCAAGTACGCAACGGGCCATAAACAACTTTCCCATCAGCGGGCTTAGATTTTCGCGGTCATTTATTTTTTCCCTGGCTATGATAAAAAAATGCGCTGCAATGGTGAACGGTGAGTTGGGTCTTCTGGATGAAAAAATATCAAAATCCATTGTCGCATCTGCACAGGAAATCATGGAAGGAAAGTTCGACACCCAGTTTCCTGTGGATGTTTTCCAGACAGGGTCCGGAACGTCAACCAACATGAACATGAACGAGGTCATTGCATCCAGAGCAAACGAGACCATCACTGGGGAAAAAGGCGGAAAAATTCCGGTTCATCCGAATGATCATGTTAACCTCGGTCAGTCGAGCAACGATGTCATCCCCTCGGCCCTCCACATATCTGCTTTGACCCGAATTAAAGGCCGACTTGTTCCTGCTTTGCTCCGCCTTAAAAAAAGTCTTTTACACAAAACATCTGAAATGGGGGATGTTAAAAAAATAGGAAGAACCCATCTCCAGGACGCGGTACCCATATTTTTAGGGCAGGAGTTTTCGGGATATGCCAGACAGGTGGCGTTGGGTATAAAACGGATCGAAGCCGTCGAAGACCGCCTGGCAGAGCTTGCCTTGGGCGGAACCGCCGTGGGAAACGGCCTCAATACCCATCCTGATTTTGCTAAAAAAGTTGTCGCGCTTATCTCGAAATATTCAAACCTTAATTTCACGGAAGCAGAAAACCACTTTGAAGCCCAGGGGGCACAGGATGCAGCGGTTGAGACCAGCGGCGCTTTAAAAACCATCGCTGTGAGTTTGGTTAAAATTTGCAATGACATTCGGTGGCTTGCATCCGGCCCAAGGTGCGGACTCGGTGAAATTTCGATTCCTTCTGTTCAGCCCGGATCTTCCATTATGCCCGGAAAGATCAATCCGGTAATCCCCGAGGCCGTTATTCAGGCAGCCGTTCAGGTCATGGGAAACGACACGACCATTATGATCGGTGGACAGGCCGGCAACTTCGAATTGAACGTTATGCTTCCGGTAATCGCTTATAATCTTTTGCAGTCCATTGACCTTCTTTCATCCGGTGCCGATGTGCTGGCTGAAAAATGTATCGACGGTATTGGCGCCAACCGGGGAAATTGTGCCGGGAACATCGAGAAAAGCTTGGCCCTAGCGACGTATCTGGTGCCCCATATCGGTTATGACAAGGCCGCTGCCATTGCAAACAAGGCCCATGAGACGGGGAAAACCATCATCCAAGTCGCAAGTGAGGAAGAAATTCTTTCTGAAAAAGAATTAAAAAAAATATTTAATGGGTTGAAAATTGATTGAAACTCGTTTGCTTTTTGAAAAAATTACCCATTCTGCCGGTATATAGGGGTTTACAATAAAAACTCCCCGACGCTGCAATTAAATTTTTACTCAGGTTTCGTATTGCCTTCTGACGAATGCCCCATGGGATCGGATAATGGCTTTTTAAGGGGCGAACCCTGAGTTTTTGCTGGAAAGAGGAAACCGAGTTATGACAATTCCGGGAAATCTTAAAACCACGGCCATGGCTGTCATGCCCCATAAAGATGCAGATCGGGCGCTGGAGCTCGCGCTTTCCATGGACATTCCTTTCTGGCCCCAGCTGCCCCACGTCAGTTATTATGAGGATATGTACGTACAGGCGGCAGAACATTTTCCCGGAATTTTACTGGATCTGGAAAATCAAACCCTACGCTTTTCCATGGATAATTTCATCAACGAATTTGAAGACGCCATGGCGCGTTTTGACGAACCTGAATATTTTGATATCAGCAGAGATTATTCGGTGGTGTATCATAAATTTCTTGAAATGGATCTTTCAGACCGGCCTGCCATAAGAGGACAGCTGGAAGGGCCCATCAGCTTTGGTTTAAATGTTCTGGATCAGGATAAACGGCCCATTCTCTTTGAAGACACCATACGGCCATTTATGTTCGAATTTATGTCAAAACGCATCAATGTTCAGCTCAAACGTCTGCAGCTGATGAATCCCAATGCATTTATGTTTGTTGATGAGCCGGGATTACAGTTTTTGTTCAGTGCACTTTCGGGCTACGACAGCACCAAGGCCAAAAGCGATATGGAACAGTTCTTTTCCGTGATCCAAAGACCCCGTGGAATCCATTTGTGCGGAAATCCGGATTGGGATTTTCTTCTGCATCTCGATCTCGACATTTTATCCCTGGACATCTATCAAAACGGAGAAGTTTTTTCGTCGTATTGGAAATCGATTAAAAACTTTCTTGATCGCGGCGGTGTTATTGTGTGGGGTGTTGTCCCCACAAATTTTGAACCTTTTGAAGCTGAAAACATCCGTTCATTGGAAACAAGGCTGACAGGGGTATGGGATTTTTTGAGTGCCAAAGGCATCGACAGAGAGTTTCTATTGTCAAGAAGCCTCATATCTCCGGCCACTTGCTGTCTGGTCAATCCGGATGGAGAAACCACCGTTGAAAAAGCGTTTGCGGTTGTAAATGAACTTTCCCACCGGCTGCGAGATCGATATAAACTTTAAGGTCATTGATGGATTCTTTGAACCCATTCGTCGTCAACGTTTACAGCCCGCCTCCATGAACGGCTTTGTTCAAAAAATCGGAAAGGAGCATCCCCAAGATCGCCAAACATTCAGGGTCCAGATAGTGTTCAGCACGCCTTTCGAAAAGCACCTTGCACTGGGCCGGAAATTCCTCGTCGACGTCGTCAAAAAGCAAAAGCACGGGAACTTTCGGCAACGGATAGAGCTTTATAATGAGTTGATAGGAAAGATCCAGACCCGGATTCCAGCCGCCGAGCCTCTTACAGGCCCCATCCAATTCATCCAGACGACCTGAAAAATTGTGTGCGATGGCCCGCTCGGTATTATTAACAAAACTGCCGGCTAAAGGAGCGGCATCTTTAAAGTCCCTATAGGAAACCCATTCCTTGTCTAACGAGGGTATTTCCGGGCATAACAGCAGATACTTACAGATTACGACGCTAATCCCTATGGCCGGCTGTTCCCCGGACGGGTCTTTTATCCCTTGACCTGAAATCCTGTAAGGTCGTCCGAAAAAGGAGATGATCACTTGGTTTCCTTCAACCGTTCCCCCCAATTTTTCAGACCTGGAATCCATATCGATTTTGGCGATCTGGTGGAGATAGTTTTGGTAGGTTTCCATAAAAACAGAAGATTTTGCCGTCATCGGTGGATGCTCCTTTTTAAATTATTTTTACATTATTTTTAGTAGAGACGTTATATTACAGGATGTGTGGCTGTGAAGAAAGGATTTACTTTACTTTCAAAAAAAATTTATCAATAATATTGTTCGAAGGATTTGAAATAGCCTTTTCTTTAATATTGCCACAGGTTTTGTTCCACCCCAGAATATTTAAGATGCGCTGTTTTTCTTAACGCCCACTCATACACCCAAACAGCGGCATGCCTAAAAAGGGATCACCTGAATGCTCGTTGAAGGCGTTGTTTCGGAGAGATTAAAATTTCCAAAAGGAGAGAGAAATGGATGATAAAAGCGCCATGAAATGCCATGACGTCGATTATAAAATTATCGGAGACGATATACAACTTGTTGAAATCGAGCTCGATCCCGGTGAAACCGTCGTGGCTGAAGCAGGGGCAATGAATTACATGGATGACGGCATCATCTTTGAAGCCAAAATGGGCGATGGATCCCGGCCGGACGACGGGGTTTTCAGTAAACTTCTAAATGTCGGCAAGCGGGTGTTGACCGGTGAATCGCTCTTTATTACGCACTTTACAAATGCCGGTTATGGTAAAAAAAGTGTCGCCTTCGCAGCCCCTTATCCCGGGAAAATCATTCCCATTGATATGGCCAAAATCAGCGGCGAACTTTTTTGTCAAAAAGATGCCTTTTTATGCGCTGCTTTGGGAACCGAATTGGACATCGCCTTTACCCAGCGTTTGGGGACCGGTTTTTTCGGGGGCGAGGGGTTTATTCTACAGCGTCTTCGCGGTGATGGATTGGCGTTTGTTCATGCCGGTGGAACCGTGGTAAAAAAGAAACTGAACAATGAACTTATTCGAGTCGATACCGGTTGTTTGGTGGCATTCACCCGCGGTATCGATTACAAGATAGAACGTGCAGGGGGTCTTAAGTCCATGTTTTTTGGCGGTGAAGGTCTCTTCCTGACAACCCTGAGCGGCACCGGAACTATTCTACTCCAGAGTCTTCCCTTTTCACGTATGGCCGATCGCATCCTGGACCATGCGCCTTCTGCAGGCGGCAAACAAACCGGCGAGGGGTCGCTTCTCGGAGGCCTTGGGGGGTTAATCGGAGGGCGCCGTGATTAAACCTGAATGTCCGATGAAGAATATCGGCCATAAAATGAAAATCAGGGCAAACGCATTTGAATCCCAATAGAGAGAGAATGCTCCACGACGGCGAATATCTCTTTCCAACCGACTGGAATTTGTGCCTAAGCACCCGTAAGCCCGAGCCGTTCCAGAGTTATAAAGAAAATTCGTCAATAAAATATCCCATGGATGTTTTAAATCATAATTTCATTCGGCTCGGTCTAACGCGTGCTATAGCCCTTCAAACAGCCAGTCGGTTTCCAAGAGAAACACACCGTCGCTTCGCTGTACCGAAATCAAATGTGTTCACCCTGAAAGGAAAATAAAACGGAGTCAATAAAATCTATCGAATTTGATAAAGCGGATTCACCGATGAATTTTATCTGTCAAAGATGTGGGAACTGCTGTAAAAAGATTGGAATTCCATGGTCGGAATTGGATCCTCGTCTGGCTGCGGATTATCTAAATATAAAGATTTCCGATTTTCTCGATCGGTATGGCTTCATGGTCAATGAATATTCCGGTGAAATCGAGAATACGGAATATAACGCAGCACCTTGCCCATTTTTGAAATACGTCAGAAATAATGCGGTTTGCAGAATCTATCCGGTAAGACCTTGGATTTGCAAAGGGTACCCTGGGCCGGGAATGTCGTGTATAGAAGGACAGGTGCGGTCTTAACCCGAATTTCGCATAAGGAAATCCCGATACCCTTGAGGAAGTGTTTTCGTTTTCAGAGAATTAAGACACGATATACGTTTTTAACCCAAAAGATTATCCAGAGCCATCATGATGACAAAGCCAACCATAACTCCGAACGTCGCCAGGCGCGATTTTCCTTTGGCGTGTGTTTCCGGGATGATTTCATCACTGATGACAAACAGCATGGAACCTGCGGCAAAAGCCAGTCCAAAAGGCAAGACGGAATGAAACACCGTGACGGCGACAACCCCCAAAAACCCACCCAAGGGCTCCACCAGTCCGGTTAACGTCGCAATCCCCACCGCACGCCACCGGCTATAACCCAGACCCATGAGCGGCATGGCAACGGCCAAACCTTCAGGCATATTCTGCAGCCCGATTCCTATTGCCAGACTCGATCCGGCCCCAATATCTCCTGTTCCAAAACCGACACCCACCGCCAGACCTTCGGGGAAATTGTGAATGGTGATTGCAATGATGAACAACCATATTCTTTTCAAAGCGCTGGAAGGGCCTTCAGGTCCGAGAACAAAGTGCTCATGGGGAATCCATTTGTCCAGGCGATCTAAAAAAACTGCCCCGATCAGCATCCCAAACACCACCACATAGACACCATAACCCGGCCAAATCTGATTGCCGTATTCTATTCCCGGGACGATTAACGAAAAAGAAGTTGCCGCCAACATCACTCCGGCAGCGCCACCCAGCATGGTGTTTAATACTTTATCGGAAACATTTTTTAAAAATAAAGCGGGCAATGCACCGACACCCGTGGCCAAGCCTGCAAGTGTGCTTGCGATGATCCCCATTGTAATTGGTGACATAGGCGGCCTCCATGGCGTCTATTTGGCGGCGGGTCATTTTGCTTAATTCAAAAAAGCAGACAAGACGCCGTGCTCGTGTAATATGTTAAATCCGATGGCGATCAGAACGCCCCCGCCGATGGTTTCGGCATATCGACTCAACTGTTTGGCAGATCCGATTTTTTCGCCAATCTGTAATCCGATAATGGTAAAGATTCCCGCTACAATGCCGATGATAATGGCGGGCGTCCAGATAGATACACCCAGCAGTGATAGGCTGAAGCCCACAGCAAGGGCATCGATACTGGTTGCAATGGAAAGTATGACCAGCGTTATGCCTTTGGTGTGATCCTTTTTCCGTTTTTCGGATTTGTCGTGATCGAATGCCTCTCTAATCATATGGATGCCGACAAATGCCAACAAGCCGAAGGCGACCCAATGGTCATAACGCTCGATGTGGATCCTTACAGATAGGCCTGCACACCAGCCAATGACCGGCATCATCGCCTGAAACAGCCCGAAATGCCAGGACAAACGGAATGTCTGGCGGAAACTGACATTTTTCAAATTTACGCCGGTCACGATGGAAACCGCAAAGGCGTCCATGGCCAAAGCCACCGCAAGGGCAAAAATGTTAATAAATTTCACAAGTCATATTTCTGATACGATAGAACGGCGAAGGGATTAAACTCAAAGAATGCGCCCTTTGAGAAAAAGCCCATCCGTTCCGTTGATAAATATGGTTTTATAACAAGACCTCTCTGGACACAAAAAATATGGAGTTGTACGTGTTCAGGGGGTGCGCTCCCCCGTTTCACTCCGGTGTCTACGTGTCTGGTCATTTCAATGACTTAGCACCGGTGGCATTCCTGCCCCCTCCGCGTTCTCCCGCGAAAAGTATGCGGGAGCCGCGGTTTCCCCCACTGCTAAGCCATTGAAATGACGAAGCCGCTCCGCCAATGTCGTTACACGGGGAAGTGAACCCCCTGAACACGTAAATGGAGGTTATTCCTGAGGCCAAACCGTCCCTGAACGCGCTTCGACGAAATAGCAGAAGCGGTTCCATTCGAACTCCCGCAAAGACACAGGACAGCGGAGCTTTATTTTTCCATCGGTGACGTCGATAACTTCCCAATCACCATTGCGCGGGCCGCCTTGGATATGCAATTTTTCCCCAACTTTGAAGGGATAGGGTTTGAAAAAAACAACATCATGTCTGTTCATGGTTAACTCCCCCACCGGATATCATGTTTGTTCGATGGCTTGAAACTTTCTGATAAATTTTCGGTCCATATGATCTTTGATTAAAAAAGCGAGCCTTCCGCCAAACACCAGCCGTTTTTTTCGCAGAATTCCGGTATCATCTCCCATATTAAATATTCGGTGATACCCCCCCCCGGATCAAAGGGTTGAAGAACGGTCTCTTCCAGAGATGCCATAAGATTTTGATAAAGAACCGGATTTTGACGGACTGCGTAAACACCCACTTTATCCAGCGGACGGTCTTTAAAATAGATGCAGGGACCGCCCCCGAATATCTCCGGATGCGCCGTGCACTGCAAGTATTTATTGACCAGCAGTCCGCCGCCCACAAGCACAAGGTGCTTTCCTGTGGTCATATCCGTATCGCTTTGATTCTTGAACATATCAAGGAACGGGGAGGTTTCATTGTAACGCCTTCTATATCAACTCTGGATCGGTTTTAGACAAAAACCCCCAACCCCTCAAAGGTCTATTGTCTCCATCAACTTGCCGAGCTGTTTCAGATGTGCCCGTTCTTCGTCTCCGATCTGGGCAAGGACCTTTCTGCTTTCCGGATTGGGACTCCTGTCGGCAGCACGAAGATACAGATCGAGGGCTTGGGCTTCAATGGACATGGCCAGCCCAATAATATCTGCTGCAGATTCCCAGTCCGGTTGGAAAAGATTGGTATACTCCTCGGTTGTCAGACCGCCTTCGACCACCGTATGAAGGATATTTTTTTCAAACGCTTCACGACTTACAGGCTTGCCGGATAGTCGAATGTATTCGTTAAAAATACGGTCCTGGTGCTTGACTTCTATTTCAGACAATTTTTTAAAAATATTTCGAGCGTCTTCATTTTTTATTTTGGGTATCATAGATGAATAAAATTCGCGCAAACCGGCTTCAAGCGAATACGCAACCAGCAGTGTTTTTTCCAGAGATTCGTCTCCGGTGAAAAGCTCTAATCCGAGGTCTTCTTTGCCAACCGCAGCCTCACCTTCCCATACTTTGAATCCGCCGGAAAGGTTGTACACATTTTCGAATCCGTTTCCTGCCAGCATCTGGGCGGCTATCCGGCTGCGCCCTCCGATTCCACAGTAAACCACCGTCGGTTTTTCAGGGTCGATTTCATGAAGCCTTTCAGTGAGGTCTGGAAGGGGAATGAGTTTGGATCCAGAGATATGACCGCTTTCATACTCGTTGGCCTGACGCACATCTAAAATTGTCAGTTCGTCACTGTTTCTATTTTCTATGTAATTTCGGGCCTGATCTGCATCAAAAGATTTTACAGGTGTTAAAAATTGCTTCCAGCGCATGATACCTCCAAATGTCTTTTCGACCCGTGAGGGGTTTGTCTCATGGATCCTAATCATTTTCAATGCGGTGCCAACATACCCGATATCCCGGAATGCTATCCAAAATGGTTAATACAGTCAATTTCTAATGAAAAGCAATATGTATGCCGGCCAATGGATCGGCATAAAGGTTGCCAAATTAGAAGAATGATTATATTTACTGAATACCTAAATGGAACGTCAACCTTTATCAATAGGGATGGTTGTGAAATGTCGTTAAATTTTGAAAAGGTAAGCCTCGGCAAACAAAACGAATACTTGGAATATTTCGCCGAATGCCCTCAAAAGCCTTCTGATTATACCTTTTTGAACCTGTGGGGATGGGCCGAGGTGCACGGCCTTTACTGGGCATGGTCGGATAATCTTGTCTGGATAAAACAGACGGTTCCGGATGAAGTTTTTTGGGCGCCCATAGGATCCTGGGCGGGAATTGATTGGCCCATGTGTTTTGACGATTATTTCGACGAACAGATCGAATTTTCTCGCATTCCCGAAGACCTGCTGCAGCTCTGGAAAGCAAACATCGGCCACCGAATCATCGCTGAGGACGCAAGGGATCATTGGGATTATCTTTATGCTGCGGATTCGCTTATTGAACTCAAAGGAAGACGGTTTCATAAAAAAAGGAATCTGCTGAATCAGTTTAAAAAAAAATACGATTTCCAATTTGTCCCTTTTGGTGAAGAGATGATCCATACGGCCCTGGCGATGCAGGACGACTGGTGCACCTGGCGTGATTGTGAGTCGTCTGAAGCACTTTCCGCTGAAAATCGAGCGATTTCGAGGGTTCTCCACAGCTGGGAAAAATTGTACGGGGTTACAGGGGGCGCCATTATAATCGGTCAAGAAATGGCTGCCTACACCATCGCAGAAAAGTTGTCGGAAGATACCATTGTTATCCATTTCGAAAAAGGGAACGCTGCATACAAGGGGGTTTATCAGGCCATCAACCAGATGTTCCTTGAGCATACCGGCGACAATTTAAAAACAGTCAATCGCGAACAGGATCTCGGCGATGTCGGCCTTCGCAAGGCGAAATTATCGTATAATCCGTCCGATTTTATCAAAAAATACCGGGTTGTTCTGAAATAATAAATTTCATTGGTGTCCAAATTTTTTGGCATGACAAGCCAGGATAAATACGGCATTCACATTTTGCCAAAAAGATGTCGGAATATTGGAATATTGGAATATTGGAATAATGGAAGATGGGTTCCTTTTAAAAAACCCAATATTCCAGCATTCCATCATTCCAGGTTCCCAAGGAGGCTACGATCCACAAATCCTTTAGGTATGCTCATATACATCTATAAGATCGTTTTTGGACAAGAGTGAATAAGTTTATATTTGAACCAAACATGTCGAAAATGAATAATGATAAACTCGTAAAAAGTCTGATTTTACTCGCTGTGCAAGCAATTTTGGGATTCATGACTCGCCCGGCTAAATTGCAAGAACTCGGGCTAGCGCCCTCAAACAGCTTGCAATTTTTAACGCCAGACTCATCATGAATCTTTCTCCAAAATTGCTCGATGTCGCTCACAAAAAACTTTTTACGAAACCGTCAATAATGAATAACGAAAAAATTAGGAAGTGTCCATCCACAAATGGTAGATTTTGGTTCGGGGCAAGGTCTGAGCGATTTTGAAACCGGAGGAATGGCGTGCTATTTTGAGGATTTCAAAAGAGCGAAAACGCCGCCCGGGGCCGAAAGATACCGTTTGTGGATGGACAATAGGAAGGAGCTGACATGAGACCCGTATGCGTGATCGTTCGAGACGGATGGGGATACAGCGAAGTCGTGCGAGGCAATGCCGTACGCGCCGCTCAAACACCCAGTATCGATCTGTACAAGGTCAAATATCCATGGACACTTTTGGACTGTTCCGGCGAACCTGTGGGTCTTCCGGATGGATATCAGGGATCATCGGAAGTGGGGCACCTCAACATGGGCGCCGGGCGAATCGTCATTCAAGAACTCAAGCGTATTGACGATCAATTGAGTACCGGTGAACTCTTTGAGTCGGAGAAATGGAAGCAGCTTGTGAATCACTGGAAAGAACGCCGGAGCCGTCTTCATCTATTCGGTCTGCTTCAGGACGAGGGTGTACATGCCCATCAGGAGCATCTCTTCAAGATCATGCGGCGGGCAAGGCTGGAATATCCCGAGGGGACGATCATCATTCACCCTTTTCTGGACGGGCGTGATACCCCGCCGTGGAGTTGTCTGGAATATCTCGCAAAGCTCAAGCTGGTCATGGAAGACGTCGGCGGGTGTACTATCGGTACGGTAATGGGGCGCTACTACAGTATGGACCGTTCCAGGAACTGGAAACTCACCGACATCGCCTATCATTGCATCGTTGCCTGCGAAGGTCGAAAAGCCGCTGATGCCGAGACTGCTGTCAGGGAATCGTATGCAAAGGACAAAACTCCGGATGATGTGAAGATGTTCGACGAATACATTCCACCCTATGTTATCGGCGACTATGACGGCGTCGAGGATGGCGATTGTATTCTCCATACCAATTATCGCCAGGACCGTGCAATTCAGCTCAGCATGGCGTTTGTGGATCCAAAATATCCCGGAAAACTAAAGACCCGGCGAACTGTAACCTTTGTGGGGTTGACACGTTACTGGGATGAGTTCACGGAATACATCCTCGGTGCTATGGATGCGGGTGGCGGTATGAACAACCTCCTCGGAGAGGTTATCTCCAATGCAGGCTTACATCAGCTGCGAATCGCTGAAACTCAGAAATTCAGACACGTAACCAGTTTTTTTAATGGCAAAGCCACGACGCCATACAAAAATGAAGATCAGATCGATGTCCCAAGTCGTTTTGATCCGGCCACCTTTGCCAGTCATCCGGAGATGGATGCGTATCAGGTGACCGAAGAACTCCTCCGGCGGCTTGAAAACAACCCGTATCAGTTGATTGTGGTTAACTATGCAAATGGCGACATGGTCGGCCATACCGGCAACATGGATGCGGCGACCCAAGCCATCGAAGTCGTGGACGAATGCGTGGGCAAAATTGTGGACCGCCTTCTTGAACTTGACGCGAATATCCTCATCACGGCAGATCACGGAAATTCGGAACAGATGATCGATTATCAGACGGACATGCCCAAGACCAGCCACACCCTCAATCCTGTTGAGATGATTTACGTTGCCGGCGATTCACCGGGCAAGCGGCTGATCGCTGGTGGCAAGCTGAGCGATATCGCGCCTACGGTTCTGTATCTCCTCGGGTTGGACATCCCGGAGGAAATGACCGCTCAAAATTTGATTGTTCCCTGATTGAGCCTTGTAGACCGTATCATCGGGCTTCCAGCAACCAATGTCTCAGTATACATAAAGTGAGACATATTGTCTCAAAAACGTTTTTTCCCCCATTTTTAACACCCGCAATTTTGGTCATTATTCCTTCAACATAAAGATAATATTGATTTAATATGCAAGTAGGCAGACATGGCATGAAAATTGAACAGTAATGTTAGTGCCAACCGGATCTCCTCGTTAAGAGAATCCGGACCGATCATGAAATTATACCCATTTAAACCCGCTCACCACGCATACATAGGAGACAAACCGTGGAGATTGAAAAAGCGATCCGGACAGCCATGGATTACGAAACCAAAATTCGGGATATCTACCGGGATGCGTTCGAAAGGGTTTCTGATCCGGAGGGGAAGCGATTTCTCAAGATGATAGGAGATGATGAGCAGCATCACCTTGATTATTTAAAGCACAAACTCCAATTATGGCAAAAAACCGGACAACTATCTGCTGAAAAACTGGAATCTTCGATTCCAGCCAAAGAAATCATCCAAAGAGAAACGAAAAAGGTCCAGGCCCATATGGTTCAAAAAGACCTCAGCAGTGTGAAAATTATCCTCAGCAGGGCACTGAAAGCGGAAGTTGAAACAAGCAGTTTCTACCAGGACATGGTCAATGAAATGACCGATGAGGGTCAAAAAATGTTCGCCCGTTTTCTGGAGATCGAAGAGAACCACATTGCTGCGGTTCAAGCCGAACTCGACTATATCACGAACACGGGATACTGGTTTGATTTCAAAGAGTTCGATATGGAAGAATTATAAGCGGAATTTCAACCGGAAAATTACCGAACATTTCGACATCGAGTCCATCATGTTTTTAAGTGAGCGATGAAAGCAACTTATTTGCGAAGCGTCGCCAGATATTAGTTGAATCTGCTTGACAT
>Ga0070726_10003390_pt1 | contig 13410 bp, 15 predicted proteins | sample tdAd471_FD_67275 | JGI IMG/M metagenome (GOLD analysis project Ga0070726, IMG submission 67275) | Marine sediment microbial communities from the Atlantic coast under amendment with organic carbon and nitrate - tdAd47.1 | ecosystem: Environmental > Aquatic > Marine > Coastal > Sediment | place...
AAGCGGGCGCGGATTCGCCGAAGCGAAGAGGCCTGGTGCGAGTTGGTGGTTTGTTTTGAACAAAGCGGCTAGACGCGTGAACAATTCTGCGCGGATCAGGGCTTGGCGTTGAGCCCTTCAGCCGGACGATGAACCAAAAGATTCGGTGGACCAGGACACCCAGGCGCCACGAGCACGCTTTAGATCATCGCTATCCACAGATTCAGGTTATATAACCTTCTATAAAAATGGTTATCGGCCGCGGTAACAGGCCGTCACAACATCAGCGGTTTAACCGGCACCGCCATCCAGGACGTGTCACTTTTCCAGTCGAATGCCGGGTTGTCGACGAACAGCTCGACTTCGTTGCCATCGGGGTCACGCAGGTAAAGACTCTGGCTTATCGTGTGATCGGACAGGCCTTCGATCGCGTAACCCTGTTCACGTATACGGTCCCTGGCCTGTTTCAGGTCGTCCAGGCTTTCACCGATTTTCCAGCCAACGTGATACAGACCAATACGTTTTCCCGCCAACGGGCCCGTCGCTTCGCCAACCTCGATCAGCAGCAGCTCGTGATGCGTGCGGCCACCTGTCAGCAGGGCGGCACGGCCATTGAATATCTTCCCGCTGACCTCGAGACCGACTGCTTGATGGTAAAACCTTAGCGAAGTTTCCAGGTTGCGTACGTAATACACAACGTGTCCCAGTTCGGTCATCGCACGCTACTCCCGCCTTGATTTGCTTTCTCCAATCGACATTGCACTCTTGCCGCACTGATACTGTTTTCATCGATGATTTCAGGATACAGGTGCCAGTGGTGCTCGACCGATACCGCCTGTATGTTGAGACTGTTTTCCATGCGCTCACGCTCACGCCTGTCCAGGTGTTGCAGGGTAAGCAGGGAAGGTGATATCCACTCGATATACTTGCCGGCCAGTTTTGCCTGCCTGGCTTCGGGCCAGTCCTCGGTAAGCAGGAAAACCGGAAACACGCCGGCGTTCATGATTCTGTCACCCGCCTCGACGATGCCACTGCCATCGTCACGCCGGCTAATCCAGTGCTTTTTGATATTAAAACCGGCACGTTGTTTGACCAGTGCTTCAAGCGCGCCGGCAGCAGGATACCTGCGCTGGCTGGGAACGCCGTCGGCACCGATATGTGATGTCCAGTATCTGGGTTCGGGCGAAGGCAATGTGCTGCCGGGTATCGCCGAGGCCAGCAGCGCCAGTGGCTGCCGGTCCTCCGGATCGAACAACCACAGCTCGTGCCTGTCTTCCAGCCCGAACGGCAGCTGTTTGAGACGCTCGCGGATACAATCGATCAGTATGTCGCACTGTTGCGTAAAGAATTCATTATCGAGGAGTGGCGCCAGTGGCCGGATTACCAGGCCGTCTTCCAGTGACCACAGGCCGTAGCGATAATACGCCACCTGCGTTTTGTTTCGATTCAGGCTCCCCCATCCGGTTACCCGTTCCGAACGAATCTCGATATCCCAGGCTACGCCATTGGTACTGACAGCACGGCCACCCGCGGTTTCGATAACTTGCAGCACGCCGAGAAACGGGTTCACGCGCCGTATGGCGTAACTACGCACGGTGCCCGTCCCGGACGGCTTGTTGTCGTTAGCTGGCATCCGCGAGTTTTTCGCGCAGCATGGTGATGAGCTGTTCGGCGTTATCCTGCATCTCCGGGGGTATCACCTCGAACAGGTACTCGAGCTCATCGAGCGCCGTCTCGATTTCACCCCTGGTATTAAGTTCGTGCATTTGCATCGATACCTGTTGCATGTATGCATAGGGGTCAATACCACTCATAACCGTTTACCTCTCGCGCTATGTGCCGCACATCTTATAACATTAATCAGTGCTGTCCCGTTAACTTCCTCTCCCTCCGGGAGAGGGAATTCTCATTTATTCATACGACTGAAACTTCATGTCGCGTAATCCATTAACACCGCAATCAGCTTCTGGTACTTGGCCTTACTGATTTTAACTGCAACTTAACGGGACAGCAGTGAACACTAATGGTTGTGCTGAAATGTGAGTTTTGCGGGTCTGTTACGTCGTTCATCGGAATCGGGTCGTGTCCGGTTACAGGTGGCCATCGAGCGTTTCGATGTTTTCGTCTATGTCGGAAAGTGTGCGATTGGACGTGACGGTAAACCTTATGCGCGGACTGGTTTTAGGGCAGGCAGGAAAGATGACAGGTGCTGCGAAAATATCGGCCTTGTCCAGTGCCTGTGCCGGAATGATCGGTGTGACACTCGATCCCGTATTCAGGCCCAGTTGATTCAGGCCGCTGCTCAGGCAATCGGTGTTTTTCCACAGGTGTATACGCCGTTCCGGCTCTCGCCCTGCAATTTCCAGTGCTTTGTCTGCAGCCGCCGCCGCGGCTGCCGGGCTTGTCGAGTAGATAAAAGTGTGTGCAGTTGCCTTCACATGTCCCCGCGTTTATCACCACTTGGCAGAAAAGACCTGGTTTCCACTTTAATTATCGCGTTCTAGTTAATGGAGCCGGTATTCGGGTTATCCGCCATATCGTCGTATATCTTTTTCAAACCACTCATGTCATCGGAACCGTGTACCGGGATATCCAGATACTCCCGCTTGTTTTCTTCGCACTCGAAGTAAATCTTCAGGCTATTATCGCCTTTACCTTCGATAACATAAGGCGCGTTTTCCAGGTCTGTAACGTCATTTGTTGAGATAGGGTCGATTGTTGAAGTGATCATGGCCATTCTCCTTTTTGATGATAGAATCAGTAATCGGTGCTCGACAGGGGCGAGCGCAAGGTCTGTGGTTTGGTCAGCAGTAACTGTATGGTGCCGATGGCTTGTTGCCGAAAACCGCCTTCGCAGTAGCACAGGTAGTACTCCCACATGCGAATGAAGCCTTCCGGGTAGTCAAGCTGTCTGACTTTTTCGATGTTGGCAAAGAAACGTTCACGCCATTTGTTCAAGGTGGTCGCATAATGCGGGCCGATATCTTCCAGGTGGAAGATTCGCATGTCGGTTTTTCGTGCTATGGCATCCCCAAGCGCGACCACCGAAGGCAGGCAACCGCCCGGGAAAATATATCGCTGGATGAAGTCAATGGATTTTTTCGCAACGGGGTAGCGTTGATCCGAAATGGTGATGGACTGCAACAGCATCATGCCGTCCGGTTTGAGCAGGTCACTGCATTTTTTGAAATAGGTGTCGTAGTAATGGTGACCGATGGCTTCAACCATTTCGATGGACACCAGCTTGTCATAGCTGCCGTTCAGTTCCCGGTAGTCGTCGAACAGCAGGGTAATGCGGTCTTCCAGCCCGGCATCCCGCACGCGCTGCCGGGCATAGTCATACTGCTGTTTTGATATAGTGGTCGTGGTGATGCGGCAGCCGTAGTGTTTTGCCGCATACAGGGCGAAGCCACCCCAGCCGGTTCCGATTTCCAGCAGGTGATCAGTCGGCTTGAGCTGCAGTTTCCGGCAAATTCGTTCCAGTTTGGCTTCAGACGCTTCCTGCAGCGTGGTCTGCGGACTATGAAATATTCCGCAGGAATACATCATGGTGTTGTCGAGAAACAGTTCGAACAGAGCATTACCGAGATCGTAATGTGCCTCGATATTGCGGCGGCTGCCTTTCGGAGTATTCCGGCGCAAGTACCGCTGCAGAAAATGCAGTGGTTTGACAAGCCATTTCTTCTCCGAGTCAATATTTTCGATGTATTTGCTGTTACACAGGAACAGTTCGACCATCAATGTCAGGTCATCACACTCCCAGTGGTCATTTATGTAGGCTTCGCCGGCCCCGATCTCGCCGTACAGCAGGACCCTGGTATAGAAATCTGCATCTGTAACAGTAACGGTGACCGTTTTCGGAAAAGCGTCATCCTGTCGACCGAAGATATACTGCTCGTCTTTATCATTGACTATGAGTTCGCCATGACGCAAGTTGTCCAGGCGGGTCAAAAGGACCCGTTTTGCATAGTTAGTTATAAACCCGGTTTGTCGGGTTTTTGAGACGGGTCTGTCGATACACAATGCAGCGGATTTCATGGTCTGCTCACCGGGTTCGATGCCTCCTGCTGGTCAGGATGTGCAATAAACGGAATTTTCTTAAGCCATAGACGCAGGGCCTGGTAGTAGATGGCCGAGATAATTTTTACTGTTATCAGCGGGTACCGGACCAATGCACCGGCCAGGTTGATGCCATTGACGGGCCGCTGCCGCAGCGATAGCGTGGCGTCAAACAATTTCTCGCTCTGCCGGTAGTTTTTCATGTGTACAATGAGAACTTCACCTGGTGAGGTGAATCGCCAGTCATAATCGATGTTCATGTCCATAAATGGCGAGACATGGAAACGTTTATCGAGCAGGAAACGTTTCCTGCTTTTGCTGCCCAGGTTGCGTGATTCGGGCAGGATATAGCAGTATTGTTGACCCCAGGGTGTGTTGTTGACTTCAGCGACGATGACTTCGAGCCTGTCACCGCTTTCGTCAAAGCAGTAATAAAAGCTGACCGGGTTAAATCCATATCCAAAATAGCGCAGGTTGGTAAGGAGTCGTATCGGCCCCGTCAGGCTTATGCCGGCTTCGTGCTGAACAAAACCGCGCACTGCTGAGGCCAGGTCAACAGCCTTGTCACCCAGATGGTCTTCGCGTTTGAAACGTGCCAGGGCAGGACGGCTAACAGACCATAGCCAGCGATTCCTGAACAGGAAGGGCAGCTCATCCAGATCCAGATACAGCATGAACACCGCGTAGTGAAACGCGTGTTGCGCTGGTGTATAACGGCGGTGTTTAACCTGCCCGGCGTAGAGTCGACTGTGCATATTCGTTTCGTACCTTGAAATTCTGCAGGGCATTAAGTGCGCTGACCACGCCATCTTCATGAAATCCGTAGCGCCAGTAGGCGCCGCAGTACCAGGTTCGGCGCTTGCCGTTGATGTCATCCTGACGCTGTTGTGCCGCTACTCCTGCTGTGGTGAAGGTGGGGTGCTGGTACTGCATTCGGCGTATGATTTTGTCCGGAGTGATATTCTGAGTGTCGTTCAGCGTTACACAGAACGTCTCAGTCGCATCCAGATTCTGCAGGATGTTCATGTTGTAAGTGACGGACACTCTGCCGTTGTCGTCACCTCTGCGCATATAGTTCCAGGCCGCCCATGCGCGTTTTGTTTTCGGCAGCAGCGAGGCATCGGTATGTAACACGACGTCATTGCACTGGTAGGGAATTGCGCCCAGCACCTCCCGCTCCGGTTGCGTCGGGTCAGATAACATTGCCAGGGCCTGGTCACTGTGGCTGGCGATAAACAAATAGTCGAAGTGTTCTGTGACGCCCGCAGCGGAGCGCAATTCGACATGCGTCGGCTGGCGTTTGACCGAAACGACGGCTTCGTTGAGGCGAATCCGGTTTCTCCAGGCTGCGGTTAATACCTTTACATATTCACGTGAACCGCCCTTGATGACACGCCACTGTGGCCGATCCATGATGTTCAGCAATCCATGGTTAGCGAAAAAACGCATGAAGTAGCTGGCCGGGAAAGCCAGCATCTGTTGCGGGTCGGTTGACCAGATCGCGGCGCCCATCGGTATTATGTAGTTGTTGATAAATAAACGGCCGTAATCGCTGTCTCGCAGGTAATCGCCAAGAGAGAGCGATTCATTGTTGGTCTCGAGTAACTCGCGGGATTCGCGATTGAAACGCAGGATATCCCTGATCATGCCGTGAAAGCGCGGCTTGAACAGATTTCGTCGCTGAGCAAACAAACCGTTTATCGAGCAACCGTTGTATTCGATACCACTGGTTTTGCAGCTACTGCTGAAACTCATGTCTGTGGGTTTGGATTCGACGCCGAGTTCATCCAGCAAGGCGATAAAATTAGGATAGGTCCAATCGTTGAAGACGATAAATCCGGTATCGATCGCATAGTGCTTCGCGTTGTGGACGATATCGTGGGTGTGCGTATGTCCACCAACATGGTTTCCCGCTTCAAATACCGTAATCTCGTGTTCTTTGCACAAATGCCAGGCAGCAACGTTACCGGCGATGCCTGTCCCGATCACAGCAATTTTCATGGCAGCTCGGCCCCCGTTGCCGGTTGACGCTGAGGTACCGGGCGGATCCTGGATGCGTCGTATCCCTGTTCTGCAATAAATTTCACGATGTTTGTGTAATCAGCCTCGGATATTGCCTGGGTGCGGGCCATAATCCAGACGTAGTCACGCTTGTTGCGTCCTATCACGGTTTGTGTGTAATCCTCATTTAGATATATCACCCGGTAATCAGCCTTTATGGGCCAGATAAACTGCATGCCCCAGATGGCATTGGACGGGTCCTCTCTGACGAAGCCGGTGGGTTTGTACGTTTTAACAGGGCCATCAAACGAACCTTTGTTGAATCTGAAAGTCGTTGCGACCTGCTTGTGATCGACCAGCTCATAGGACTCTATGGCGTTATACGCCTCGCGTTCGATGAAAGTCGGGATATTGGCGATCACGTACCAGTCACCCATGAAACGGTCAAGGTCGACCCGCGGCACGGTACGCAGGGGAGCTGAAGTAGTGCAAGCAGAATGTGCCATGGCAGAAATAACAAAGGTTAGTGTTGCTAGTGTCTTCACGGAACGCTCATTCGATGACATAGCGCAGCCGGCGGCCTTTACTGGTCGTAGATTTCAGTCCAAGCCACTGGCCATCGCTCGAATACCAGAGTTCGATATCCTGGTCGTCGGCAGTCAGCCTGTAACGGTTGGCCGGTACGCTGGTATTGCTGACCATGATCGATTGTTTACCCAGGTCTTCGACGTCAACTTCCAGGTATTCACCGGTCTGTGAATTCAGCAGCTGAGTATGTTGAAGAAAGGACTTGTCCCAGTAGGCAAAGGTGCTGATGCAGGACGGGAAGGTGACGTCCTCCTCATTGGCAGAGACCCGGAAACCCGTGTCAGTGGTGGCACCGTCCACCCGGAACAGTGTGCCATTCTGGTCGGTCGTCGATGTGATACTTTTCAGGCAGCGGTTGCTCCATTGTTCGACGTTCTGGTGCCGGCACCTGAACAGGGGTATTTTCAGAAATGTCACATCAAAACGCGCGCGGGTGCGCATCGTTTGATAACCCTCTGCGTGTCTGACACTGAAGTCGTGATAACCAATCGGAGTGTCATCAAGATAAACCGTGAAGTTCCATTGCTGTTCAGTGGATGCGTATGCAATCACTGGCAACAGGGCAGTAACAGCGTACGTCAGGCCTGCCAGCAGGCAATTCCTTGCACAATTGGATCGAAGGCTCATCCTTGCGTCACCGTCTTGTGAATATCTTTGGGGATGCCGGGAAAAAAGGCGTTAGTGCGGTCGATGTATTCACGGTAAGCGGGCCGCCGCTCGACGATATCTTTTTCCAGTAATACCACCCCCGAGACGCGCAGCAGCAGGAAGGTCATGAGCAGTGGTGACACGATCGACCACCAGCCTCCGGCTGCCAGTGCGAACAGATAAAACCCCCACCAGACGCAGCACTCGCCAAAGTAATTGGGGTGTCTCGTGTAGCGCCACAGGCCCTTGTCCATGACGCGGCCCTGAGCGTCGGGTCGGTCCTTGAACGCTGCCAGCTGTGCATCGGCGATGCTTTCAAACAGGGTGCCGAACAACACCAGGACGACGGCTGATGCGTCGACCAGATTCAGGGGGCGGCTGCCGGTGATCGCGGCCAGGAGGGGTAAGGCGATGATCCAGGCCAATAAGCCTTGCAGCAGAAAAACGATAAACAGGCTCTTGACGGCGAAATTGGGTGAATATTTGCGCCGCATCGCCTGGTAGCGGGCGTCCTCGCCTTCGCCCCAGTTGCGCCAGGTGATGTATGCCGATAATCGCATCGCCCAGAACGCCACCAGTGCGAAGACAATAACGCCGCGCGGCGTTGTAACTTCGTGAGCGAAGAACCAGGTCGCGCACAAGGTTAGAAAGATAAGTGACCAGAGGCTGTCAATAATGCTCGCGTCGCCCTTAAAAAGACTCACGATCCATGTGAGTGAGGGGAGGAGAAGGGCTGCAGACAGCCCGTAGAGAAACAGGGTCAGATCAAACACGGGCGTGGCATCCTGAGGCAGCCGGTCCCGCTGTCCGATACTTATGATTACCGTCCAGACGGTTTGCAAGAGCCATAAGAACCGGCATGAACAGGGCCCAGCCCAGCGCCAGCGCTGTCATGGCGGTGGTAAGATCCGGTATCTCTACGCCACCAAGCTTGTAACCGGCAAAATAGGCGGCAGGGCCGGCTGCCGCGCCGAGTGCGGCCGCCGGCACCGGGCGTTGCTTTAGCCATTTCAGCGACACGTTGAGGGTGGTGGCGAACAGCATCCACATGGCCACGATCCAGTGTGGCGCCGTGTTATCAATCAGCGTGCCGGAGGGGTACTGCAACCACTCTGCGTAGACCAGCAGGCTGTCCCAGACAGCACCGATGATGCCGGCGGACAGTATCAGCAACAGTTCATTGCGGGTGCTGCTGGCATGACTGACGTGCCAGGTGACGATAAACAGGGCGGTCAATGTGCCCAACCAGGGAACATGATTGGCCCCCGCCAGCACGCAGCATAACCAGCCGATTTGAAACACTACGGCATTTATGATGATGGCTTTCATGGCCGCACCTTTTTCTCGAACAGATAATGACTCACCCACCATTGCTGTCCGTTGTCATAGCCAAACAGTTCCGCACAGGCCATGAAGAACATGCGCCAGCGCATCCACCACTGCTGGGCCGACGCCGCACCGTAGGTTTCTTCCAATACAGGCCAAAGCACCGGTTTGTTGTCATCCATGTTTTCAAGCCATGCATTGGCTGTTTTTTCATAATGACTGCCGTCCCAGCGCCACTGTCGCCGGCATGTCAGGTCATGCTGGAAGTGCAGGGGTAGGTCGTCACTGGGCATCATGCCACCACTGAAAAAATGCCGGCTCATCCAGTCCGTGTCATTCTTCTCCTCAAATGCATAGGGCGTATCACGGTGACAGAAGATGTGCATGAAAAAGCATCCATCGGGTTTGAGCCAGTTGCTGATGTGACCAAAAAGAGCTTGATAATTGCGCATGTGTTCAAACATCTCGACCGAAACGATGCGGTCGTAGGTATCCCGGCTGACAAAATCGTTCATATCGCTGGTCTGGACGACAACATTGTTGAGCCGAAGCTGCTGAACTCGCTGCGTGATGTGCTCGCGTTGCGAAGCTGAATTGGAAATCGCAGTGATCTGACTGTTTGGATAGTGCCTGGCCGTCCAGATGGTCAGCGACCCCCAACCGCAACCCAGCTCCAGGATCTTCATGCCGTCCCGTAACCCGGCATGCTCGCAGGTGATCCGTAAGGCTTCGGTCTCGGCGGCGTCGAGATCGTGGGTGTCATCGCTCCAGTGGCAACAGCTGTATTTCTTCTGCGAGCCGAGCACCTTGAGGAAAAATTCAGTCGGTACTTCGTAGTGCTGCTGGTTGGCCTTGAAAGGCAGGGGTGCGATCGCGCTTGCGTTCATGCCGCGGATGAAATCGGCTTTTTGATCCGCCTGCGTCTCACAGTCATGCGTATGTAAGCCGACAAGGCGTTTTTTGAGGAGTCGCTTGATTCCGTGGCGAATCACCGCGTCTGGAACGAGCCCTTGCTCCGACCAGTCAATTGCTTTTGCTGCAGCGTGTTGCATCTATCTGTCCTCAACCAGCACGGCATTGCCTCGATATAAAAAACTTATACAATAATAACACATAAGTCAAGTGTGTGTATCGAAATTAACAAGCCTGCCTGGTCCGAGGAAAATATACAAAACATATAAAAGGCGCTAAATAACAAAGATATATAGCTTCTATAAAACTCTAGCTTGCCTCTGATAAGAAAGAAAAGTTGTACAATAAAATTTAATAGGCTATCTTTGTATAACAATCACCTCGAACTGGACAGACTCATGGCCCTGAATGACCGTTTCTGTAAAAGCATCGCATTCCTCCTGTTGTTAATGGCTGCGAACGGCGCTTACTCCGCTTGCCCCCCGGCGCTCGATTATTACAAGCGGCCACTGACCGGAGAGCAGCCGGTGCACCTGTGCGATGTCATGCGTGGAAAAGTTGTGCTGGTGGTAAACACGGCCAGTCAATGTGCCTACACACCGCAATATGACGGACTGGAAAAACTGTACGATCGCTATCGCGCACGGGGGCTGGTTGTAGCCGGCTTCCCCTCCAACGATTTTGCCGGCCAGGAACCCGGTACGGAAAAGCAGGTACAGGATTTCTGCCGTCTTACCTATGCGGTTCAGTTCCCCATGTTTGAAAAAGTGCGGGTCAAGGGCGTATCGGCCGATCCGTTTTACCAACAACTGGCCAGAGTCACGGGTGAACAACCGCGCTGGAACTTTCATAAATATCTCCTGGACCGGGACGGTCGTGTGGTGGCCAGTTTCCCCAGTCAGGTCACACCGGAAGACAGGCGGCTTATAGACAGTATCGAGGCGCTGTTGTGAGCGCAGTCTACCGGGTAGACAGCCGGTGGGGTTCACTGCATGCCTGGTCTTTGATTTTAGACAGCCGGCTAACATTGATTGCCTCACTGTGTGTGGCAGTCGTATTCATTTCCACACATCGGAGTCTATGACATGTGTAATCTAAACAATGGCGAACAGCTTCCAAATACGATAAAGATTGGTGTGAGTGCCTGTCTGTTGGGCAAAAAAGTCAGGTTTGATGGCGGGCACAAACGCAGCCGTTTTATCACGGACTCACTGGCAGGTCATTTTGAGTTTGTCGCCTTTTGTCCGGAAGTGGCGATTGGCATGGGTACGCCACGGCAACCCATTCGCTTAGTCGGTGATGATCAGAATCCACAAGCCGTGGGCGTGAAAACGCCGGAACTCGATGTGACCCAGCCTTTGCGAAGCTATGGAAAAAAAGTCGCCGGCGATATTCATAATCTGTGTGGGTTCATATTCAAGAAAGACTCACCCAGTTGTGGCATGGAACGTGTGAAAGTCTACAACGACAAGGGAATGCCGGAGCGTTCCGGCACAGGGCTTTTCGCGCGTGAGATCACCAAGGCGCATCCGCTGTTGCCAGTGGAGGAAGAAGGGCGTCTCAATGACGCCGACCTGCGCGAGAACTTTATCACCCGAGTGTATGTCTACGCGCGCTGGAAAGCGCTGCTTGCGGGTGGCTTAAGTAAAACCGGGCTGCTTGAATTCCATGCCGGCCACAAATACCTGCTCATGTCGCACAGTACGGTGGTGTATAAGCAGCTGGGGCAGCTGTTATCGGATTTAACCGGGTCGTCACTCGCCGATATCGCCGACAGCTACATCGCCAGACTCATGCAGACCCTGGGCAAGCCGGCGACGCGCAAGCGTCATACCACTGTACTGCAGCATTTGCTCGGTTATTTAAAACGTGACCTGGATTCTGCCCACCGTACAGATCTGAATGAAACTATTGATGCCTATCGGCGTGGTGAGTTCCCCCTGGTGGTGCCGATCCGCATGCTACAGCATCATTTCCGCGTACATCCTCATCCCTATATTAGTCAACAGGTGTACTTGAATCCCCACCCGCAGGCGTTACTGCTGAGAAACAATGTATAGAGCCCGTGTCATGAACGATGCCATGCAGTTTGGTTTGGTGGTTATCGGCGACGAAATACTCTGCGGTAAACGCACGGACAAACACCAGCCCCATGTTATCGAAGTCCTGCAGGCACGCGGTCTGCAGGTCGCCTGGTCGAGAGTGGTGGGTGATCATCGGCAGCGCCTGGTGCACGAATTACAGCTGACCCAACTGGATGCCCTGCCGGTGTTATGTTTTGGCGGCATCGGTGCCACGCCGGACGACCAGACCCGGCAGGCCGCTGCCAAAGCATTCGGTACCCGTCTGGTCAGACACCCGGATGCCGCTGCCATGATTGAAGACCAGTTCGGCGACCGCGCCTACCCTGACCGCATGCGCATGGCAGACCTGCCGGAAGACTGTCTGCTGATTCCTGATCCGCATAACCGGATTCCGGGCTTTACCCTGTACGATCATCATTTTTTCCCCGGGTTTCCGTCCATGGCCTGGCCTATGCTGGATTGGGTGCTGGATCATTATTATCCGTACCACGCAGCACCGGAAACGGAGAAGTCAGTCAGGGTATTTCACACCCGCGAATCAGATCTGATTTCGCTTATGGATGACTTGTCTGCGGCTCATACTGGTGCGAAGTTATTCAGCCTGCCGCACATGGGCAGCATCCCTTCGATAGAGCTTGGCTTTCGCGGTGAACAGTCCGCAGTTGGGGCTGCATTCTCAGGCCTTGTCGCTGCATTAAGCATGCGTGGCCTGGAATTTGAATGCCTGCAGGAAGTAGAAGACAGAAACACGCTCAGGCAGAAAGTCGTTTAACGCGGTCCCAGGCGGCCAATGCCTGTTTACGGCTGGTCTTCAGATCGACCACCGGCTCGGGGTATTCTCTACCGAGGCGGATGCCCGCCTCTGCCTGGGTATTCGGTTCGGCCGACCAGGGTTGATGAATGTATTTATTCTCCAGGCCTGCCAGCTCAGGCACCCAGCGACGAACATAGACTCCCGCCTTGTCGAATTTTTCGCCCTGTAGCACCGGGTTGAAAATACGAAAAAAGGGTGCGGCATCGGCGCCACTGCCGGCCGTCCATTGCCAGCCCATGGTGTTGTTCGCCAGGTCGGCATCCACCAGGGTATCCCAGAACCAGCGCGCGCCTTCCTGCCAGGGTATGCGCAGGTTTTTCGTCAGCAATGATGCAGTGATCATACGCACCCGGTTGTGCATGTAACCGGTCGCCCATAATTCACGCATGCCGGCATCGACAATTGGAATACCGGTTTGGCCCTTCTGCCAGCTCAGCAGTGTATCAGCGTAGTCAGTGCGCCAGGGAAAGTGTTCAAAACGCTCATTGAGTGGTTGCAGAGTGGTGTGGGGAAAGTGATAGAGCAGGTGCTGACTGAATTCACGCCAGCCCAGTTGGCGCAACCAGGCATCGACTGCAGACAGCATGCCGGGCGCTGTGTCTGATGCTGACCGCTGTAAAAGATAGTGCCAAAGCTGCAGCGGGCTGATTTCCCCGCAATGCAAATGCGCGGACAGGTGTGATGTGCCGGGTTTTTCCGGGATATCGCGGTTGGTTTTGTAGTCGTACAGGCGAGTGTCACAAAAGTCTGTTATGGCATTCCAGGCACCATCCTCGCCGGGTTGCCAGTGGCTGTAAAAGGCCTTGTCCCAGTGAATGGCGGGTAACAGTCCCAGTGACTCGATGGGTTGGCTATCCGGTTGTTTGCTCCTGGCAAGCGCAGGCAGATTCTCCGGTGTGGTCGCAAGTTCACGGGACGGGCCAATTTTACAGAGTAATTTCCAGAACGGGGTAAACACGCGATAGGGCGTATTATCTTTTTTCAGCAGTTGTTGGGGTT